>Ga0163150_10004125_pt1 | contig 19729 bp, 24 predicted proteins | sample OliLakLV19P2IB_FD_148628 | JGI IMG/M metagenome (GOLD analysis project Ga0163150, IMG submission 148628) | Freshwater microbial mat bacterial communities from Lake Vanda, McMurdo Dry Valleys, Antarctica - Oligotrophic Lake LV.19.P2.IB | ecosystem: Environmental > Aquatic > Freshwater > Lake >...
TCCCAGAATGTCCCCGAGCGCCACCCCGGGCAGGCTCGACGCATTCGTCCACCATGACCAGTGAAGGCTTGCTGCGAAGGAGCCGGCAATGAAGGCAGCCAGAACGACCACCATGCGCCCGTTCCCGCCACCCAGCGAGGTCAGCGATCCAGAACCGCAGCCCCCGGCCAGCTGCATGCCGACACCGAACATGAACGCGCCGGCGGCGAGCGCCAGCCCGACGGGCATGACTGTCGGCTCGACAGGCCTGCCGCCCAGCTCGCCTCGGGAGAACACGAAGGCGAACACGAGTGTTGCAAGTCCCAGCAGCAGAAGTTGGGCGAGGACCGGCCCCGCATCGCGCTCCTCGAACAAGCTGCGGTAGCCCGAGGCGAATCCGAAGCCCGAGCGCACGAGGACATACCCGATCGCTCCGCCCACGAAGGCCAGAGGAGCCATTGCGCGATCCAACGAAAACAGACCACCCACCGCGACAATGGTGATGACAAGCCCGATGCGGGCCCTGCGGCCGGCATCAGCGTCTGGGAGAGCTTTTCCCTCAGCGAACAGCGCCGCGCGCGATGGCGTCGAAAACGGGATCGAGTTCACGCGCCATCTCGTCGATCTTGGCATTCTTGTACACGGCAAAGGTCGCGCTCGGCGTCCGCCACGTGAGGCTCGCCCTTCCGTCGGCTCCTTCCGTGACGTAGAAGTGCAGCGGGGCCTCGATGCCTGCCGGCACGCTCGCCTCGAGCATGCGCACCGCATAGTCGTTTCGGAAGACCATGATCACCGCGTTGCCGGGAATCGTGACACCCCGGCCTGCCGCGCCCTTGCTTGCGCTGGCCGAGGCAACCACAGCCATCTTGTTCTGCCCTACCGACGCTTCCAGCCGGCTCACGAGTTCGCCGAATTTGTAACCGGACTTGAGCGTTGTCGTGCCCTCGGGAACCTGTGCGTAACCAGGCAACGATGCCAGCAGCGCAATGGAAACCAGCCAGTGGATGGACTTCCGGAAAATCGCTTTCATCGCGTATTCTTTTCAATCGTTGGAGTATGAACATCGGCCGGGGCAGATTCTGTCACGCCGCGATGCTCGGACGCATGGGGCCTCGCAGCATTTCATCCACTGCCGCGATCTGCGCGTCGACGTCGATTCGCATATCCGCCAGAATCTCGAGTTCCCGGTCCTCCAGAACGTCCACGCCGGGATGCCGCTCTGCCCAAAGCCGGATTACCTCGTCCCGCTGCCAGAGCAAGGCCAGGATCTGTGGCCAGTAGAGTCGCAAAATTGCACCTAGCGCCTGGTTCACCGGCAATGACGGCCACGCGTGGTCCACGTCGAAACAGGGCAAAACGCTGGCGACATGTTCCGCTGGATACCAGGTCTCGTCGGTAACCCAGCGATTGGTCACGAACAGCCCGAAGGGCCAACCCCACGCGTCCATGGAAATCGCGACCAGGTGCGCAATTGATTCGCGCCCGACGGGCTGACCGGCAGCACGGTGCACGGGCCGCACCCGGGGCCGAAATGGCAGCCGTCCAGTCCTGACGAAGGTATGGAAATGCCCGTGCTCGCCTTCGACTCCGCGGTGAGCATGGTAGTAATACTGCGAAGCAGATTCGGCATCGAAGACATCCTCTCGCGGATAGTGCTCGAGCTCCGTGAATTCCCCCTGCCCCCGCAATACCTCGCCAACCAGATTCAGTTCCGCCTTCTCCAACACCCGCCTGGCTTCCCGATACTCGCGACCCGCGCGCTGCATGGCGAACAGGCCGGCAAGCGATACCTGGTCCAGGACACCCACCGGACGAACGATTGAATCGCTGTCTTGGAGATTCATGGTGCCTCGCTGACAAAGCGGCGAACAGGGCGATGCCCCGCCCGCCGGAAAGAGATTGCGCTCACCGAACGGCGTATTGAAGCCTCACTTTGCAGCGCACGGATTCTTGGCGGCGCACGGGTTCATCTTATTGGCGGCGCACGGGTTCATCTTCTTGGCGGCGCAGGGGTTCTTGGCAGCACAAGGATTCATCTTCCTGGCTGCGCACGGGTTCATCTTCGCGGCGCAAGGATTTTTGGCTGCGCACGGGCTCTTCGCGGCGCACGGATTCATGCCGCCCGCCTTCGCCGGCTTGAAGTCCTTCTGGAGCTTGGCCGTGTAAGCCGTCAGCGCAGCCAGTTCGCGTGAATCCCACTTGAGGGGCTTGCTCGCCATGGGAACCACCATGCAGAACTGGACCATCTCGTCGAGGGTCACCGACTTGATGCCACCCTTTTCCTTCGCCATCGCTACCTGGTGCGGGTAGGGCTTCGCAAAGGTTTCCGCAAACGACGCATTGCCCTGGTGGCAGGTATTGCAAGACATGCCGTTTGAGCTGAGCTTGGGGTCGTTGTAAAGCTGTTTGCCATAGCCTTCCAGGTCGGCGCCTGTGGCCAGCCTTGTCCCCTTCGGCCGCGTCACCAGCTTCGGGTCCACCTTGTCGCCAGCAGCACACGGGTTCTTCGCGGCACATGGGTTCTTGGCGCTACAGGGACTTGCCGCACGGCGAGTGCCAGTTCGCGGCGAACAGGGCGAACAGGGCGCTGCCATGGCGCCTGGTGCCGCAAGCGCCATGCTAAGCAATCCGGACGAAAGCAGCGCCTTGGCCGTGGGCTTCATTTCGAGTGATTTCATGATTCGGATCCTCCTTGTGTTGGGTTGGGTGGGGCGGCCGGGTGCCGAAATGGCTAACTACCCCGCCCACGCCCCGTTGGACCCAAGGGCGGGGCGTTTTCTTACACCACAACGCGAATCACCGAAGAGACTCACCGGAAAGCCCGCACGAGGGCGTGGAGCCCATCGAATGGCGAACCCTTCGCCTGCTCCTCTCTAGGCGTCGGTTCGGTGTTGCCTTCGGCTCGGGCGAGTTGGAAGAGGAACCAGCGATCCGAGGCACTCATTTCGCGTGCCCTGCCAGCGGATTCCTTGACATCGGCACGCAAGTCGAGGGGCACGGCCTGGCCGTCCGTGATCGTACGCTGGCCATCGAGAAAGGCATGGGTTTCCTTGAGGGAACTGCCCGCGAAGGCCTGCGACGAAACCAGGGCGAGCGCGATGGTGGATGCGGCGGCGATGCGAAGGGTGCGTCTGGTCATGGCTGTCTCCAATGAGTTGGGAAACTGACTCCGGCGGTCGGCCGATCGGCTGGCGCAGGGTGGAGCGACGCCCCACGGAGAATGGGACACGCAAGCGGGTGCATTACTTACATTTCGAGGCCACGTGATTTCCACGTTTGCCCAATGTAAGGATCCAGGCCAGGAACCGGTCCTGAATGGCTGTGGCGACCGCGCCGTCCTGTCGGTGCGGGGCCTATCGGAGCCCCCCCATGAACCCATCGCTCAGTGCGGCAAGGCATCTTCCTTTCGTCGCAATCGCCGTCGTTGCGCTGTCGGTCGCGCTTGCCGCGCGCGCCGAACGGATGAACGGCTTCGAACTGACAGGTGCCCTTGTGCCACTCGGTGAAATTCATCGTGGTGGCCCCCCGAAGGATGGCATCCCCGCCATCGACAATCCGCGCTTCGTCGCCGCGGGAGCAGCGACCTTTCTCAAGGGCGAGTCGCAGGTTCTGGGCATTCACATCCACGGGCAGGCGAAGGCCTATCCGGTGTCGATCCTCAACTGGCACGAAGTCGTCAACGATCGCATCGGTCCCGATGGTGTCGCCATCACCTTCTGCCCCCTATGTGGAACCGGCATGGCGTTTCGAGCGGGGACCTCGAGCAAACCGGGCTTGTTCGGAGTATCGGGCCTGCTCTACAACAGCGACGTCCTTCTCTATGACCGCGAGTCGTCCTCGCTCTGGTCGCAACTGCTCGCGAAAGCGGTCGCTGGCCCGCGAAAGGGAGACACGCTCGAGGCGCTTCCCGTCAGTCACACGACCTGGGGCGACTGGCGAAGGCGACATCCCGCAACCGTGGTGCTGTCGCCCGACACCGGATTTGAGCGCGACTATGCCAGTGATCCTTACCAGGCCTACGTTCGCAGCGAACGGCTCATGTTTCCCGTCAGCGCCACCAGCCGGAGCTTTCACCCGAAGGAGCGCGTGATCGGCGTGTCCGTCGGAGGATCGCACAAGGCCTATCCCTTTGTGGAACTCGACGCGACGCCTGCCCCCCTCCTCGACCGTGTCGGGACCGCATTCGTCAAAGTGGAGTTCGATGCGGAGAGCCGGAGCGGTCGCGTTCTCGACTCGACTGGTCGCGAAATTCACAGCGTGACGGCCTACTGGTTCGCCTGGTTCGCCTTTCATCCCGATACCCAGATACACCGGGCACCGCACCCGGCGCCATCCAACGTCACTCCCGGGGTTCCGAAGTGATTCACGAATCGCTGACTGTCCGCCAACGGCAATGACGTTGCTCCATGTAAGGAATGACGCCCGAGTCCGGTCCCATGTCCCGTAGCCCATGCATTCGGACCGAAAGGGCAAGAGCCGGAAGGAAGGGTATCCGTGAATCTCAGGGCGGTTGGAGAACAGGGTTTCGAGCGTACCGTTCGCGCCCACTCTCGTGAACTTTTCCGGTACGCCTACTGGCTGTGCCGCGATCGGGGCCGGGCCGAGGACCTGGTGCAGGATACGTTCATCCGGGCCTGGAATGCCTGGGGAGAGCTTCGCGATCCCGGTGCGCTCAAGGGGTGGCTGTATACCATTCTTCGAAACGAGCATTTCCGCGCTTTCGAACGCAAGCACCTCGACATCGACGAGCGCGACATTGACGACATCGATCTTCCGGTCGAATTCCGGACGGATGTCGCGATCGACGTGAGGCGGGCACTCCACGCCCTGCCCGAATCCCTGCGGGAACCGCTCCTCATGCAAGTACTGGGCGGCTTCACCAGCCGGGAAATCGCGGGCATGCTGGCCACCAGCGAGGGCGCGGTCATGACCCGGCTTACGCGGGCACGTCAGGCCATGCGCAAGCTGTTCGAACGTGAAGTTTTGGGACAAGAGGTGGCAAGATGAACTGCTTGGAACTCCGTCGAGACATTCTCGCGAATCCCGCTTCCGCCAGCGAGGAAGGCCTGCGCCACGCGGACTCCTGTCCTTCTTGCGCGGTTTTCCGTGCGCGCGCCCTCGCACTTGAAACCGAAATCGCGGACTTGCTGGCTGTTCCGGCCCCTGATGGCATGGAGGATCGAATTCTCGCAGCCACAGTTGCCGGGCGTCGCGATTCGCGCCGGCGGTTCCTGGCGATGGCCGCGTCGATTGCGGGCGTCGCGTTTGTCGGCGCCGGCGCCTACTTCGCCACCCAGGACGACCCGGACGCGCTTGCCGGCATCAATTTCGTAGTAGAGGAGGAGGCCAATGCCATTCTCACTGCGAAGCCCGCGAATCCTGCGGACCTGGTGAGAGTGACCCACTTGATGAACCTGACCCTGCCGAGTCAACTCGGCGAGGTTCGGTATATCGGCACCTGTCCCTTCCAGGGGACAATCGCACATCACCTCATCGTCACCACGCCCCAAGGGAAAGCCACGCTTCTGCTTCTGCCGGACAAGTCGGTGGACCAGCGGGGCGTTGCGTCCGCAAGGGGGCTTCGATCACTCGTCAAGCCGGCACGCCGAGGAAGCGCCGCGGTCATCGCCGAATCGTCCCGAGGGCTGGAGCGAATCGAGCAGATGGTGTGGTCTTCCTGAGCGACACGCTCGAGCCGAAGCAAAAAGCAGGATTTCATCCCGAAATGAATCACTTCAAGCCGAGACCGGATGCGGCCATCATCGCCCCGGCAGTTCGACCTCAAGGCGCTTGCCCCCGTAGCCGTATTTCCCGTCGCGAGCCTGGATAGCGACGAGGCGCACGCCTGGCGGGATTCTCACGCCGTGCAGATCGCGCGTGAACGGCTGCTCGCCAGCATGGTCGTGCACGAGCTTACGTTCGCCGAAAACCTTGCCCTCCCGATCGGTTACCCGAAAAGCATCGGCGTAGCGCTCCGGTGTGTCATAGGGTGACGACACCGTCACATCGAAATCAAATCGCTCGCTCCCGCGCGCATGGACATCCGCGGTGACGACATCGGGGTATTTCTGCAAGGGCTTTGGCGTCAAGGGAGGCGCCGCCCCGGCGCCGTGCATGGCCATCGCGGCCACGACCAGCCCGCCAGCGCTGATCATGCGAAAGCTTGAGCTACGACAAATGGACGATCGACTCATCGATTCCCCTTCTTGCACTGGAACTCCCCCCGCTATTGCGGACACATCGCGAATTTTACGGGAATGGCGACACAGAGTGTTCGAGATGACCTGCGGAACGTAAGGTCTGCCCATATTGGAGCGACTAAGATATTGCAGCCATCCGGCCGGGTTGTTCACTGAATCTGTCCCAACGGACCGTCGAGCTCTTCTAGGGATACGCGAATGACCAAAGGCAAGCCACCGGCGCGGCCGGCATCCTACGACAAGAGGGTTGGACTCGTATTGCAGGGCGGTGGTGCGCTTGGCAGCTACCAGGCCGGTGTATACGAGGCCTTGGCCTCGTCCGAATATCTCCCCGACTGGGTAGCCGGCATCTCGATCGGCGCGATCAACGCGGCGATCATCGCCGGGAACGCCCCGGAAGTGCGAGTCGAGCGGCTCCGTACCTTCTGGGAGGAAATTACCTCGCCCACCTCGTGGTGGCCCACCGGCCTGACTGGATCACTGGCGACCTGGCAGCAACAACTCAGCGCGCAGGCCGCCATGGCGTTCGGCCAGCCCGGCTTCTTCGCTCCGCGCAGCGCGCTGGATTGGCTGTCGACGCAGAAGCCCACCAGCTACTACGACACGAAAGTGCTCGCGAGCACGCTGGAGCGGCTGGTGGATTTCGACCGCATTAACGGGCACAAGGACATGCGATTCAGCGTCGGGGCGGTAAACGTGCGTACCGGCCGCTTCGCGTATTTCGACAACGGGGAGATGCGCATTCGCCCCGAGCATGTCATGGCGAGCGGCGCGCTGCCGCCAGGCTTCCCTCCCGTCGAGATCGACGGCGAATACTACTGGGACGGTGGTCTGGTCTCGAATACGCCGCTGCAATACGTGTTGGACTTCTATCCGCGCCGTAGCCGCCTGACCTTTCAGGTCGACGTGTTCCAGGGCTTTGGACAACTCCCGGCAAATCTCGAGGAGGTCAGCGAGCGAATGAATGACATACGCTATTCCAGCCGGACACGGGTCAATACGCACGCCTTCCAGCAAAAGCACGATGTCCGTCATGCGATCAACGAGCTGGAAAAATTGCTGCCGGCCGCGATCCGCCAGACGCCGCAGGCCAAACGGCTGCACGCCTTCGGCTGCGTCACGGAGATGGATATCGCGCAGCTCATCTATCGTCCCTTCGCGCCCCAGGGCGCAACGAAGGATTTCGAGTTCGGCAGGGGCACGATGGTCGCCCGCTGGCAGCAAGGAATGTTGGACGCGGCCGCAACCCTGGAGGCCGCGCCATGGCTCGCGCCGAAGGTGACTGAGGACGGCGTGCGTGTCTTCGATGTCATGCACAACATCCTGCTCCATCAGGACCCGGCCGGGGCCAAGGCAAGAGCCAAGGATGCCGATCGAGCTCCCACGCGGCCGGTCAGGCGACGCGCGACGCGCGGTGTCCTGGTCAAGAAACCAGCGTGACCGGGGTTCGTTCGCTGGGCCCCGCGGAGGTGATCGGGAGCGCGTTCGCGATGCCGCTCACCAGTCCGTCGTATCCGCGCGGACCCTATCGATTCACCAACCGCGAGCATCTGATCGTCACCTATCGCACCGATCCGGCCGCGCTGCAGCAGGCGGTGCCGGAGCCGCTCGAAGCCGACGACTCGGTGGTTCGCCTCGAGTTCATGCGCATGGACGGCAGCACCGGGTTCGGGCGCTATTCGGGGGCCGCGCAGCACATTCCGGTGCGCCTTGGCGCCCAAGCGGGCGCCTATACCCACAACATGTTCCTCGACGTTCATGCGCCGATCTCCGGCGGGCGCGAGTTGTGGGGCTTCCCGCAGAAGCTCGCGGCGCCGGGGCTGGCGGTCGCGCACGACGCCCTGCTCGGCACGCTCGATTACGGGCCCGAGCGCGTCGCCACGGCGACAATGGGTTACAAGCACGCGCCGGTTGCCGACGAAGTGGCGATGCAGATGCTGCGGGAGCCGGGGTTCCTGCTCAAGATCATCCCGCACGTCGACGGCGCGCCGCGTGTCTGCGAGCTGGTGCGCTATTTCCGCCGCGATATCGTATTGAAGGGCGCGTGGACCGCGCCGGCGGCGCTGGAACTGCACCCGCACGCCCTGGCGCCGCTCAGCGATCTGCCGGTGCTTGAAGTCATTTCCGGGGTACACGTGATCGCCGACTTCACACTCGCCCTCGGGGAGGTCGTTCATGACTACCTCGCTTGAGGTCGAGTTGGGAAGGCCCGGGCCATGAGAGCCGACGACGTCCGTAAGCGCGCCTTTTCGATGCCGCTCCACCGCCCAGCCTACCCGCCCGGCCCCTATCGTTTCGTCGGTCGCGAATACCTGATCATCACCTATCGGACGGATCGCGCGGCGCTCGAGAGAGTCGTGCCGAAACCGCTGGAAATCGTGGACCCGATCGTGAAGTACGAATTCATAAGGATGCCCGACAGCACCGGCTTCGGCGACTACACCGAATCCGGCCAGGTCATTCCCGTGCGCTTCAACGGCAAGATGGGCGGCTACGTCCATGCCATGTTCCTCGATGACGACCCGCCGATCGCCGGCGGACGGGAGTTGTGGGGATTTCCGAAGAAGCTCGCGTCGCCGAGTTTGCGCGTCGTGCACGATACGCTACTCGGCACGCTTGACTACGGTCCCGTGCGCATCGCCACCGGCAGCATGGGCTACAAGCACCGGGTGATGGACGATGCGATCGCGCTGCGCTCGCTCGGCGAGCCGGGCTTCCTCCTGAAGATCATTCCCCATGTCGATGCGTCGCCGCGGATCTGCGAAATCGTCCGCTATACATTGGGCGACATCGTATTAAAGGGCGCGTGGACCGCCCCGGCGGCCTTGGAACTGCATCCGCATGCGCTGGCGCCGGTCAGCGAGCTTCCGGTGCTCGAAGTGATTTCCGGCGCTCATCTGATCGCCGACCTGACGCTCAACCTCGGCGAAGTTGTTCACGACTTTCTCGCCGCCCGAAAATAGCCCAAGGACACAATGCATATGAGTCGCTTTCACGGCAAGGTCGTTATCGTCACCGGGGCAGCAAGCGGGATCGGCAAGGAGATCGCCCATGCGTTTGCCCGGGAAGGCGCCAAGGTCGTCATCGCCGATCTGAAGCAAGAGGCCGCCGAGGCAGCCGCCGCCGAAATCGTCGCCTCCGGCGGCGTCGCCATGGGCGTCGCGATGGACGTCAGTGACGAGGGCGCGGTCAACGCGGGGGTAGAAGCTGCTCACGACGCCTATGGGCGCATCGACGTCCTGGTCAGCAACGCCGGCATCCAGATCGTCCATCCCGTCGAATCTTTTCCATTCGCCGACTGGAAGAAGATGCTGGCCGTCCACCTCGATGGCGCATTCCTGACGACCAAGGCCTGCCTCAAGCACATGTACGCGGCCAGGTCCGGCTCGATCGTCTACATCGGCTCGGTGCATTCGAAGGAAGCCTCGCCCCTCAAGGCGGCCTATGTGACCGCCAAGCATGGCCTGCTCGGCCTTGCGCGGGTGGTCGCCAAGGAAGGGGCGAAGCATAACGTCCGCGCCAACGTTGTCTGCCCGGGCTTCGTGCGCACGCCGCTCGTTGACAAACAAATCCCCGAGCAGGCCAAGGAACTCGGCATCAGCGAGGCCGACGTGGTCAAGACTGTCATGCTGAAAGAGACGGTCGACGGCGAATTCACGACGGTGGAGGATGTCGCCGAGGCCGTGCTTTACTTTGCAGGGGCGCAGACCAGTGCGCTAACCGGTCAGTCGCTGGTGGTGAGCCATGGTTGGTTCATGAATTAGCCTCGTCGCACCCGCCACGCGACCACGAGGGAAAGAGCGCCGACGCCTCCGACGGCCATCCACATTTCCGCCGAAAGCGTGGAAGCATTCTGGCCCAAAACCACGAGCAGTATGGTGAACGGCAGGATTCCGAGCGCCGTGGTCCAGGTGAATGTCCACCATGAGACGTTGGCGAGCCCCGCCACGTAGTTCACCAGATTGAATGAAATCATGGGTATCAGGCGCATACCCAGAAGGGCGATGACGCAGTTGGAGTCGATCCACCTGGTGATTCGCGCCAGCCGCTCTGGATCGATGTGCCGCATGAGAGCGACGCGCCCCAAAGTGCGAGCAGGCCAATACGCCGCCTGCGCCCCGAGCATCGCGCCGACCCACGTAAGCACACCCCCGGTCACCGCGCCATAGATCATTCCGTTGGCGAGCGTGATAGCCTCCGACGGCAACGGAAGGAACGAATGGGCGACCATCAGTCCGATCGAAATGGCCATGCCCCATTTGCCGGAATCCTGAATGTATCGCTTGATTTCCGTGATGGAAATGTCTGGCCACCAGTCGAGCCAGTTCGGGAAGCGATGCTCGAGGAATTCATACGCGGTGACCAGCGCGAATATCGAAAGCAGCGCAACGGCGATTCCGATCAGCCAGCCGTGAAGTAGCCGGCCGCGCGGACCCTCGGGCATCGGTTCTTCCATGTCGCTCAATGATCCTCCGTGGAAGGCGGCCTCGGTGCAGCTCGAGCGCCGCGTCGAATTTACCACTCCCGGGCCGGACACAGGTCGCAGGAGTCGCCATCGTCTTCGCGCAGCGCGAACACCGCACTCTCTCCCCTCGTTCAAGGTGAACTCGGCCATCACACCGGACAGGACTTCCCTCGCCACCGCCACGACATGCTCCGGCTCGAAGCCGAATTCCTGGCTGCAGCGCCGCAAGCGGCGCTGACGCGCCGAATGTGTCCATGCCGATGACTTTGCCGCGGCTGCCGCAGGATCAGCGGCGGCGGGCCGCCAGGCGCATCGGCCAGCACACACGCACCCTTGGCGACGCCCGCTGCGGGCGCATAGCGGTTGCGCTCCAGCGTGGGCAACGGCTGCCCCGACAACACCATGATGGTCGGGCGGTGCTTCAGCTGCCAGCGCGGAGCGATACGCCTCCACCACTTCGTTCGCGTCGCCGGGCCGCGGCAGCGTCATCCCCGGAATGGCGCGCAGCGACGCCAGCTGCTCGATCGGCTGGTGCGTGGGCCCGTCCTCGCCGTCGCCCATCGCGTCGTGCGTGAACACCATGAGCGTGGGCAGCGCCATCAGCGCCGACAGGCGAATGGCGCCCCGGGGCATAGTCGCTGAAGATGAAGGACGTTGCGCCGAACGGGCGCAGCTTCGACAGCGACATTCCGTTCACGATCGTCGGCCATCGCGTGCTCGCGCACACCGAAGTGCAGGTTGCGGCCAAGCGGCGTTGCGGCCGTGGACTCGCCGGCGCCGTCGAACTTGAGCGTCGTCTTGTTCGAAGGCCCGAGATCGGCCGACCCGCCGAGTAACCACGGAATGTTCCGGGCGAGCACGTTCAGCACCTGACCCGATGCATCGCGGCCGGTGACACCCTTCGGGTCGGCGGCGAACTGCGGCAGATCGCGGTCACAGCCGGCGGGCAGTTCGCGCTTTTGCATCTGGTCTATCTCGGCAGCGAGCGCCGAGATACCTTTGACGGTAGATTTCGAAAGGCACGTCATCCTGCCCACCCAGTCCATCTGGATCGTGTCCCGAGGCGTGGTGTAAAAGTTCCAGGCGAGCAAGTCCCGATCGGCGCCTTCCATCATGTCGGTGATCTTCGGGAATTGAATAGGCGAGGCCCCGGCCGCCAGTGCCAATGCCTTGCACCGAGGGCACTGGGCCGGTAATGCCTTCCGAGGGCCGGTTCGCAATCGCATTTCGCGGGAACCATCCATACGCCGCTGTGCCGAAGCTCCATATACATCTCATCTTCCAGGAGTCGCCCATGAGCGAGGCAACCGGCAGGCATGTTTCAAAGGGTTTGATTGCGGGCGTCACCGCCACCGTGGTGATGTCGGCAATGATGTTGATGAAGCAGAGCATGGGGTTCATGCCGCAATTGAATCCGATCGCGATGCTCACTGAGATGGTCGGGGCCTCGACGCCGGTCGTCGGTTGGGCGCTGCACTTCATGATCGGCACCGTGATGTGGGGCGTCCTTTTCGCCCTGCTGGCTCCGCGGCTGCCGGGCGCGATGTGGTTGCGCGGCGTGCTGTTCGGGATCGGCGCGTGGCTGCTGATGATGGTAATGGTGATGCCGATGGCGGGCGCCGGATTCTTCGGGCTCGGCATGGGGATCGCGGCACCGATTCTCACGCTGGTGATGCACCTGGTCTTCGGTGCGGTGCTGGGCGGCGTCTATGGCGTGCTCACAGACGGGATCGATCCGAAGCTGGCGCACGTCACGACCCACACCTGGATGTAAGCCGGCCGGGAATGCCCGCGGCATGTACTGCCGGAATCCTCCCAACTGCCCGGTAGCCCTTCAACGCTACAGACCGGCCCTGCGAAGCCGCAACGCGTTGCCGATGACCGAGACCGAGCTCAGGCTCATCGCCGCGCTGGCGATCATCGGGCTCAACAATAGGCCGAACCAGGGATAGAGGACCCCGGCGGCGATGGGCACGCCGATGAAGTTGTAGAAGAAGGCGAAGAACAGGTTCTGAGGTAGTTCACGCCGACGCGGGCGCGCGAGCGCGACGCACACCCCCGCGCCGATGCCCGACGCCCCCCCCGTCACCAGGGCGCTCTGGTTTTCCAGCGCGAACGCATCCATGGAAGTGGGACATGTGTCGTCTTCCCGGGTTCGCTGGCGGGTACGCTGCGCGCGCGGGGACAAATGCCACGGGCCGCGGTCGAAGGGGTTCTGGACAATCGACGGGGGCGGCATGGCAATGAAAAGATATGACGTGGTTGTGATCGGCGCCGGCCAGGCGGGTATCCCGCTGGCGCAGGCGCTCGCCAAGGCCGGCCGCAAGGTGGCGCTCGCCGAGAGGAAGCACCTCGGCGGGTCGTGCGTGAACTACGGCTGCACGCCCACCAAGGCGGTGGTGGCGTCGGCGCGGGTGGCGCACCTCGCGCGCCGCGCGCGCGATTTCGGGCTCGAGGTCGACGCGGTGCGTGTCGATTTTCCGAAGGTGCTCGCGCGCGCGCGCGCCATCGTCGCCGACTCGCGCTCCTCGCTCGCAAAAATGGTCTCCTCATCCCACGGGGTCGAGCTGCTCGAGGGCGAGGCGCGACTGCAAGGACGCTCGAAGAAGGGATTCCGGCTGGCGATCGCCGGCGAGGAGGTCGAGGCGGCCGAGGTGGTGCTCAACACCGGCACCCGCACGCGCCTGCCTCCCGTCGATGGCCTGGACTCGATCCCCTATATCACGAGCGAGACCTGGCTCGGGCACGAAGACCTGCCCTCGCACCTGCTGATGATCGGCGGCGGCTACATCGGGCTCGAGATGGGCCAGTTCTACCGCCGCATGGGCTCCGAGGTGACCATCGTCGACCCCGGAGCCCACGTTGCGGGACACGAGGACCACGACGTGTCCGACGCCCTGCAGGAGCTCCTCGAAGTCGAGGGCATCCGCTTCGTGATGGACGCGAAGGTGGCGAGGCTGGAGAAGCGCGGCGCGAAGGTCGCCGCTCACATCCAGGCCGGCAAGGGGCGCTCGACCCTGGAAGCCTCCCACGTGTTCGTCGCCACCGGGCGCCAGCCCAACACCGGCGATCTGGGACTGGACCTGGTGGGCCTCGCCGTGGAAAAGGACGGTACGGTCAAGACGGACAAGCGGCTCGCCACGAAAGTCGACGGGCTGTGGGTGGCGGGCGACATCCGCGGCGGCCCCATGTTCACCCACACGTCGTGGGACGACTACCGAATCCTGGAGTCGCAGATGCTCGGCAACGGCGAGCGCACGCTGGAGCGCGTGGTGCCCTACGCAGTCTTCACCGACCCCGAGCTGGGGCGCGTGGGAATGACCGAGACCGAGGCGCGCAACAAGGGCCGCAAGGTCCGCATCGGGCGCTTCGAGATGCGCCATGACGGCAAGGCGCGCGAGATCGGCGAGACCGCGGGCTTCATCAAGGTGGTGGTGGATGCCGAGACGGGCCTCATCCTGGGCGCCAGCGTGCTCGCGGTCGAGGGCGCCGAGCTCGTGCATTCCTACATCCAGCTGATGAATGCCGAGGTGCCATTTACGGTCATGGAGAACGCGATCCACATCCACCCCACGCTCTCCGAGGCGGTGCAAAGCGCGGTGTCCGCGATCGGCTGGGATTAGAGGGGTCGCGCGGAACCAACCCCCGGCAGCGGACACGGGTAATCAGTCGCTCCTGCTGCTGGGCATTCATCAGAGCAAGAGGCCCGCGGATGAGGCGCATCCCTTCGGCCACGACAAGGAGCTCTATTTCTGGGGCCTGATCGCGGCGATGGTGCTGTTCGGCATCGGTGGCGGCATGTCCATCCATCAAGGGTTCCGCCATCTGCAGAATCCGGGCGCCTTGACCGATCCGACCTGGAGCTATGTCGTGCTCGCGATCGCCTTTGTCGTCGAAGGCATTGCGCTGGCGGTTGCTGTCCGCGAGCTCCGAAAGCAAGGGCTTGCTGGTGGGTGAATCCGCCGATCCGGAGATCGCGCGGCACGTGCGCGAGCTCGCCGAATCGGACCCCGGCGGTTGAAGGCGTGGCGCGGCCCGCTCACGATGCACCTGAAACCGAAGGAAGTGTTGCTGACGCTGGACATTCGATTCAAGCCGGCAGTATCCGCGGCGGAGATCATTGCCGCGGTGGATCGCATGAAGCGGGATATCCAGAAAGCGATCCCGCGAATCAAGCGCATCTTCATCGAAGCCGACGCGGGCGGCGCAGGCCGCGCGAGCGCACCAGCTGCTCGCGGCTGGGCACCCGGCGCCTCATGCTCGCGCGGCGCCGCGAGCGGGCGCCACCCTCAATAGCGGTAAATCGCCGCCAGCCCGCTGCTCGACGGCATGCGTTCGGCCGGCGCAATGACGACTTCGCCGCCTTTGCGCAGCACCTGTTCGGCCAGGTCGTCGAGGGCGTCGTCCACCTCGGGGTGCGCAAGCTCGGCGGCGTGCACCGCGCCCGTGTCCGCGTCCAGGCGCCCGGGCACGTGCCGATCGGCTTCAAGCAGCAACACGGCGACGCGGCCCGCCAGCGTTGCGGCGGCCACCTCGGGCAGACGGTCGTCGCCGAGTTGCGCTGCGCGCGCGGTGCTGAAGCGATCCGCCAGCGCCGCGAGCCGCTGCCGCAGCACCGGCTCCATCGTCTGCCAGGCGCGCTCGCGCAGCGCGTCGATGGCGAGCGCGTCGGGGTTGATCTCGATGCCCGAGTCGATCAACGACGCGTTGTGGCTGACGGCGCGAAACGGCGCGTGGTACTGCGCCAGCGCGGCGAGGATGAGCGGCAGGCCGGACGGCTTCGAATGGTGCTCGATCACACCACGATCGACGGCGCGGAAGAAGCGCTCGGTCTGCTGGTCGATCACCTCGCTCTTAGATCCGTGCCCGTGGCGAGCGCCGCCGGTCTTGGTGCCGTCCGTGCCGCGGCCCGAACCCCCGCCGCTGGCCGCGGGGCCGGTGCCGTAGGAATGCGCGATGCCCTCGGGCTCGGGCAGGTCGTCGCCGAGCACGTCGGTGGCGGTGCGCGGCACGTCGGCAGCCAGCTCGATCTCGTCGAGCGCATCGCGGTTGCCTTCGTACAAGCGAGCATCGCGCCGGTTGAGCGCGAGCACCTCGAAGCGGTCGGCCGACTGCACGATGCGCAAGAGCGGCTTGACGTGAAAGCTGGTCGCCACGATCGCCAGTTCACGCACCGACCTTTGCAGGCGAACGACGTGAAAGAACCCGGGCGCGCCGAACACCGCCAGGCCTTCGGCGGTGTGGTTCCAGAAGTCGGCGTCGTCGGCGAGGGCATGAAACGGCGCCAGCCCCGAACCGACTGCCGCCGCCGGGTGTTCGTGCTGCAGCGATTCGGCGGCCTGCTTGAGCAGGTTGCGAAAGCGGATCGGATCCTGCTGGTTGTCCGGGTGCTGCCGGTGCGTCGGCTGGTAGAGCGAAATGCAGGGCCCCGCCCTGTCGGCCAGGAGCTGTTCGAGGTCGGGCCGGCCGAGCGTGACAACCCGGTTCATCGCTCGGCTGCCGAAGGGCCGTCACTTCGCGCGGCGGACGCCGCGTCGTCGTTGGCCTGACGCGCGCCGCTGCGCTGGTCGGCGTCGAGTTTGCCCAGCAGTCGGTCGAGCGCACGCACGAGCTTGTCGCAGGCGCCCTCGATGGCCAGAGACACCGTGGAGGCCTCGTGGCTGGCCGACATCGGCTGGCGGCCGGCCAGGCGCGCCTCGATCATGCAGCGCTTGTCGTCGCCGCCGGTCTTGTTGTCGCTGTTCAGGTCGGTAATATGCACCTCGACACGAGTGATGCGATCTGCAAAGCGGCCGAGCGCGGCATGGACCTCGCCTTCGAGTTGGAGGGCGAGCTCTGTAGAGCCGACCACGTTGTTGTCGGTGTTCAGTTGCACTTGCATGGGATTCCTTCGTTCTCGCGCGAAGAAGGCGCGTAGCTGGTTGATGCGGCGGTGCGGGCAAAGTTCCCGTGCCCGTCAGTGGGCCCTCGGCGTGCTGCCGCCCATCATCCGGTTGGTCGCGGCGATCGCCATCGCCGACGGCAAGAAGGTGATGTGGATCGCGGTCTGCGCGATCAGCACCTTGTCGGTGTAGTTGGCGGCGTTGATGAAGGTCTTGAGCAGCGGAACCAACGCCCGGCAGCCCGTATCAAACAACCCGATACCCATACTCCCGGAGGTTCCCATGGCGCACGCTATTTCCGACCGACCGCCCAATGTCCTCGGCCTTTCCGCCGACTGGAAAGCCGGCGCGTGGGCCGGTGTCATCGCGGGCCTTGCCTTCGTCATGATCGAGATGCTCGGCGTGATGCTCCTTCAAGGGCAGAGCCCGTGGGGACCGCCGCGCATGATCGCCGCCATGGCCCTGGGTCCTGGCATCCTCGAGGGGCCGGCGGCGTTCAACTTCAAGTACCTGATGACCGCGATGATGATCCACATCCCGATGTCGGTGGCCTTCGGCCTCTTCCTCGCGTGGGCGGTCCACCGCCTGCAGATGGTCGCGGCGCTGGCCGTCGGGCTCGCATTCGGCATCGCGATGTACCTGGTCAACTTCTACCCGATCGCGGACGCGCTCTTCCCCTGGTTCGCCAATGCCCGCGGCATGCTGAGCGCCGTCGCCCATGCGATGTTCGGAATCATCGCGGCGGGCGCCTATGTCGGCCTGCGCAGGACGCCTTCATGAGCTTCCGCCACATCCTCATCGCCACCGACGGCAGCGCTCTCTCCGACAAGGCGTTCGGGGTTGCCGCCGCGCTCGCGCGCTCCACCGGCGCGCGGCTTACCGCCGTCCACGCCGTTGCGCGCGAGATTCCTACCGACATGTCGTTCCTTGCCGAAGCCAACCTGCGCGACCGGGATAAGGGACCGGCCTCCCCGCCCGGGGAGGCGAGCGCGATCCAGGAGAAGGTGGCGGCCCTCGCCCGCGCGGCCGGGCTCGAATGCCCGCTGGTGGTCGAGGAAGGTGAACCGTGGGAGGCGATCGTGCGCGTGGCCGAGGAGCGCGACTGCGACCTCATCGCGATGGGAACCCACGGCCGCGAGGGCATGGGCGCGATGCTGATCGGCAGCCAGACCCAGAAGGTGCTCGCCCATACCAGGCGTCCGGTGCTCGCCTGCCCCTGAAGTCTCGCTGCTTTCACCCCCTGCACCGGCCCGCGCTTCTTCAGGGGTGGTGCCCGCCTTCAGACGCATGGTGATGATGCCGCGGGTACTCACCCCGCCCGGCACGCCGAGCGGACCATCAGGCCGCTGGCCATCAGGAAAGGGTGTGGCTGACCTCGCGGAACAGGTGGTGGTGTTCGGGCAGGGCAGCCCTGATGCGCGCGCAGCGCCTGTGTGGCCGCCATGAAGGCCGCCTCGACGGCAAGCAGATCGTCCGGTCCGGCACAGCTTCTCGCGCCCCTCTGACGATCATGCCGGCGTGGCGCTGGGGGCAGGCCGCGTCCGGCGCACCTTGCACGTGTCCTGCGATCTGGGCGATGGCACCGAGCATGCGGATCGCCACGGCCGGGTTCGAACGAGCGCTTTGCCTGATCTGGCTGAAGGCCGCGTCCACGATCCCTGCAAACGTGGGCCCCGGCGCCACCAGCCGCAGTCGCCTGTGAGGGTCGAGTCGGAGGGCTGACGGCATGTCGCGTCGCGCCAGTCGGCACAGGCCCGATCCCAGTCGATCCACGCAGGCGATCGCCGTGAACGGGTCGTTGATGCCCGGGGACAGCGCCCGCACGGCGATCTCGACCAACTGGTGAAAGGAGAACTCGACATCCTGGACGGCGGTGCGTTGATTGCCGAGCAAGAAGGCGGGTTTCATCTTGTCGACCAGCGTTTCAGTGACACGATCCCCGGGCCAGACCAGCACCATCGTCCGGCCCTTGACGAGGTAGTGCCCGGGCCGGCGCTCCAGCCGAAGCAGCAGATCTTCTTCGGCGGCCAACGCCATCAAGGCGTCGGTATCGATCCGCTGGAGATAGCCGTCTGCGAGAGCACCCACAGGACGAGCCTCGCGTGCGAACGCCGCTGGCAGGTCGGCTTCGATCGGCGCATTCGAGAATTCGGATCCAGGCATGACCGGGTGGCCGGGAAACAGCCTGTCGATCCCGTCCTCCAGTTCCCTGCCGACCCGTGCCACGACCTCATCGGCCCGGATCGAGACCGAGACGTGATGGATGAAATAGATCAGCAGCGATGGCCTTGTCGACGATGGCCTTGTCGAGCTCGACGGCGCAGACGGCAAGTGCCCCGGCCAAACACGCCATGACCGCTGGCACGAACCAGAAACTGGATCGAAGGCGATCCCACTATTTCAGCAGCAGTGTTTTCAAAAAGCCTCACCTCAACCAGTTGGCCTCGAACGAAGCGCCCAAGCTGGCGCTGAACAGGACATCACTACAGTGTAATTTCTCGAACAGAAGCGCGCTGTTCGTCCTCCTACATCGGTCCTAGCCTTGCTTTCAGGCGTTCTCCGCATCTCACGCGCGGACCGCGCGTAGCATCGCCGCGAACTCGTGGAGCGTCGCGTTACCGCTTGCCTCGGCCGTCTTCAGCCAGGCCTGCAGGTCGGCCACAAGTTGTTCGCCGGACGCGCCCGAGGGCTTCCACAGCTGCCGCAGTTGTTCGCGCATCGCGACCATTTCGGCAAGCGTCTGGCTTTGCGCAACCGCGCTCGACACCTGCGCGCGGTGGTCGGTCGGGATATGGTCCGCGTCGCGGTGCAGCCAGCGGCGCGCGCTGCTCAGGTTCGCAAGCTCGGCGAGCGCGTGCCCTTCCGCGCGCAGCCGCAACCATTCGCCAAGAGCCGCGTGGCGCAAACGCCTTGCATAGATCGCCATGAACTCGTACCGGTTGGCGATGATCGCGTTCAGCATGGTCGCATCCGCCACTGGCCGCGCTGAGCCGAGCCGCAACTGCGGCCGGACCCGGCGCACGGTGGCCAGCCCCAGCATTTCGAGGCCGCGGATGTAGACCCAGCCGAGGTCGAACTCATAGCGCCGCACCGACAGCTTCGCCGAAGTCGGATAGGTGTGATGGTTGTTGTGCAGTTCCTCGCCGCCGATCACGATGCCCCAGGGCACGATGTTGCGGCTCGCGTCGGCGACCTCGAAGTTG
>Ga0163150_10004127_pt1 | contig 19727 bp, 17 predicted proteins | sample OliLakLV19P2IB_FD_148628 | JGI IMG/M metagenome (GOLD analysis project Ga0163150, IMG submission 148628) | Freshwater microbial mat bacterial communities from Lake Vanda, McMurdo Dry Valleys, Antarctica - Oligotrophic Lake LV.19.P2.IB | ecosystem: Environmental > Aquatic > Freshwater > Lake >...
GATCCACCAGCCCGCACCGACCTCCGCGAGCATCGGCCAAGGCGCGGCGCGCGTGGTCACCACCGGCAGCCCGGCGGCCAGCGCCTCGGCCACCACCTGCCCGAAGTTCTCGCTCAGCGTGGGCAGCACGAACAGCTCGGCGCGCGCCAAGAGCGCGGGACGCTCGGCATCCGCCACCACGCCCAGGAAGCGCACGGCCTGCGTTTCGCTCCCGAAGGCCGCGCGCGCCGCCGCGCGTGCCTCCTCCACGTGCGCCGGCTCGCCCGGCCCGGCGATCCACAGCGCCCAGCCTGCGGGTCGAAGCGCCGCCCAGGCCTCGATCAGGTGCAGCAGGCCCTTCTTCGGATGGAGGCGCGAGAGAAACAGGGCGACGCGGGGCGACGAGGCGCGGGGGGCGCGAAGGGCAGAAGCGAGATCCACCCCGTTGGGGATCACCGCGATGGGCTGGCGCAGGCCCAGCCGGCGGAAGGCCTCGGCCTCGGCCTCGGAGGTGGCGTGGAGCAGCGCGGCCTCGAGCAAGTCGCGCCGCTGGTAGAGACGCCAGGCAGCGCGCTTGCGCCAGCCATGCCAACTCAGCGCCCAGCCGTCGAGCATGCCGCGCGGGCTCACCACGCGCGGCACGCCGCGCGCCTGGGCCAGTCGCGCGACGGCGTGGTTGTTCGGCAGCCAGACCCCGTGGTCGTGCAGCACGACGGGCGTGGCCATCGCGGGCGCCGGATCGTCGAGCGCGGCGGCAGCCGTGCGGCGGAAGTCGCGCCAGCCCACGAAGCGACCGCGCCGGGTGAAGCGGGTGTCGGACGGCACGGCGAAGGGCAGCGGTTGCGCACGGGGTTCCTGGGTGACCAGGGTCGTCGCGATGCCGCGCCGCGCCAAGGCCGCGCACAGCGCCGTCACGGTGCGCGCCGGCCCCCCGGTCTCGGGATCGATGGAGGCGATGCAGTGGACGGCGCGCACTAGACCCTGCGGACGCCCGCGGCGCGCAAGCGCGTCACGACGGTGGCGATGCCCTCCGCAGCGCCCTCGACCGCCTTGGCGATCGAGAAGTCGGCCACCCGCGCACGGCCCGCCGCACCCATGCGCGCGCGAGCTGGGACGTCGGCCGCCAAGCGCTCGATGCGCTCGGCCAGGGCCGCGACGTCGCCGCAGGGATAGGTGAAGCCGGTGACGCCCTCCTCGACCAGGTCGGGCCCGCAGCCCACCTGGTCGCTCACGACCACCGGCAGCGCGCAGATCTGGGCCTCGTTCACCACCAGGCCCCAGGTCTCACCGTGGTCGGAGGGCAGCACGAGCAGATCGGCGGCCGCGTAGGCGCCGGCCAGCTCGGACTGGTTGAGAAAGCCCGCGAAGGTGGCCGAGAGCCCTTGGCGCTGAGCCTCTGCCCGCGCCTGGGTCTCCAGCTCGCCCGCGCCGACCATGAGCAGATGCACGGGGCGCGGACCCTGCGCCAACCGCCCCAGGGCCTGGACCAGGTCGAGAGGTCGCTTCTTCGCCTGCAGCTTGCCGACGAAGAGCGCGACCACGGCGGCGGACGCGATCCCCCAGCGTGCGCGCGCCTCGCGCCGTAGGTCGTCACGGCGGGCGAGGACGGGCGCCAGGTGCCGATCGTCCACGCCATAGCGCGAGAAGAAGAGGCGCGCGGCCGGCACGCCAGCCTGGCGCAGGAACTCCGCGTTGCTGCGTCCGATCGCCAGCGCCCCGTCGAAACGTCCCAGGTAGCGCCGATGGAGCAGGCGTTTCCACCACGCGCGCGGGCGCAGGGCGTTGGACTCGCCGCGCACCAGCGTGGCCACGCGCAGGCGCCAGGCCGCCCGCGCGGCCTGCACCAGCGCGCGCGACTGCCAGCCGCAGACCAGCACGGCGTCGGGGGCCAGGCGCGCCAGGTGCTCGCCTACGTCGGGCGTGTCGATGCCCGAACGCCGAGCGAGCGAGGGCCGGCGGGCGCGGTTCGTCAGCGCGCTCCAGGCGTAGCCTTCGAGCAGGGGCTGGTCCCAGCGAAACGCCACGCCGAAGCCGGTCCCCTGCTGCTCGGCGTCGGGCAGCATGCCGAAAAGCGTGTGCACGTCGAAGCCGGACCACGCGCTCAGACCTCGGATCCAGGGCACCTGGTACTGGATCGGATGCGTGGTCACCACCACGAGCCGCAAGGGCGAGGGGGCAGGACTCACTTGCGCAACGCCCCTCGAAGCCGATCGAGCGCGCCCGCCAGCACGCCCGCCGGACGCCACCCGGCCACGCGTGCCGCGGTGGCGTAGCAGCGCAGGTCAAATGCGGCGGGATCCAGGGCCAGGCGACGGACGAGCTCGAACAGGCGCCGCGAGTCCTCCACGAGGCCCGCCGCTCCGCACTGACGGCTCAGCAGGAAGACCGCGCGCACGGCGTGCTGCATCTCCGGGGCTTCGCGTGCCACGCCCGCTCGCAACGCGTGACCGACGATGCGCTCGCGGGCCAGGGACTGGTGGTGGAGCGTGCGACGACGCGCGCGGGCGCCGCCGCTAGCGTGCCCCTCCCCGTGCCGCCGCATCACGCCGACGACCTGATCGACCTTGGCGATCGGACGGCCCAGGGCGGCGATGCGCGCGTCGTACTCCCAGTCTTCCTCGTTGGAGAGCGGGAGCCACGCGCCAGCCTGATCGATCACCTCGCGGCGGTAGAGCGGCGCGAACGTGTGCCAGACGCGATGCGTGAGAAGCACGGGGAAGCCGTGATCATGCGATGGAAGCGAGCGCGTGCACTCACCGGGCGGCGCCCCGGGACCGTCCCAGCGCTCCTCGACGTCGCCGTAGACGAGTGCCAGCTCCGGGCGCTCGTCGAGCACACGCACCTGGGCCTCGAGCTTGCCGGGCGCGAGCAGATCGTCGCTGTCGAGATGTTGCACGTAGGCGCCCCGGATCGCCTGGCGACCGGTCTCGCGCGCGGCGCCCGGCCCTCCCGCGACGGACCGCCGGATCGACCGCACGCTCTCCGGAGCCCGCCGCTCAAGCTCCGCGATGGCGCGCGGCGTCTCGTCGGTGGAGGCGTCGTCCACGATCACGACCTCGATCGGACGGTACGACTGCGCGAGCACGCTCTCCACCGCCTCGACGACCATGCCCGGGCGGTTGCGTACCGGCACGATCGTGCTCACGAGGCCCGGAAGGAGAGCGGTCGCCGTCATCCCGAGCGCGAGTCCTTCGCGCGCTCTCTCCGCTCGCCCCTCAGCCCGACCTCGATCCCGGCGTTCACCACGCACTGACGGAAGCGGTCTCCGCGGCCGATGAGCCATTGACGTGTTCCACGCGCCAGGGCCCAACCTGCCCGCAGATAGCTCCCCGACCCCGCCTCCTGGCGCATCCGTCCCTGCGCCACACCGCTTGCCACGCCGTGCCTCCACAGGGCCGACAGTCGCAGCCGGGCCGCATCCACGGGATGAAACGCCTGAGCCTCCTGTGCGTACCAGCCGCTGACGCCGGCGGCCCGTGCTCGCTGGAGCCAATCTGACTCCTCACCCAGTCGCCGCTGGCTCCCAAGATGCCCGAGGTCCTCCCGAAAAGGTCCAACAGTGGCAAGCAGCGCACGTCGCAGTCCAAAATTGGCGCCGATTGGGAAGCCATCGCTCGAAACGTACGGCCGCGAGTCACCGCGCAGTTCGTGCCGAACCAGCACGCCACCGAGGAAGTCCAGGCCTTCGTCATGCAACCAACGCGGACGAGGACTTGTCCACAATGGGAGCACAGGGCCCCCAAACCAACCCATGTCAACGCGGTGCGCAACGGTGGACGTCCATGCGGCCAGCCAGCCAGTTCCCAAGATCACGTCATCATCGGTGAAGACAATCACCGGTGCGCTTGCCTCGTTCATAGCTCGGTTGCGCGCGGCGCTCAGCCCCACCCGAGGTTCATCAATGACACGGAGTGGCAGTTGGCCGGCGAACGCGCGCGCAACACCATCCGTCGCATCTTCGCTGCCGTTGTTGATGACCAACAACTCCCAGGAATGCCGCGCGCTGGCCGCCTGTGCGGCCAACCCGAGTAGAATTCCGCTAAGGCGCTGCGCGCCGTTACGCGTGCAGATCGCAACTGAAAGCACCGGGCTCAAGCAGTGCGCCCGCCGGCCATGCGCCTCCACCCATCGCTAGCGCCCACCCGGCATCCAGCGGGGCTCCAAGACGCAAGGCAATGCCCGTGCTTCCAAACACTCATGCCAGGCTCGCACCGGCGTCGTACGTTCCCGGCCACTCATCGCCGGGGTCACGCGGCTCCCGCCGACCCCCAAGCAGGCGTCGAGCGAGCGCCAGCGAGCGTACTCCCGGAACGAACCTCGCCAAACGCCCCGAAGAGCGAAACTCAATCCGCTCCATGCGGCCGACGATTGGATCCCGTTCCGCCACCCGCTCAAGCAGTCGCACCCAGGTGTCCTTCATCACGGCCTCAAGGTACTGCGAAGGCAAGTTCATCGCCCCGAACGAGAGGCGCTGGCGGAGTTGCTCATCTTCCAGTCGCAGCACTGCCGCCGCCGCAAGGTCCGGATGCGCCACGGGGAACACGAGACCGTTCACACCCTCACGAATGAGGCCCTCTTCCGTGCGACCGACAAAGTCGGCCACGATCGGGATGACACCGTGGGCCATGGCCTCGGACACGACCATGGGGCAGCCCTCGGCGGGTGAGAACAGCACCAAGGCGTCAATTTCGGGGTACAGCCGATCGTAGAGTGTCTCCCTCGACACCTGCCCCCAGAAAGTTACGCAGTCGCTCAGGCCCATGGCCCCGACTTCTGCTTCAAGCGAGGAACGCTCCGGTCCATCTCCTGCAACGATGACCCGCACCTCTCGCGCCGCGACGGACGTGGCCAACGGAATCAGATCGTGGATGCGCTTCTCGGCCTGATCAAGTCTCCCGACGACTCCAATGCGCAGGGGCCCAGGCCGTCGCGGCCCGCGCACCCGCACGGCCGGGGTGGGCACGCCTGCGGGGATGTGGACGACCTCGGTCAACTCTCCCCGGAGAGCCGTCGCAAGGCGCTCCACGACACGCCTCGAGACAGCCGTGGCTGCGTCTAACCGCGGCCCACAGCGCACGACATCACGCACTTGCGTCTCAGCCTGTCCATGCAGACACGTCACCAGATGCATGTCACTCCCCGGACGCTTCCACGCGGCAGCCGCAAAGAGCGCGTCGGCAAGGCCGACTGGCACCACGACGTGGGGACGAACCGACGCAAACGCCTTCCAGAGTGCAGCGATTCGAGCCTCGCGCACTCCGCCCCGGCCATCGAGCGTAAGGGTCTTCGCACCCGAGCACGGGTGACTCTGCAGCCAGCGGTCCGCATCGTGAAACTTCACGCCCTGCGCGAGGCCGACGTACACGTCGAAACCCCGCCGCGCCAACTCACTCGTGAGCGACTCGAGCCACCGCTCCATTCCGCCCCCCGTGTAGGCAGTCTGTGTGCAGAACAACACGCGTCGGCTCGCCCCATGAGTGGTAGCCCGATCAGACAACACCACGCTCCAGAGCTCGTTCGAGGGCGGCGACCATGTGTGTCCCGAACGTGCGTTGGCGTGCGCGCGCCTCCGTCAAGCCCGCATGCTCCGCTCCCTGGTCGGGACCTGGCGGTTGAGCCAAGGCAGCCTCAATTTGCCCCGCCCATGCTTCCGCTGAGTCCACTGGTAGCAACTTTGCCTTCGTTCCGGCCACCTGCTCTCGGTGGACCTCGATGTCGCTTGCGAGGAGCGGGCGTCCGAGAGCCCGAGCCTCCTCCACAGAGGAGGACCATCCTTCGAACAGCGATGGTTGCAGCACGGCACAGGCCCTTCGCATCAACGCCAACTGCTCGGGCCGTGGCAGCACGCCCAGCAGATGTACCTGTCCCTCGAGCTTGTGCCCTCGGATGTACGCATCAATGTGTGCCCCGTGCGCAGTGTCGAGCCAATTGTATCTGCTGCCCGTGCAGGCCAAGTGCGCAGCGATGCCCCGATCCCTCAGGACTCGTATAGCTTCGAAGAGGATCAGGTGGTTCTTGTGGCTGCTAAACTGGTTGCTGACGATGACGTAGCGCTCAGGCAATCCATGCTGGACAGCCACATCCCGGGGGCTCGTCGCATTGATCCCCACTTCAGGCACAACCGCAAATGACACGACGGTGGCGTCGTTGGCGCGCGTGGGGAAGCAGGATCGGAAGTCGCGCAGGGCATGGTAACTGCTCAGCACGACGTGTGCAGCTTGCTCCACGTGCACTCGGTAGTGTTCGTCCATGGCCGCGACCCCATCGGCCCCGAAGAGCGCAGGAAAATGAAGATGCTGGAAGTCCGGTACCCAGAAGAGGAGCGGGGTTCCGCACGCCGCGAAAGGGGGGCTCGGGAACACCACGTGCACCCCGGCCCTACGCAGGAGATCTCCGGCACCTCCTCCATGCCGCAACATCCGCATGGCCTTACGAACACCTCGGGCAAACAGGCCCCTGGGGAAGTCGAGCACCGCACGCTGACCTAGGAGATGGCGCACCTGCGCAAAGGGGTCGACCTCCGGAGCGCTCCTCCACCAGATGTCCCGCGCAACCCAATGATGCTGGTTCGCGTTCTGCGCAAGCATCTCCACAACGTTGTTGAGGTAGTACCGGCCGCCCAGCCAACGAGAGTCGCCATCGACACCAACGAGTCCGACCACCTTGTCTGAGCTGCTACGCATGCGCTCTGATCCAATCGATCGTCTCCGCCAGGCCCGTGACCAGCTCGACGCTTGGCTCGAACCCATGCACGCGTAGCTTGGCGACGTCCGCGCACCAGCGGACCGGCTTGCCAGCTTCCTGGGCGCCCGTCCAACGAACGGCGCTGCGCAACCCAACTCGCAGATGGACCGCTCGGGCCAGTTCGGCCAACATGGTCTCCCGCCCAGACCCGACGTTGATTGAACTGCCATCGAACGTGGCCGTCTCCGCCAACACAACAAGGGCGCGCGCGACGTCACGAACGTGCAGGTAGTCCCGGCTCTCCGTTCCGTCCCCATGTACCGTCGGGTCGCCCGAGAGCGCGCGGCGACAGATGTCCCATACGGCCAAGCGGCGCAACCCGGGGCCATACGTCGAAAAGACCCGCGCGGCTAACGCGGCCACGTCGCCACCCCTCACCGCCCGCAGGAGCATTGCTTCCTGCAGTCGCTTGTGCGCCCCGTACGGCGAAACAGGACGCAGAATCGCATCCTCGGCGACCGGCAGGCGCGCCGGATTGCCGTAGACGCTGGCGCTCGAGACGAGCAGCATCCGGGTCCCTCGCGCGTGCTTGCGCAGAGCAGCAAGCAGGGCCCGCAGCGGACCGAGGCTGGCTCTTCGATCGCCCTTCGGATCCGCCATCGAAGCCGACACGCTAGCCGGGCCCGCCAGATGCAGAACGAGATCGGGGCGGGCCAAACGGAGAGCATGCTCGGCAACGCAGGGATCCGCAAGATCCCCGACGCTCATCCCGACATACGCGGGCGCCGCGCCGGCTCGCACACGTGGGTCTGCCCGTCGGTCCGTCCCGTAGACCGTCCACCCTGCATCTTGAAATGCGGAGCCGGCATGCACGCCGATGAAGCCCGTCGCTCCGGTGATTAGGATCCGCGGCATGACCACCAGCGCCGTCGGCGCGGGACTTCTCCTCCCGGACGCGTCCGAATGGCAAATGCCACCCCACTACCCACGTCGCAAAACTCATGCGCGGCGAGACCCCCGTCGCGAGCAACGAACTCCCTCCAAAGTTCCAGGAGGCCGGGGCAGTACGGGTTCGCCACATCGTCGAAGACCAGCACACCGCCCACGGCGAGGCGGGGGGCCACATTGCGCAGGTCTGCCCACGCACCGGGAAGGCTGTGGTCGCCATCGACGGTGATCAAGTCGAACGAAGTATCAGCGTGCGATCGCAACCAGTCAGGTACTGTGACGCGGCTGTCGCCGGCAACGAACGTCGTCGAGCCGCGATGCCCGAACTTCTCCAATTCCTGCCTCACGAGCAGGGGCCCGGGATTGGGGCTGCCACCGTAGTCCACTTGCCAGAGATCGAAGCCCACCACATCGACATCCGAGGCTCCCGCTACGACCGCTGCCATGCTGCGGCCGCGCCGCACGCCGACTTCGAGATAGTTCCTCGGCCGGCCTGTGATCGCCGCGGCGTGCAGCACACTCAAAATGTCCAGGTACCCCCATCGATCGCCGCCCAAGGAAAGACCGCGCTCCACCAGATCCGCGATCCACCTGGTGTACGAGTCCGGCTCAAGGCCTCTCTGAATGGCTATGCACCGCTCTAGCACAGGCCGGCTGCTTGCGATCGCCGCCAGGGCGCTCGCGGTCATCACCACCGGCGAGTAGCGATCTGCGACTCCCTGCGGCGGAGGCACCAGGAACGTCTTCATCGCGGCACTCCATTATTGCTACGTACCACCCGGGCCGGATTCCCTGCAACGACGGAACCGGGGGCAACATCGTGCGCAACTACCGCACCTGCGGCCACGATCGCCCCAGCTCCAATCGTCACGCCCTTCATGATCGATGCCTTGAATCCGATCCAGGCATCGTCTTCGACAACAACGGCTGCGCACTTCACCAGGTCCCAGTTCGGCTCGAGCCTCATCTGCAGCCGCCGCACGGCCTCTTCACCTCGTCTCGCTGGCTCAACTGGATGTGCATTGCTATCGTGGATATCAACGCCATGCGAGATCAGCACCCGATTCCCGATCCTCACCGAGAGTTGACTCCAGATCCTCGTGCCGCTTCCCACGAAACAGTGAGTTCCCATCGAGATCCGGCCCGCTTGACCCAAGATGACGAGCGATCCCCGGATGTGGCAGTGTGCACCGATCTGGATCCGCGCAATTCCGGCAGGCCCCTGCACCTCTGCGTCCTCGAACCACACGACAGACTTGTCCGCGTCGGCTATCGTTGCGAATCGTTCGGCCGGCGCAAAGGGGGTTCTGCGGCGCGCATGGTGCTCGATACGCGAGGCAACCCGCATGACAAGTGGATCCAGCACCTTCCACCACAGTCCGCGCAGCCTGTCGACATGCTTGCTCATGGGCGCTGGTCGCCTCCGTTCAGGGTTGCATCACGCTCGTTGCCCTGCACCAGTCGTACATGATCCCAATCCAACAGAGGGGCGAGCACGCCGGGACGGCCATCGCGGGACGCCAAACTCCCTTCGTGTGTCACGTCGAACGCGAGGACGTCTTCATGTATCGCCGCTTCAGCATCAGCACCAGGCGCGGCAATGGTGAGCAAGTACCTGCCAGGTGACAGAAAGTTCCCCGGGATGCGGCACGTTACTCGCCATTCCCCGGGGGCATAGTGCCGCAGGGCAACGCCATCACGATCTGTGTCGATGGAGCAGAAGACCGTCAGGCCACCTTCCTGCTTAATTTTAAGGGCGGTCTGTCCGCTCGTTCCCGCAGGCGCCCTGAACGAGAACTCCACGAGGAACCCGGTCCAAGCGGGCACTCGCGCGACAGGCTGATCCTTGCCGGCCAGCAGGAGCCTGACCCCCAACCCCCGGTCGTTCGGGCGGGGAGATTCCAGCCACGAGCCGCCAGGACCCGTACGGGATCGGGTGTAACAATCGATCACGTGCTCCGCCGCTCCAAGCATGCGCAGACGTCCGGCATCAATCCAAGCTACCTGCTTGCAGACACGTCGTATGATGTTCATGTCGTGGCTGACGACGACGATTGTTCTCCCCTCGTGCTGCATCTCATCTACCCGCTGCAGGCATTTCGCCTGAAATGCCCCGTCACCCACTGCAAGAACCTCGTCCACGATGAGAATGTCTGGATCGAGATGCGCCGCGATGCTGAACGCAAGGCGCAGGTACATGCCACTTGAGTAACGTTTGACCGGCTCGTTTAGGAAGGCGCCTACCTCCGAGAAGGCGACGATCGCGTCCAGGCGTCGGCGGATCGTCGCCCTCTTGAGTCCATGGATGGCCGCGTTGAGGTAGAGGTTCTCCAGGCCAGTGAGCTCGGGATGGAACCCCGTGCCGACCTCAAGCAGGCTGGCCACTTGCCCGGCCACCTGCACCTGCCCCCGCGAGGGATCCGTGATGCGGCTGAGCACCTTGAGTAGCGTGCTCTTGCCTGCGCCGTTGTGGCCCACGATTCCGAGCACGGCACCCTCGGGAACGTCGAAGTTGACGTCTTGCAGGGCGTGGAACTCGAAGGTGGGATGGTGCAGCAGACGCCGCGGGGTCCCAGGCGGATGGATTCGGTAGGTCTTCCAGAGACCCTCGGCGCGGATGGCGAGCGGAGCGGCCGACATCAAATCACGTCCGCGAAGTTGCGCTCGACGCGCTGAAAGACCAGGAGGCCGAGCACGAGGCCCAGGAGCATGGTCGCCGCCGAGAGGAGGCACCCCGGAAGGAAGATGTCGCCACCCAACACGCACCACCGGAACAGCTCCACCGGAGCGGCCATGGGGTTCAGGAACACCCACACGCGCAGGGACTCGGGCAGCAGGCTCAGCGGGTAGAGCACCGGCGTCGCGTACATCCACGCCTGCATCAGGAACGACATGGCGTGGCCGAAGTCGCGGTAGCGCACCACCAGCCCGGCCAGCAGGATGCCCACGCCCGCGGAGGCCAGCGCCACCCAGGCCATCACCAAAGGTGTGAGCAGGAGGCGCCACGACGGCTCGACGCCGTAGTGCAGCATGAGCGGCAGCAGCACGAGCAGGGCGATCACGAAGTCGACGGTGGCGGCGCCGATCGAGGCGAGCGGCAGCAGGAGCCGGGGGAAGTAGACCTTTGTGACAAGGCTGCTGGCCCCGACGACACTGAGCGCGGCGGCCTGCACCGCCGAGCCGAAGAAGCCCCATGCCAGCAGCCCGGCGTAGGTGAAGAGCGCGTACGGATGTCCGTCGGCGTCGATGCGCGCCAGGCGTCCGAGCACGAAGGCGAAGATCGCCATCGTCGTCACCGGGCGGATCAAGGCCCACAGCACGCCCAGGGCGGTCTGCCGGTAGCGCGAGCGGATGTCGCGCCAGACGAGCGCCCACATCAGCTCGCGCCAGCCCCACAGCTCGTGCAGGCCCAATCCGCGCCAGCCGCGCCGCGGCACGAGGACGACGACCGGCCGCGGGACCGAGGCCACGACCGAGGCCGCGACCGTGGAGCCGGGCTCGCGCTCAGCCACGGCTCGGCCCCGCCTTCGCCTCGCCGAGAAGTCGGGGTCCACGCAGGCAGAGCCAGCACGCCCAGCCCAGGCCCAGGATCTCCGCGAGGAAGGTGACGGGGATCCACCACGGCCTCCGGAGATGGTGGCGAGTTAGCACGCTGCGCCACGGCCGGCCCAGCACGACCCTCCACCAGCCGGGGGGCCGCGAACGCAGGGCGTAGTAGTAGGCCCCGACGGAGTGGCTGGGCCGCGCCGTGCGGAGATGCTCCCCGTAGGTGCGCGTGCCCCCCGCGGCGGCCTTCAGGTGGCGAAGGGACGCCGCCGGCTCGTAGTGAATCGCGCCGCCCGCCCGCTCGAGCCGCTGCGCGAACTCGGCCTCGTAGCGGTAGGCCACCTGGACGAAGTTTTCGTCGAAGCCCCCGAGCGCCAAGGCAAGCTCGCGGCGCAAGGAGAAGTTGCCGCCCATGAACTCGTGGCGCGGGCCGCCGACGTCCGTGAGGAAGGGGCCCTCCGCGCGCTCCTCCGGCGTGGCCGCCAGCTGCCACGGCTGGACCACCCGCCCCGCCACGAGGTCAGCCGCGCCTCGGGCGTGCGCCTGGCGGTGGGCCTGGATCAGTCCCTCGTCGGGCACGATGTCGTCGTCGAGGAACAGAACGACGTCGCCGCGCGCCTCCCGCAGACCGATGTTCATGGCCTGCGGGATGGAAGGACGATCCAGGCGCAGCCAGCGGATCTGCCGTCGCTGCTCAAGCGCCTCCAGACGCGCCTGGGTCTCAGCGGCGTGCTGCGGTGTCTGGTCCACCACGAGGATCTCGTCGGCCGGTGCGCTCAGGCGGCCCAGCGCCTCCAAGGTCGCGACCAGCACGCCCTCCCGACGGTAGGTGGGGATGACGACCGACACGCGCGGCGCCGCCGCCTGCCGGGTGGTGTCTGTGGCGGGCGTGGCACGCGCGCTCATGCGCAGCCCTCCGGCCCCCGCGAACGCCGCCCGATGTCGCGGGCAGGTACGCCGGCCACGATGCTCCCGGCGGTGACGTCGGAGGTGAGCACGGCTCCCGCGGCGGCCACGGCGCCGTCGCCCACCTTCCACGCCTTCGCGCCGACCCGCGCCCCGCGCCAACCGAGGAGGCGCGCCCGCAGGCGCCCGACGAGCACGCGCCAGGGACCGGACGTCGGGAGGGGTTGCTTGGAACTCACGCGCGCCACTGCGCGAGCACCTGGTAGGCCGCCAGCGTGGCCACGGCCGGCAGCGTCGGGGTGAGCCGGTCGAGCGTCCGCCCGGCGACGACCGGAGCCAGGCCGTGGAGATGCCGCACCCGCATGTGACCCGAGACGAGGGGCGTCTCGAAGGGCTGCACGCGGACCTCGCGCAGGCCCGCGGCCTCCATCAACCCCTGCAGCTCGCGCGGCTGGTAGGCGAAGAAGTGTCCGTCGCCGTCCGCCGGGTGCGACCAGTGGGCGAACCGCTCGGGATCGCCCAGGGCCGGGAAGGAGGGCAGGCGGTTGCGCAGGTAGCGTCCGTTGGGCGTGGTCACGACGAGGCGCCCCGCGGGCACGAGATGCGCGCGCAGTCAGCGTGCCCTGGGCGCAGCCCACGTCGAGCACGCGCTGCGGCCCGCGGCTGGGCACGAGCGCCAGGTAGCGCTCGAGCTGGTCGTGGACCTGCTTCCCGATCTGGGGCGCGAGCGCAGGATCCCAGATCTCCTGCAAGTCGTGCTGGTGGAGGCGCTGCACGTCGTCGGGCCAGGCAGGGTCGGGGTGCGGTTGTCGCATGCAGGTCTAGCCGCGCGTCGTGAGCCAGCGCTCCCAAGACTTGACATGCCACGGAGCCAAGGCCAGCGCCTCGCGGTAGTGCCGCCGCGCGTGCTCCGGATGGGTGCGACGCAGGCGCGAGGCCACGTGGTAGTGGCCCGCGGCGCGGTCGGCGCGCGACGGGGGCCCGGGGGGACGCCGAGCCAGATGACCGGCGGCCTCCAGGGCCGCGGCTTCGGGCCGCCCGCTGCGGCGCAGACGCGCCGCCTCCAAGGCCAGGCGGGCGAAGCGCACCTGGAGCCTGTGGTGGAGAAAGGTCGTGCTGGTCGGCCGGTGCGCCGCCTCCACGAGCACGCGGGGGACGAGCACGTGCGGCCCGTGATCGACGAGGCGCAGCCAGAGATCGAGGTCCTGGGCGAAGCGGAACACGGGCCTATAGCCGCCCACCTTGCGGTACAGGTGGCGGACCACCAGGGGCGCGCGTGCCGCCTGGCAGCCCGTCGCCAACGCCACAGTCAGGCCCTGCGCCGCCTGCCGCAGGGGCCTCACGCGCTCGTCCTGCGAGGCCGCCCTCTCGAGCACGCTCCAGGTGCCATCGGTGGAGCCGTCGTCCACCACGATGAGCTCCGACTCGACCTCCCGCTGCTCGAGGAGCGAGTCCAGGGTGTCGGGCAGCGAGGCGGCGGCGTTACGCACGCCCATCACCACCGAGATCTCCGGCGCTCCGCTCATGCGACTGCTCGCTCGCTGCGCAGATGGCGCGCCGCCCAATGGCCCAGCACGGCCAGCGCCCACGGCCGGCTCCAGGCGAGGCGCCGCTGCGCGAAGCCGGCTTCGACCTCGTCGAGGAACGGCTCGGCCACCAGGCCCAGCGAGCGCACCTGCTCGAGGCCGGCGCGCAGGAAGGGCGCGAGCGGGCCCTCGAGCCAGCGCTGCATGGGCAGCACGAAGCCCTGCTTGCGGCGGGCCAGCGCCGCGGGCGGCAGCAGCTCGCGCGCCAGGGCGCGCAGGCGTCGCTTGTCGCGCATGGCGACGGGCGCGCCGTCACGCGCCGCGGCAAGGGCGCCGAGCACCACGCGCGAGTCCAGGAATGGCACGCGCAGCTCGACGCCGTGGGCCATGGCCAGGGCGTCGGTGTCGCGCAGCAGCATCGAGCGCATGTAGCCCTCGAGCTCCTCCAGCCCCACCTCCACGTGCATCGGCAGCGGCCTGTCCTCAGCGGCGCCCCGGCTCGTGGCGCCGGGCGCGAAGCCCGGCAGCGCGCGCGCCAACGCGCCCCGCCCCCACAGCGAGCGCACGGCGGCCACGCGTGAGCCGGGCGCGGCCCCGACGGCCAACAGCTCGCCGGCCCGCTCCGCGCGGTGCCGACCCAGCAGCAGCGCGCGGCTCCAGCCCGGCAGCCGCCCCAGGAGCGGCGCCCAGCGCGCGGCCCTGGGCACCCAGCGAAACGACGGGTAGCCGCCGAAGAGCTCGTCGCCGCCCAGCCCCGAGAGCGCCACCTTGAAGCCCGCGCCGGCGATGGCGCGCGCAATCAGCCAGGTGTTCACGCCGTCGATGGTGGGAAGGTCGAAGGCTTGCACGGCGCGCATCACCTCGGAGGCGGCCTCCTCGTCCTTCAGGCGCACCACGTGGTGCTCACAGCCCACGTGCCGCGCGATGGCGGCCGCGGCCTGAGACTCGTCGAGGTGGGGATCGTCCCAAGCCAGCGTGAAGGCGGCCCGGCGGCGGTCGCGGGGCGCGAGCGCGAGCAGCAGCGCCGCGTCCAGACCGCCGCTCAGGAGCCAGGCGACGGGCACGTCCGAAGCGAGGTGCTCCGCCACGGCCCGCTCCAGAGCGGCACGCAGGTCGGTTGCGCCGCGTTCCCCGGCCAGCCGCGCGCGCGTGCTCCACCAGGCGCTCTCGCGCTCGATGCGCCCGTCGCGCACGTGCAGCGTGTGCCCCGCCGGAAGCGCTCGCACGCCCTCCACCAGCGTCAGCGGGTCCGGCACGCAGCCGAAGCGCAGGAAGCCGTGGAGACCGGCACGGTCCACGCGAGCCGCGGCCGCGCCGCAGGCCACGAGGGCCCGCACCTCGCTGGCCAGCGCCACCCCCCGTGCCCCCTCGGCCAGGTAGAGGGGTTTGACGCCGAAGCGGTCGCGCGCGCACCACAACAGACGGCGCCGCGCGTCCCAGAGCGCGAAGGCGAACATGCCCTGGAGGCGCTCGAGGCAGGCCTCGCCCCACACGGCGTACGCGCGCAGCAGCGTCTCCGTGTCGCTGCCCGAGCGCCAAGGGCCGGCCAACTCCTCGCGCAACGCCCGGTGGTTATAGATCTCGCCGTTGAGCACGAGCACGTTGCCGGTGTCGGGATCGTGCATGGGCTGGGCGCCGGCGGGCGAGGGATCGAGGATCGCCAGGCGCCGGTGCGCCAGCGCGGTCGCGGAGTCGCCCGAGGCCGGCTCCGTGGACCACAGGCCCTCGCCGTCGGGGCCACGATGCGCCTGCGCGAGACCGGCGGCGCTCGCCGCCGAGCGCACGTCCCACGGCGCGACGCCCCCCCGGCTCTGGATGGCTGCCAACCCGCACACCGCTAAGGGCCCTTCGAAGGGTCCTGCGCCGGCCGGGGCGGACCCTCGGTGCGCGTGCGGTTCGCTGCTGGAGCGCGGACGTTCTCCCCGTAGCGCTCGGTGTAGCCGTAGCGGTAGCCGTAGCGCTTGGCCCCCTTGCGCGCGTCCAGCGCGTTGAAGATGCTGCCCACCACGCGCCCGCCCATGCGCTGGATGCGGTCGCGGGCCGCGTCGGCCATCTCGGCGGTCACCCGTCCGCGGCGCGAGAGCAGCAGCACGCCATCCAGCTGCGAGAAGATGCCCGAGGCATCCACAGCCGCCAGGATCGGCGGCACGTCGAAGAGCACGTGGTCGTAGGCGACGCGCAGCTCCTTGAGCAGCGCCCCCAGACGCTGCGACTCCAGGAGCGCGCCGGGGTTATACGGCCGGCCCCCGGCGCTGATGAGGTCCACCCCGTATAGGCCGCGCTGGACGACGGCCTGCCACGGCGTCCCGTCTTCCAGCACCTGCGTCAGGCCGGGCGCGAGCTGGGCCCCCAGGTAGGCGTGCGCACTTGGGCGCCGGAGGTCGGCATCCACCACGACGACGCGCGCGCCGGCCTGGGCCATGACGATGGCCAGGTTGAGCGTGGTGGTGGTCTTACCCTCCTTGGGGGCCGCCGAGGTGATCGCCAGCGCGCGCACCGGCGTCTCCACGCCCGCAAACGCAGGTTGGCGCGCAGGGCCCGGTAGGCCTCCGCCAGCACCGAGTCGGGCACCTCGGCCGCCGGCAGGCCGCCCTTGAGGCCGCGGCGCTCGACGCGCGGCACGCTGCCGTAGGCCGGGATCACGCCGAAGAGGGTGAGCCCGGTGGCCTCCTCCAGGTCGGTGGGCATGCGGATCGTGTGATCGCGCCAGTGGAGCAGCAGCGCGGCCGCCACCCCCAGAACGAGCGCCAGCAGCAGCGCCACGGCCAGGGAACGGCTCAGGACCGGCGACAGGCGTGCCTCGGGGGTCTCGGCGCGATCGACCAGGCTGATCGGCGCCTCCTCCGCCACGCCCTTGAGCTCGGCCTCCTTCTGCCAGCGCAAGATCTGCTCGTAGGTCTCGGCGATCAGGCGCACCTCGCGCTGCAGCCGCTCCGTGGCCCGCTCCTCCCCCGGCAGGGCCTTCAAGCGCGCCTCGACCCGCTCGCGCTCCTCGATCAGGCCCTGGATGCGGGCCTCCAGCCGGGCGAGCTTGCGCCGCTGCAGCTCGATCGCACGCTCGCGCGCCGTGGTCAGGTGGCTGCCGAGCTGCTTGCGCCCTTCGTCGATCTCCGCCTGCAGGCGCTTGACCACCGGATGGTCGGGCTTGCCCTCGGTGCGCAAGAGGGCTCCGCGCTGCGCCTCGAGGTCGGCCACGCGCTCGGCCCAGGCCGTGATCATCGAGTCGGCGCCCGCCGAGCCCAGCAGCACCAGCACGCGAGCGGGTTCGGTGGCCGCCTCGAGCTCGGCCAGGACCTCGCGCTCCCCGCTCAGGAGATGCTCCTGCGACAGGCGCTCGGAGAGCAGGCGCCCCAGGTCCTCGATCATCCCCTTGGCCTGGTCGCCCAGCAGCAGCGAGCCCGTGCGCGCCACGTACTCGTCGAAGCGCTCCTCGGCCGCCTTGGCCTGCGCGGCCAGCGCGGCGGCCTGGGCCTTCAGCCAGCGCGTGCGCTCCTCGGAGGCCTTGCGCGTGTCCTCGTCGCGCAGCGCCTTGTAGGCGTCGGTGAGCGCCTGCGCTCCCAGGCGGGCCTCCTCGGGGGTCCCGGCCGTGAACCCGACGTAGAGCACGCCCGTGCCGGAGCCCGCGCTGGCGGGCGTGGAGCCTGCGCGCAGCCAGGCGACGAGCTCGGCCTTGGTGCGCACCACTAGGTCGAAGACTCGCCCCTGCGGGCTGGAGGAGCCCACGCGCAAGGTGATCTCGTTGCCGTCGAGCGTCACGGCCAGGCTGCCGTCCGGGCGCCGTTGGTCGAAGACGGTCGGCCCTGGCGTGCCCGGGTGCCACAAGCGCGCTGCGCCGTCGGGCCCATCGAAGTCCAGCTTCAAGCGACGCGAGTGCGTCCACGGCGCGTCGGGCGCGCTCGTCGCGACCACCATGCACGGGGGCGAGGCCCAGCCCAGGTCCACCAGCGTGACCTCGAAGGGTCGCCAGCTGTGGCGCTGCGCCACCACGACCTGCCGCGGATACAGCCGCGCCGCGCGCTCCGCCACGCGCGCCGAGCGCAGCGCGAAGGTCTCGGCCGCCAGGATGGTGTCGAGGGAGTCGCTCATCCACATCGAGGCCAGGCCGGTCTTGGCGTCGTGCGGCGCCTCGAAGCGGATCGAAGCCTGCGCCATGTAGATGGGCGCCTGCGTCATGGCGACGTAGCCGCGCCAGAGGAGCACGAGCAGGCCGATGAGTGCCACGACCCACCAGCGATCGCGCAGCACGCCCAGCCAGAAGCGCACCGAACGGGGCGCGTCCGCGGAGCGCGCGGAGGATGAGGCCCGCTCGCTCATCGGGGCCCCTGCGCAGGCGCCGGCTGAGGCCGCGCGCGCAGCCGCGCGTGCGCCCGGGCCAGATCGTCCAGCTGCCCGGCTCGGTGGAGGTCGCTGCCGACCCAGCGGTAAGCGCCGGCTTCGAGCAGCGTCTCGGCCGTGCCCATCACCGCGGGTCCGTACGTGCCAGCCAGGCTCAGGAGATCGAGCTGCAGCTCCCAGCCCGCCTGCCGCCAAGCGACGTGGCGCTCGGGCTGGGCGATCACGCTCGTGACGCGTTCCGGGTGCGCCAGGATGGGCGTCCAACCGCGTCGCAGCGCCAGGCGCGCCACGACCTCCACCCCCACCACCGGGTCGCGCAGCGGCAGCTCGACGAGCAGGGCCTGCCGCGCGAGCGCCCCGGGCAGCGCGTCGGGAAGCGCGTCAGGCAACGCGTCAGCCAACGCGACGGGCAGGCAGCCCGCGCCCGTCTCGAGGGCCTGGAGCAGCTCCTCGCCGAATAGGTGCTCGGCCCCGGGGATCAGGGTGAGGGCCAGGCCCGCGCGGTCGAGCTCGGCCTGCACGTCGGCCGTGCGGCGCGCCACCTCACGCGCCTCCCAGCGCAGGCCGAAGCGGAACTGGTGCGGCGTCACGTGCAGCCGACGCACGCCCAGCGCCACGAGGCCGCGCGCCATGGCGAGCGACTCAGCCAGCGTGCGGCTGCCGTCGTCCACGCCGGGCAGGATGTGACAGTGGATGTCGAGGGCGAGGGCATCGGCTTCTAGCGCGTCGGTGGCCATGGGGTAGCGCGCGGCGCTCTCAGTTCGTGGCGGCTTCGATGGCGAGCACGGCGGTGGCCACACCGAAGGTGGTGTTGATCAAGGGCGAGATCAGCTGCAGCGAACGCATCAGGGTCGCCTCGCTGCGCGCGCCGACGAGCACACGGTCGCCCGCGGTCAGGTGGATGCTCTCGCCGAAGCGGTAGGCCTCCAGCGCCGAGATGGTGAAGCAGCGCGGGTTGCCCCAGCCGCCGCGGAAGACGCGCACGTCGTTGACGTCGGCGGCCACCGGGTCGAGCCCGCCGGCGGTGGCCAACGCCTGCGTCAAGGTCATGCCCTCCAGGTCCATGGGAAAGGCGCCCGGCTGCCTGACCTCGCCCATCACGTAGACGCGCCGCACGCCCAGGCTGGGCACGAAGACCAGGTCGCGGTCCTCGAGCACCACGTTCTGGGCCAGGTCGCCGCTGCGCACGATGTCGGCCAAGCTCACGGGCAGGAGGCGCCTCTGCCGCATCACGTAGGCGTGCTCGATGTCGGCCAGCTTGGTAAAGCCACCGGCGCGCCCCACGGCCTCGAGCAAGGTGGTTTCGCCGTCCACGGGCGCGATGCCAGGCTGGGCCACCTCGCCCAGGATGAAGTACTTCTTCGAGCGGTACTCGAGCACGTCCACCGAGACGTACGGGTCGCGCTTGAACTTGAGCAGCTCCTCGCGCACGGCGTCCTGGACCTCGAGGACGGTCTTGCCCGCGGCCGCCACGGGCGGGATCATCGGCAGGTAGAGCTTGCCGTCGCTCTTCACCTTGACGCCCACGATGTCGCCGCGGCGCGTCTCGCCCACGCCCTTGAAATCCTCGCCCAGACCCTGCACGTTGAGCACGTCGCTCGCGCCCACGACATAGGGCGCGGGCGGCGGCAGGGGCGGCACGCCGCGCTCGGCCTCCGACAGAGCCCGGAAGCGCAGGTCGGCCACGCGGTCGGGCGCTGAACGCACGAGCTGCCCGAGGTCTTCGGGATGCGGGCGATCGACGTTCGCGGAGCAGCCGGCAGCTCCCAGGCTGCCTACGGCCCCCGCCAGAAGAGCGAGGGC
>Ga0163150_10004130_pt1 | contig 19724 bp, 9 predicted proteins | sample OliLakLV19P2IB_FD_148628 | JGI IMG/M metagenome (GOLD analysis project Ga0163150, IMG submission 148628) | Freshwater microbial mat bacterial communities from Lake Vanda, McMurdo Dry Valleys, Antarctica - Oligotrophic Lake LV.19.P2.IB | ecosystem: Environmental > Aquatic > Freshwater > Lake >...
GTCTTGGCAGCAATAGTCTCTTTAACGTCAGCGGAACGTCGCTCCGCACCAACGCGTCGTTTGATTTCGAAACGCTGGCCAGTTACTCGATCACCGTGCGCGTTACCGACAACGGCGGCCTGACGTTTGATAAGCCGTTTACGATCAACGTCACCAACGTTAACGAAACTCCGACGAACATTGCGTTGTCGAATAGCACGATCGCGGAAGGGGCACCCATCAATACAGTTATCGGCAATCTTTCCGCCACCGATCCAGATGCTGCCGATACCTTTACTTTTAGCTTACCTGTTGTGTTAGGCGACAACGCATCGTTCAATGTGAGTGGAGTTGCGCTCCGTTCGAGTGCGTCTTTTAATGCTTCCATCCAATCGGTTTATAACGTGACAGTTCGAGTTACGGATGCGGGAGGTTTAACGTTTAATAAATCATTCGTTATCAACGTTTCCGATGTCAACTTCCCGCCGACGGATATCTCGTTAGCTGGAAACTCCGTTCCAGAATCGTCTTTCCGGAATATCCATAATCCATCACCGATGGTTGGTGACGTTTTTGGTGTCAGTGTTGCTATTTCGACCGACCGCATTTTAGTTGGCTCCACCGACGGTCAAGTACCGCGAGTCAATAATGGCAAGGCCTATTTGTTTGATCGTAGCAGCGGCGACCTACTCGTTACGCTAAGCAGTCCGAACGCCGTCCCTGGTGACGAGTTCGGTGAACAACTTGCCATTTCTGGGAACATTGCAGTTGTGAGTGCGCGACTCGAAGACGCTGTCGGAATCGATTCCGGAAGAGTATACGTCTTTAATGCGACCACCGGTGCTCTGCTTCATACGTTGACAAATCCACGGCCAGCAGCGGCGGGTGCCAACGACGAGTTTGGACGAGCTGTCGGTATTTCTGGTAACCTAATTGTCATTGGTGCTCGTCGTGATGCGATCGCTCCGAACGCTGGCGCTGTCTACTTGTTCGATGCGACGACTGGCAATCTTTTGCAGTCGATTGTTAGTCCGATTGCAAACAGCAATGATACGTTCGGCGATTACTTGCATGTTTCCGGGAATACGATCGTCGTCGGAGCCATTCTGAATGACTTTGGTGCAACGAATTCCGGCCGAGCTTACATCTACCAATTCAATAGTGGCACGAACACGGCATCGTTGACCGCGACCATTAATAATCCTTCGCCAGCTAACGGAGATTTCTTTGGGGCGGCTGTGGCAGTGTCGGGAAATGTTGTTGCAATCAGTTCACTCAATGACGATACGGGAGCGACCGATGCTGGACAAGTCTATTTATTTAATGCAACAACGGGAGCGCTTCTAAATACGCTGTCGAATCCTGATCCGAATGCCGATGATCGTTTTGGCCACTATTTGGCCATGGCAGACAATCATCTGATCGTCTCGAGCATACTTGACGATACGAATGGAATCAGCGCTGGTCGAACCTACATTTACAATGCGACGACCGGCGTTCTCGAGTCGAAGCTATCGCATCCATTCCCAGCACCGGTAAATTATTTCGGCCGTGCCGTAGCGGTTTCTGGAGATACTTTCGTCATAAGTGCTTTTAATGATGATCTTGACGGTCCTGACGTTGGCAACGTCTATAGCTTTAGTCTCTCCAATGGTATGGTTGTCGGCACGCTCTCGACGACTGATCAAAATCCAAGCAATACGTTCACGTACAGTCTGCTCGACGATGCTGGAGGACGTTTTACATTATTGGGCAATCAAATTCGCGTCGCGGACTCATCGAAATTGGACTTTGAAGTCGCCAATGCTCACAACATAACCGTTCGGGTTGCTGATTCAAGTTTAGCAGAATTCACGAAGGTGTTGTCTATTAGTGTTTCCAATGCGACGGAGCCACCAAGGGACATTCTTTTTACGGGGAATTCCGTTGCGGAAAATGCGGCCAACGGAACCGTCGTCTCGACTTTGACGGCGGCGGATCCGGATGTCGCAAGTTCCTTTACGTTCAGTTTGTTAGACAATGCGAGCGGACGCTTTGCGATCGTCGGCAACACGATCGTCGTGGCTAACAGTACATTGCTCGATTTCGAGACGAATACATCTCATCGCGTGGTGGTTCAAGTCACCGACGGAACCGGACTAAGAACGTTCGAACCGAAGCAAATCTCGGTTACCGACGTCTTACCGAGCGACATATTTATAAGCAACAATTCGGTCGCTGAGTCGACATATCGCATCCTGCACAATCCTGCGCCGGCCGTGGGCGACGTCTTTGGAGTTAGCGTTGCGGTTTCGAATGATCGTATTCTTGTCGGTTCGAATGAAGGTCAGATTCCCCGTGTTAATAATGGCAAGGCGTATTTATATGATAAGGTTAGCGGCAACTTGCTTGCGACACTCGTGAGCCCAAATGCTGCACCTGACGATGAATTCGGCGAGCAAGTAGCAATTTCCGGAAACATCGCGGTTGTAAGCGCTCGATTTGAAGATGCGGTCGGCGTCAACTCAGGAAGAGTTTACGTCTACGATGCGACAACGGGGGCGCTGTTGCATACGTTGACAAACCCAGTGCCGGCAGCGGCCGGGGCCAATGACGAATTTGGTCGTTCCGTTTCAATTTCTGGCAATCTTATCGCCGTGGGTTCTCGGCGCGATGCAGTAGCTCCGATCGCCGGCGCCGTTTATTTGTTCGACGCGCTTACGGGGGTTCTGCTTTATACGATATTGAGTCCAACACCGAACGCTGCAGATATTTTTGGAGACTATATTCATCTTTCCGGAAATACCGTCGTCGTCGGAGCCATTTTAAATGATGTGGGTGCGACCAATTCTGGTCGAGCCTATGTTTATCAGTTCAATCCGGGCACTAATTCGGCAGCGCTGCTGTCAACGCTCAGCAATCCATCGCCCGGAGCAGGCGATTTCTTTGGAGCGGCAGTGGCGGTCTCAGGAAATATCGTCGCGGTCAGTGCCCTCAACGACGACACAGATGCGTTGAATGCCGGTCAAGTCTATTTGTTCAATGCGACAACCGGAGCTCTACTAAATACGCTGTCGAATCCAGACCCGAATGTTGACGATCGATTCGGTCACTACCTCGCCATGTCGGGAAATCGCCTCATCGTTGCCAGTATACTCGATGATACCGACGGTATTAGTGCGGGCCGTACTTACATTTATGATGCGATGACCGGACTTCTGCAGACGAAACTGTCTCACCCGCTTCCCAATCACGCTAATTATTTTGGACGAGGTTTAGCCGTCTCTGGCGATACATTTGTGGTTAGCGCAATCAATGATGATCGTGACGGGCTCGATTTTGGAAACGTTTACAGTTTCAATATCGCCAACGGACAGATCGTAGGAAGTCTTTCGACGAACGATTCGAATCCTGCCATTGGATACACCTATACGTTGCTCGACAATGCTGGTGGGCGATTCGCTTTGCAAGGGAATCAAGTTATCGTTTCGGATGCAAGTAAACTGGATTTTGAGCAATCTGGTTCTCACAATATTACGGTCAAAGTAACCGATCCAAACGCGAACACCTTTACCAAAGTGATACCGATCAATATCACTGGAGTTAACGAGCCACCTCGCGATATTACCGTCGTCGGAAGTTCGGTGGTTGAAAATTCGGCAACGGGAACTTTGGTTTCTACTTTGGGAGCTGCTGATCAAGACGCGGGAAGTTCGTTCACCTTTACGCTACTCGACAATGCGGGCGGAAGATTTGCGACCTCCGGCAATACCATTGTTGTGGCCAATGGGTCCTTGGTTGATTTCGAGACAAACAGTTCTCATTCGATTCTCGTTCGAGTTACGGACAATACTGGGCTATCCACCTTTGAATCGCTAACGATTACAGTGATTGACGTGGCGGGGAGCGCGGCTGGTTTCGTCGACCAAGACAATATGCAGTCAGCAATACCTTCGCTCGCTAGTTTTGCTGAGGCGGAAGGAAGTTTGCCTATGCAGAATCCAAGAAATCCTGCCGACGTCAATTGGGATGGAATCGTATCGCCAATCGATGTTCTCTTGGTAATTAATCGTCTTCAAGCGAATTCAAGAAATTCCCACTCGGATTTCAGCACGATCAATGAGTTCGTCGACGTGAATGGCGATTTAAAATTATCGCCCATTGATGCACTTATCGCGATCAATACCTTGAATCGGTTGTCACGTAATGGATCACAAGTCGACGGCGAAGGCGATGCATTATCACATGATCAAGCACTGGCTCAAATGGCTGGAGCGGACTACGAGAACGAGTTATCAGCCAAGAAGCGATCTCGAATGCGAATGTAAGGCCAGTTATAAGTGCTTTTTGGCGAACCACAATTTTTGTGCTTAGGACTCCTAGCTTTTCTTGGTTGTCCCGTACTCGATGAGAATATCTAGGATACGAGCACCGCGTTGTTGAGTACGAACACGAACAACTGATGGACTGTGTCGGAGTCTTCAAGGCCACGATAAGTTGCGTTATCAAATGCGCCTACGGCAGTTCCAATTTGCCAGCCCCTGCACCTTGCATGACAATCGTCGTTACCTCGGTTACTGGATCTAAGACGTAGTGGTACGGAGGGACATTCTTGCGATAGGGTTCATTAAAAGCAAATTCCTTTTCGCCAAACTCTCGAAATACGGTTTTGCTCGAAGCTGCTCCCTCGATCACGCAGTTGATTACTTTAATCGTTCCCGATGGACCATCATTTTCTTCGACCGTTGGCATTGCTCGCGCCGTCGGTTTCGCAAATACGCAATTTTCTACGAGTGACGCGGCTCCCGACGTCGATTGAATTCCTTTACCGTTCAGTTCGGTAACGAGATTATTGAAAACATGTGCGTTACCAAACCGCATTCTCGGGATGCGTTCTTCGATTCGATCAAACCAGTTGTGATGGAACGTAACGCTAAGCTTGCCTTGATCGAGCGATTCAGCCGTTTTGCTGTCGCTGTGACCCACGAGCATACACTTCTTTTGATCGCGAAAGACATTCCATGAAAGAGTGACCAGATCCGAACCTTTTTTGATGTCGATCATTCCGTCGTAGGCGCGGTCAAAGTTGCAATGGTCGACCCAAACGTGATGACTCTCGTCGATGACGACATAATCCCATCCCCATCGGTCGTATTTCCCTGTTGGGTCGAGCACCCAGAGATCGCGAAAGTTGAGGTTGCGAATGATTACATTTTGCTTACGGCGAATCTCCAATGTGCCGCGATGAATCGCCGCCTTTCCATTTCTAGAATAGATCGTTTTATTCGAGCCGAGGTAGACGCGGCCAGTTTTAAAATCGGGCGGCGATCCGGCGGCTTGATTGTCCAGCGACGAACAGTCGATATCGTTCATGAGTTCGACGAGTCGCGGCGCGTCGCCTTTGGTCGCGTCTATAAACTCATCTAGCGTTGTAACTTGTCGATGCTCGCCGCCCTCGCCACCGTTAGTTCCATTTCGGCCATACCCCTCCAACGTCGCAAAGCCAACGAGCTCAGAGTTTTGTTTAGCCGATACGACTGAATTCAGAGCTATACAAACGCTGGAGATCGTTGAAAGTGCAGTAAGTAGTGCATTCAGTTTCATAAAATTTCTCGACTTCGATAGAAGACATTCAACTTCGTGAGCGAGCGCTAGCCTGGATATTGCATGAATCTTTTTGACTTTTCGAAACATAGGTAACGGTACAGCTTTACGGCGTTTGAACAAAAAGCAGTCTGCAAATCAGCCGGAACGCGTTAGCGTCCGGTTTCCCAGCAAATCGAGCCAACCGGTGCTAACGCACTTCGGTTTATGAGTTTTCCAGGCTAGTAGGCTGATCACACCGGCAAATTTCCTATTTCCTCATTTGGTCCAAACGGCTTTGCGCTTGCTCGACATATTCGCTCATCGATTGATTGCCGTTATAGAGCGTTACGATACTCTCCCACGTTTTCTTTGGCGATACGACATCACCTTTGCGGTATTGAGCATCGGCATCTTCAAGCTTTTTCGACAGGAGCTTTTGGGCTTCTTCAATGCTTGGCGGATCGATCTTCAATCGTGCGATTTGTCGACGGGAAAGATTGACGAAGGCTCGTTCCTTTTCGATGTCTTGCATGAGATCGATGATCGCTTGATAACGTTCCATGGCGGCGACTCGATCACCGAAGCGTTTAAATTGTTGTGCCTCTTCATACTTTCGCTCACCCTCACTTGCCGCATCGCGATTGAAACGTCGATTGCGTTCCATTTTTCGTTCAGCGCTATCCATATCGACGATATCCAACTGCTCTCGAGCCCACGTGGCATGTGGGCCATCTGGGAATCGTGCTACTAGTTGCAGCAGATAGAGGTCTCGGGCCTGTTCATAGGCCTCAGGCTGAGCTTTCGCCATCAAATTACCAGCACGTTTGCGCAACGCTTCCTCGCTTAATGGGCGAGTGAACAGATAGATGGCTCCTATCGCCAAAACGATTCCTAACACCAAGACCCATGGCCGATCCGTGAAAGGGGTGGGATTTTCCGACTTGGCAGGTCGATTGCGTTTGGGACTTAGTCCGAGGGCCTTGGCGGCCGCTTGTCGATCGGTATTCAATTGCAACGGACTAAATCCGCTGACCGCATGCTGCGCGACGCCAACGCCCGACAAAGCATTTTCGTGAGCGGCTTTCAAAGCCATGGCGACAGCAGCCGCAGTAAATGGCCGCTTATTGGGATCTTTGTCCAGCATTTGCTCGACGATCGCGCTGAGCCAAACCGGACAATCAAAAACCAACGTCGCGACGGCAGGAACGGGAGATTCTAGGATATGATTCCGCACTTCCTTGGCGGTCTCTCCCGAGAACGGGAGTGTCCCCGTCAAGGCTTGATACATTACCGCGCCAAGACTATAGATATCAACGGCTGGTTCGGGCGTGACCTTCGCGCCGAGGGCTTCTGCGGCTGTATATGCGATGTTTTCGACGGTAATCGCTTCGGGTTGAATATTCGAAATCGATGTCTCACGTCGAAAGTCGCTGAGCTTAATGGTCTTCTCGTCGAGCGAAGCGATAAGTTTATCAGGCCTAATGCGACCGTGAACCCAACCTCGTTCGTGAGCCGATTGGAGCGCGTTGGATAATTGGACACCATAATCAAGCACCGCTTCCCAAGGCAACCTGCTGCGTCGCTCTAAAATTCGATCGAGTGATTCGCCGTCGACTAATTCGTAGACGAGGTACGCGTCACGCGCATCAAAACCACCGCCGAAGCAGCGAACGATTCCTGGATGCTTGAGACTTTTTAGCTCTTCGGTTTGCTCGGCAAAGCTTTGTTTTGCTTCGGGCGTCAAGCCCATCGGCGTTGCAAAGACGCGAACAGCAACTTGCGTTCGCTGCTGGACATGAAGGGCGCGATATACCGAGCTATTGGAGCGTCCCAATGGGCTCTCCAAAGCGAGCGGACCAATTCGCGAGCGTGGCATACATTTATTGAGATAAGAGTTATCGAACGAACAAGTCAGATCTTAGCATCACTACGTATATTACCCCGGCTCGACGAAAAACATCTTCTAATTCCAGTTGCGGGCCTACTCGGCCCTAAGTTTACAACGTCACGAACGCATGGCTTCTAACGTTTGTTGCAGGCCAGAAACGACGGAACCGGAATCTGATCCGAGGGCGAAGAACCGAAAGCCGAGCTCTTTATGCTGCGCGACCAGTGCTGGACGCGATAGGATGCCAGCGGCTTTTCCATGCTTTTGAGCGGCCGAAACGACTTTCTTGAGTGCGTCGACAAAGTGGGGTGGCGAAAAGTCACCCGGGCATCCGAGACTGACCGATAGATCGAGCGGGCCAACAAACAATACGTCGACGCCATCGACCGCAGCAATACTCTCAGCAGCTTCTACCGCATCGGCCGTTTCGATTTGCACGACGACAAGGCTCTCTCGATTCGCTTCTGCAAAGTAATGAATCCAATCTCGTCCGTAGTTCGTAGCTCGAATAATTCCAGCGACCCCACGTGTTCCCGCTGGCGGGTACTTCATGTACTGGACAGCTCTTTTTGCATCGTCGGCAGTGCTAACAAATGGGAACATAATTCCGGCAGCACCGCTGTCCATCACAAATTTGACGGTATCCGCATCGACGCTCGGAATTCGCACGACCGGTGCGGACGCTGAGCCTCGGCAAGCGATCAACATACCCCGTAGGTCGGCGAGCGTTCCATTGCCATGTTCGAGGTCGATGAGCAACCAATCGAATCCGAGGTCGGCCGCGATTTCCACAGCGGTGCTGCTCCCGAGATTTAAGAACGTGCCGGCAAGAAATTCGTTTTGTAGTTTTTGGCGATCGACCCAACGCATAAATTCTTGCCTATCATTTTGAAAGTGCGGCGAATCTTGAATAACGACAGCCTCATTGAAAACTCGCCGTTTCAATGATTTCGACAAGCATTCTAATGCATGCACAATCAGAATATCTAGCCGGTACAGCACAATACACGCCACTTATTGATCGAACGATTCTTAGATGTACTGAGCAATGGGGCCACCGTGTGCGGCCATCGCGTCAATTTTTGCCGAGACGGCTGAAGATTCGACTAACGGAGGAGCATGATGAGGCTTGCGTCGTGCATCGATCAGCAACGGGCCGCAGCAGCCCCAATGCTTATGCGAAACAAAGCTTCCAACTCCGAAGATGTCGGCCGCCGGATCGCTTCGCGTAAAAGTAACCCATAGAAAATTGTTGAGCGATTGACTGGTGAAAATCGAATCATCGACGATAACCACCAAAGGCATCGAATTCCAACCAAGATCGTGATGTTCTGGTGGTTCGACGCCTGACCGTTCGCGTTCAGTCGACGAAAACGGATGGAGCGATTCCCATTTCGCGATTAACTTCGCAACTTCTTTATCAGGCATACTCAATGGCTGAGGCAAATCGACCAGCGAAGGCCCTGAGACCGCAAGAACGCCTGGCATACACCAACGTGGAGAATGGAATTCGCCGGTTAATTCAAACCCGGCTGGCAGTTCCGTCGACAGTCTTCGTCGAACCCTTCCCGAGGCAGCCATTACGACTTTGGAGCCTTGATTGAAACCATGACCACTGTAGTCGAGCGTATCGATGGTGGTCTTGGTCTGGAAATGCAAATCACGTGTCCAATCGATCCTGCTTAGTAGGTGACGCAAAAATGCTTCGATATTGTGAACATCGAGATCAGGTTGATCGAAGCTGTTGACAATCATCAAGTACTTCGCCAGCGACATTTGCCCTTGTCCTAAAATCGCATTAGCTTGCGTGAGCAATTCTTGCGGTCGATCCGGACTTCGAGAAGGAGTATAGCGTTCGCTTCCGATTGCCAGCATCAACGGATGGACGCCTGCCGCGTCGACCGCATGAACTCCTTTGACGCCCGGCAAGACCGTCGGCACAATCGGTCCGGTAAGCTCATGGATAAGCATTCCGAAAGTCGTATCTTCTTGCGGCGGCCGACCGACGACGGTAAACGGCCAAATGGCATCGGGTCGATGGTAGACTCCGTGAACGCGAAGCCATGGAAACGGGTGTTGTTTTGAATAATATCCGAGATGATCTCCGAAGGGCCCTTCAGGCTTCATCGAATTCAGATCGACTTCGCCGTAGATAACGAAATCGGCATCAGCATAGAGCGGAGCATGATCGCTCGAAACGACCATGGGAATCCGATGTCCTGCGAGTGCTCCGGCAAAGGTAAGTTCGCTCATCCCTTCGGGAAGCGGCATGACAGCGGAAAGTGTCATCGCAGGCGAACCGCCGACGCTGATCGCGACTCGCAGTGGCTTGCCGGTCGCCAATGCTGCTTGGTGATGGACGCCGATTCCTCGATGGATTTGATAGTGCAATCCGATTTCAGAATTTTGCACGTACTCGTTGCCGGCCAATTGGACGCGATACATCCCCAAATTGCAGCTCGATAGCGTTGCGCCGGCATTCGTCGGTGCTTGGCTCAGAACCTGAGGCAGCGTGATAAACGCTCCGCCATCGTCTGGCCAAGATACTAACTGCGGAAGCATGTCGATTTCAATGCGATGCTTGAGGACCGGTCCTGTTCGAACCTTCTTGGGCAGCATGTTCCATCCGACGAAGGGAGCCGACCAATAACGCCACGGTCTGGCCAGCAATTGCGCCGGATCTATCTTGAGCTCGATCGCTTTTCGAACTCGATCAAGCGTGTGGCGAAACAGAAAACGTGCTTGGTCGATCGAGCCAAACAAGTTGCCGACCATCGGAAAACTGGTTCCGATCGGATGGGTAAAAAGGATTGCCGGACCGCCTCGCGCGTAAACGCGACGCTGGATCTCTGCGATCTCTAACGTGGGCGAGACTGGCTCGTCGATCTCGATCAAACGGCCATGCTTTCGAAGATCGGCAACTACACTCCGAGTAGATCGATAAACCATAGGCTATAGTATCCGTAAAAATCAAAATTGCGTAACCTGACTACTACACAAATATGAGCACGACCCAAGAATTACTCTTCGACGCGATACGGCATCACCAGCAGGGCGAATTGTCGCTGGCCGAGTCGATCTATCGGCAGATTTTGCAGCGTGATCCGCTAAATGCTGACGCTCTCCATCTGCTCGGCGTCATCGCCAACCAGTGCGAACAACCTCAAATTGCGATCGATTTAATTCGCCAGGCCATTCAAATTCTTCCCGGGAACGCACCCTTTTACTCAAATCTTGGCCTCGCTCTTTTGAAAGCCGGGGAGCTATCCGACGCTGTATCCGCCTATTCTCAGGCTCTCGTTATCAACCCGTCATTGACAGACGCTTACAATGGCCTTGGATTAACGTACCGCGCCCAACGAAATCTAGAATCGGCCATTCATTCCTTTCAACAAGCGATAGTTGTTAGTCCAGGACAAGCGGACGCCCATTGCAACTTGGGGATCGTTTTTCACGAGCTTGGGCGACCCAACGAAGCGATTCAAGCCCTCCAGCAAGCGATAAATCTTCAGCCAAGACTTGCTGAAGCTTATCACAACCTTGGCAATGTTTTTAAGTCGTTATGGAGAGTCGATCTGGCACGAAAAGCGTATGAAGATGCTGTCGCCTTAAAGCCGAACTATGCAGACGCGATCATCAATCTTGGAAACATCCTCCATGAACAAGGTCAGCTCGAAAACGCAAAATCGGTCTTTCAGAACGCATGCCAGATTGCTCCTCGATCTTCGGATGCTTTTTACAACTTAGGGATCACGCTTTCCGAGTTAAAATGTCCGGCCGAAGCGACCGTTGCCTATCAAACCGCCTTGTCGATTAATCCCCAACGCATCGATGCTCTTGGCTCTCTACTCATGGAACGCCAGCATGCATGCGATTGGAACGATCTTGACCGGCTGACCGATGAAATGGTCGAAACGGTCGAGCGATCGTCGCCGGGTGACAAGGAGCCATCGATCGCACCGTTTACATTCATTGCGTTACCGAAGCCGATTTCGCCCGAGCTGCAATTTCGCTGCGCGCGTCGATGGTCGAAAACCGCACTTTCGATCCCACCTGGCGTCGCGACGTTGGATATCCGGTCGGTTTCCCAACGCAAACGAGGTCGGCTGCGAATCGCGTACCTCTCAGCCGACTTTCGACGTCATGCGGTAGCCTATATGCTACCGGAGCTTTTAGAAGAACATGATCGCGATCAATTCGAAGTCTATGGCTATTCGCTTGGACCAAACGATGGAAGCTCCATTCGGCAGCGTATTGTCGAGGCTGTCGATCACTTCCGTGACGTACGCTCGCTATCATTCATCGATATCGCTCGTCAAATCGCCGCCGATGAAATCGATATCCTCATCGATTTGCAAGGGCACACGCTTTATGCTCAAGCAAAACTCCTCGCGCTTCGCCCTGCTCCTATTCAAGTCAGCTATATCGGTTTCCCAGGAACGATGGGAGCAGATTTTATCGACTATATCCTTGTCGATTCTTTCGTCGCTCCGCCGGAGCATCAGCCGTTTTATACCGAACGATTGGTCCATTTGCCTGGCTGCTATCAAGTCAACGATAGTCGACATGAGATTTCATCGAAATCCTATTTGCGAAGCGAATGCGGATTGCCCGATGACGGATTTGTGTTTTGCTCGTTCAATAATAGTTTCAAACTGACGCCAGCCACTTTCGATGTTTGGATGCGACTATTAACGAGCATCCCGCAAAGCATCTTGTGGTTGCCCGAATGGCAGCCGACAACGAAGGCCAACTTGCGTCGCGAAGCTGCTCGTCGTCACGTCGACCCAGATCGCCTTGTTTTTGCCAAAATCCTACCGATTGCTGAACACCTTGCTCGACATCGGCTTGCCGATCTTTTTCTCGACTCGTTCCCGTACAGTGGCCATGCAACAGCCAGCATCTCGTTGAGAATGGGCGTTCCGATCGTTACGCTCGTCGGCGATGCGATGGCATCGCGCGTCGCAGGTAGTCTGCTTCATGCCGTCGGGCTACCGGAATTGATTACGAATAATTTCGACGAATACGAAGCACTTGCTAGAAAGCTTGCGACAAACCCGCTGGACCTTCAGGCGATCAAATCGCGACTTGCAAGCAATCTCCCAAAATGCGACCTATTCAACGGAGCCGTCTTTGCAAAGAACGTCGAACGAGCGTATCTCGCGATGTGGGAACAGTGTAAAAGCGGTGCTCGTCCGATGCCGATCAATCTAACCGCCGCCTCTCGAACAGCTTTGTGAGCCGTCGGCGCTAGCCCAATGCCACGGACTTTGGAGACCATTGTCGTCGTTCGCTCCGCGAACGAAACGTGAATCTCAAGCAAAACATCGTTTCTTTAAGGATTCACGCCACTTTCGCGGAGCGAAAGGCGACATTGGTGCGAAGTGCATCGACAAATTAACAGATTAGGAACGAATGGCGACTAAAGTGCGCGGCTCCAGTCGCATCGATACTATCTATCGATACTCGCCGCAGATACCGATTCCACTTCCGATTTGATTTTGACAGATCAGTTTTGCGAATGCGAACATCCAGATCGTCAACTGCGGGACATTTCGGAACGATGCTTCCAATTCACGGCGAATCAGTTCAATATCGCACGAGCCTCGCAATCGATTCTGTTCGCGATAGATAACCGGCCAAACCGAGAGCCAGGTTCGATAGAACCACGGAGCAGCTTCTGCCGTTTGACGCGATAGCGTCTTTTGATGAAGCGGCAAAAGATGAGGTATCGATTGCATCCAAGGTTGCTCGGCCAGCTTCGCATTTGGGATCGTCATCGTTCCTTTCGAAAGATTTTTGATGGCAAAGCCGATCGCTTCCGAAAGCGTGCTTTCAATCGCACTCAGTTCGGGACGAGCTACCGAAAAAGGCCCTTCGAAACTCTTGGTAATCCAACTTGGCTCGTCAAAACAGATCGTCCAGTTGGTTCGATCCCACTCCGCTTGGCAGTTTAGCCACAATAAACTTTCCTTGGCTGGCGGTGGGCCGCTCACGCTAAGCGGCTTTCCTAATCGAATCGCTTCGATGCGCATTATCTCGGACCAATCATCTTGGTTGATGATCGCCATCATCGGAATTCGATGCTTCATGAGACCGAGTCCATGAACCCACGACTCGAACTCGGACGCCGCATTGCTTTCGGATTGCTCGAACACAAAAGCCTCGTCGCCGTCAAAACGCCAAGCACCAGCTCGGTGCGGCGAAATACTGAGTATGGATTGCAAACCAACTGGCGAAGCATATTCCCAAAGTCGTTTTGCGGCGTCGAGATGCTCTTGCTCGGTGCGTTGAATCCGCAAACAATCGATATCGTTGAGCAACGGTTTAATCCGCTGGGCTGCTGGATGACTGGCTGATATGCTCAGTGCTTGCAGCCATTTTTCGGTAAATTCTTTGCCATTGGACCCGATGGGCGGCTGCGCGGGATTCGATACGTGATTGGACATGTACTTTGATTGATTTGCGAGAAAAGATACGTCGACGACTTGTAACGATAGCGACGCGAAAAGATTACGGCTGATAAGATTACGACGGATAAAATTACAGGATGCGACGCAGAATTCTAGCAGAAATGCCCTAGAAGAGGCGACCAATCGATTTAAACGGCTTGCACGATCGGATCGATTAAAAAACAATAGATGCATTCATGCTCCTGCCCCGCACCACCTATACGCCGAGTTTCTTATGAACCTAGCTTTCCGCTTTTGTTTTGTTTTCTGCTGGATCGCATTGAACAGCACCCCATCGGTCGTCCTGGCAGTTGAGGATTGGACTCAGTTTCGTGGCCCGCAAGGCGACGGCATGATTCCGAAGGTTGATTTGCCGCTCGAATGGAGCGAAAGCACTAACGTACGCTGGTTCACAAAAATCCCGGGGCTGGGTTGGTCATCGCCGGTAGTCGTAGGAAATCGAATTTACGTAACGACAGCCGTCGCCGAGAGCGAAGACGCCAAATCGTTGGCGGGACCACAACAACTGCGGTTGGTTTGTATCGACAGTCAAGATGGTCGCGAACTATTCAACCGCCAGGTGCTCGAACAAGGCAAGGAAGCACCGAAAGTTCATGAAAAAAATTCGCACGCAAGTCCGACTCCGATCGTCGATGGCGATCGGTTGTATTTGCATTTTGGACATCAAGGTACGGTTGCCACGGATATGGAAGGAAATGTTGTCTGGAAGAATTGCGAGAATCCATACCCGCCGACGCATGGAAACGGCGCTTCGCCGGTAATCGTTGGTGATCTGCTGATCGTCACCTGCGATGGTGGCGACAAACCGGGCACGATTGCCCTCGACAAGCGTTCGGGGAAAGAAGTTTGGCGTACGCCACGTGACGTCGCCGCCGATCGAAAATTCTCGTTTTGTTCGCCGAGCATTTTTCATATCGACGGCCAAGATCAATTGATATCGGCAGGTTCGAACATTGTGCAGTCGCTGGACCCGAAGAATGGCAAAGTGATATGGTCGGTGCAATACGACGGCTACTCGGTGGTTCCAAAACCGATCATGAGTCAAGGGCTGGTTTATATTTGTACGGGCTTCGGCCCGACAACGTTGTTGGCGATCGATCCATCGGGCAAAGGCGACGTCACCGAGACGCACGTCCGATGGAAGTATAAGAGTCAGAACGTTCCCAAGACTTCGTCGGTCGTCGCTTATCGAGATCAAATAATCATGGCGAGCGATCAGGGCGTCAGCGCTGCGGTGGACTGCAAGACCGGCGGGGAGCTTTGGAAGAAACGCTTGGGCGGGAACTATTCCGCTTCGCCATTGCTCAACGGCGATAATATCTATTTCCAAAGCGAACAAGGTGACGCGGTCGTATTGCAGCTTGGCGAAGAACCGATCGAAATTGCAAAAAATACGCTCCCCGGCCGAATTTTTGCTTCGTACGCAATCGTCGACAACCATCTCTTGATCCGAGCCGAAGGCGGCCTTTATCGAATCGGTAAATGAAGGATTTACGTAGTCTTCCTGATGAACTTCTCGAACGGCTTCCAACTTAGTCGGGGCGACAGGATTCGAACCTGCGACCTTTTGGCCCCCAGCCAAACGCGCTAACCAGGCTGCGCTACGCCCCGAATGCGTATCGCTTCCATTCTAGTGGAATTTGCCTGGGCCGCAACGCGGCTAAAGCTGAATCGAGAGGATGCGAAGATCATCAAGGACTCACTCGCTGGCGCTTCGCGCTTGTATTTTGTTAGGCGTTTGATGGTTTGGGCAAAAAGTGTGCAACTTCAAAAGTTGCGGAGCGGACTAGTTGGCCGAGCGGGATTCTAATGATTCCCAGCGTTCGAAAACGATGGCGAGCTCATTCTTGATTTTTGAAAGTTGAGCTGTGGTTTCGATGATCTTCTCTTGCGGTTGCTTATAGAATTCGGGATTCGCCATCTCCTGGTGTACTTGAGCTTGTTGGATTTCTAGCGATTCAATCTTCTTCGGCAACGTTTCTAACTCGCGCAATTCCTTAAAACTTAGCTTGCTGCCGACCGACTTCTTGCTCGCATCTTCCTTCGCGCCTCGTAGCGAATCCCTCGCTGGACTCAAAATTGCTGGCACCGGTTTTGAATCGGCTTGTCGAGCGCGTTGATAGTCGTCGTAGCCGCCACCATACTCTTTGACTTGCCCAGATCCGTCGACGGCGATAATACTGGTCACGACGTTATTCAGGAACGCTCGATCGTGACTCACTAATAAAAGCGTTCCGGCATAGTTGCTGACTAGCTCTTCGAGCAACTCTAACGTTTCGGCATCTAAGTCGTTGGTCGGCTCATCGAGGACCAGGACGTTGGAAGAATTCTTGAAAAGTCGAGCCAACAAGAGTCGATTTCGTTCGCCACCGGATAGAAATTTGGCTAACTGCCTCGATCGCTCGGGCGTAAAGAGAAAATCTTGAAGGTAGCTGAAAATATGCCGCTGGACTCCGTTGATCATCAGCTTGTCTTCATCGGGAGAAACGTTCTGAGCGATCGTTTTCTCGTCATCGATCTGCTCTCGCAACTGATCGAAATAGAGTACTTCTAACTTCGTTCCTTGACGGATCGAGCCCGAGGTCGGTTGCAGTTGTCCCAACAGGAGCTTGAGAAGCGTACTCTTTCCAGCCCCGTTAGGACCGACAACTCCAATCCTGTCGCCTCGTGTGATAAGCGTCGAAAAATCGTCGATGATCGGGCGCTCCTGATAGGCGAACGACACGTTTTTGAGCTCTAAAACAAGCTGTCCTGAACGATCTGCGGCGGTCGCTTGCAATTTTGCGTTCCCCATCCGTTGGCGTCGGCCGGCAGAGTCGCGACGCATCGCTTCTAACGCTCGAACTCGACCTTCGTTGCGAGTTCGACGGGCTTTGATACCTTGTCGAATCCACACTTCTTCGGCTGCCAAGCGTTTGTCGAATAGGGCTTCTTGCTTCTCTTCGGCGGCAAGCACGTCGGCTTTACGTTTTAGAAAAGTCTCGTAATCGCATTCCCAATCAAACAACCGTCCGCGATCGATTTCGAGAACGCGAGTTGCGAGCGACTTAAGAAAAATCCGATCGTGAGTCACGAACAGCAGCGAACCTTCAAAGCTCTTCAAAAATTCTTCGAGCCATAAAATCGATTCGATATCGAGATGGTTCGTCGGTTCGTCGAGCAAAAGCAAGTCGGGTTCTTGCACAATTGCTTGAGCCAATAGGACTCGTCGCTTCATACCGGCTGAGAGGTCGGCGACCGTTGCTTCGCCATCCAAGTTCATTCGCGAAAGCGTTCGATGAAGGGCTGCCTCGCGCTGCCAGTGCTCTTCATCGTATTCGTCGACGCTCGGATCGTGAGAAGGAAGTCCGGCTGCGACGACTTCTTGTATCGTACCCATCGTTTGCTGCGGAATCTCTTGGATCAATCGAGCTACCTTAATCTTGGGCATTCGACGAATTTCGCCGTGGTCGGGCGTCAGGTCGCCCGATAGAAGCTTCATCAGCGTCGACTTGCCGGTACCGTTCCGGCCCAGCAATCCGATCCGTTCGCCAGAATCGATAGCTAGCTCAAGATTGTCGAGCAAAGAGGGTTTTTGCCAAGTAAAACCGACGTCCGAAAGTGTGATCAACCGCATAGCTACTTGGAATTTACAATCTTTTTACAAAGTTCTGACAGGCTTCTGACCACTCATCGGGCTTATTCGCGTTCAATAATAAAGTAACGCAAATTTCGTTTTCTTGCACTATGGAGTCTGATCATGAAGATGTTTATCGCAATCGCCACGCTTTTCTTCGGGAGTCTCGCCGTTTCGTACGCCAAGGAAGAATCGAGCCAAGTTACGCTCGATGTCTCGCCGATGCACTCGACCCTCAAAGCAGACCAAAAGCAAACGACTTGGATACGAGTGGGTTTAGAGGGCTTTCAAATTAAAACAGAGCAAAAACGGGCACCGGTGAATTTAGCGATTGTACTCGATAAGTCGGGTTCGATGTCAGGTGAGAAGATCACACAGGCTCGACGAGCTGGCCGATATCAACGGCCAGCAGATCGTGACTCGTGTAGCTCAGATCTACAGCAACCAGACAAAGCATCTGGTCATCGAAGTCGAGATTCCGGTATCGGAAGTTGATAGTCGGCGCGAATTAGCCAACGTTTCGGTTAGTTATACCAACATGAAGACCAAAGTCACCGATCGCTTGTCGAACCATGCATCGGTTCGCTTTAGCCATGTCGCGAGCGAAATTGAGAAGAGTCTCAACAAATCGGTCAAAGCGGATGTGGTCGCTCTGATATCGAGCGAGAATAGCAAATTGGCAACCAAGTACCTCGATGAAGGCAACGTCTTGCGATGTCGAGAAGTCCTGCAAGAAAACGTCGATTACTTAAAAGCCAATGGCGTTCTGCTTGGCAACGATAAACGCCTCAAGGAGTTAGAAGTTCAAAACGGCGGACAGCTTGATCAACTCAAGGATGTCTCAGGCAACACCGACAGTCGAGCGCTATCGGCGAGAAAGAGCCAGTTGTATTTGCAGAATGCGATCGACCAGCAGCAGCGCACCGTCCCGGCAAGCGGCTCGTCGAATCCATGAACCGACGGAACTTGTCATGTCGTCAGGCAGAGCCTGGGCTGCAGTGGGTTCCGAGGCAGAGCCTCGGAACCAGTTGTTGGTATTGCAGAGTACAATAGATGCCTATGAAAGCGAATCCGTTTGTTCTTGTTGCGTTGATTGTCATACTGCCGATGGCCTTGTTGGCTGGTGCAGCCAAGTACATCGCGAATCACGAACAGTCGTTGCTTCAACAACGCATTCAACAATTGACGACGCAGCGACTCGAAGACATCAACGGATCGATTGTTCGGCACTTTAAAAAACTCTCGCGAGAACTTCGCCTGCTTGCGGACATCGACCGCTTCGAAATTGAAAGCCTAAGAGAGTTGAATCGCCGCGAGCCACGATTCTTGCAGCTCTTTGTTCTATCGGCCAAGGGAGACTTGGTGTTCCCTGATCCGCTTCAGCCGCTCAACGCCAACGAGAGTCAATTCCTGTCGCGAACCTCGAAGATGTTTACCGATATGGACCTTAAAACGGCCATGTCCTTGACAAAAAAATCGGGCAAAACTGAAAAGTCCGATGACAACTTACCCCAAAACGCTTCCGAAAAGAACCTCGGCCGCAGTCTTTCGCAACAGTTCGAGAGTCAATACTCGCGTGGCAGCTCCGTCGCCCCTAAAACGTCACTCGCATCGAGTGACAACGCCTCCGAGTTTGCCGAAGGGTGGTTGGTTTGGTATTGGGATCGAGGGCAGAATCTTATCTACTGGCAGCGTCGACCGTCGGGACATCTTGTCGGTGTGGCCTTAGAGCGAGCTCGATGGATGTCCGATCTGATCGCCGAATTGCCTGAAACCAACATTACTTCCAGCGAGTCTGTCGTGAGAAAAAGTTCCGTCGATTCGGGGCTTCGATTGGTCGACGCGACGTCGGTAACGGTCTATGAATGGGGACAAGTTGCCGAAGACGTTGCTCATGATAAACCCTTTTGCGAAATTCCGGTCGCTGCTCCGCTCGGCGCGTGGCGATTACAGTGTCTAGCGCCTCAGGAATACAAAAGTTTGGCTCTTCCGGTAGAAACTGTGGGTGGTTTTCGTGACCCGCAATCGATTTTAGCCGTGAAATACAACGAAAACACTGGACTGAGTGATTGCAAAAACCAAAGTTCGCTTTCTGATCGGAAATGCTTACCCAAAAAATTGCTATGGTTTGGATGGTGCAATGAGTTAGGCGGATGGATTTACAAGGGATGGCTCCGATGCGCCAAAGGCGCTCGGCAACCCG
>Ga0163150_10004131_pt1 | contig 19721 bp, 21 predicted proteins | sample OliLakLV19P2IB_FD_148628 | JGI IMG/M metagenome (GOLD analysis project Ga0163150, IMG submission 148628) | Freshwater microbial mat bacterial communities from Lake Vanda, McMurdo Dry Valleys, Antarctica - Oligotrophic Lake LV.19.P2.IB | ecosystem: Environmental > Aquatic > Freshwater > Lake >...
CCGCAGAAATATCCGCACGGCCTCGATCAAGACCGCTTCCAACGATTGTTCCCCTTGGGCTGTCCCGTGGTCTTCAACTTCCACGGCTACACCGCCGCCATCAAACAACTCCTGTGGGAACGCCCGCAGAACGAACGCTTCGACGTGAACGGCTATCGCGAGGAAGGCACGACCACCACGCCCTTCGACATGCAGGTGCGCAATAAAACTAGTCGCTGGCATCTGGTCATCCAGGCGGCGCAAAAGTTGGCCGCGCTCAACCCACGCATGGCGGCGCTGGCCGAGGAGCTGATTCGCAAATACGAAGGCAAGCTCACCGAGCATCACGCATACGTCCGCGCCACGAGCATTGACCCGCCGGAAATCCTCAACTGGCACTGGCAGGTGCGTTGAACCGGACGCATGAACATACTCGTCATCAACAGCGGCAGTGCGACGCTCAAGCTGGATGTGCTGGAAGTCTTCCCTGCCGACGGTCGGACGCGGCGCATGGCTCAGGCGCGCGCGGAGCAATTCGGCTCCGCCGCGAGCCTCAGCTTCTCCATCACTGAAGGGCGCACGTCGAAAGAGACGAGAGCCGTTCCCGACCACCTCGCCGCTCTTCACTTGTTCCTCGACTGGCTGCGCCGCGAGAATGACGCGGCGCTCGACATCGCCGCCGTGGGCCACCGCGTGGTGCATGGCGGCGCGAAGTTTAGTGCGCCCGCGTTGCTCACGCCGGAGGCGCTGGCCGAGTTGGAGTCATTGAACGCCCTCGCGCCGCTGCACAATCCGCCGGCGCTGGCCGGCATCCGCGCGGCCCGCGTCGTCTTCGGCCCGGACGTGCCGATGGTGGCCGTGTTCGACACCGCGTTTCACCGCACGCTGCCTGCGCACGCCGCCACCTACGCGCTGCCGCACGAACTCGCGCGCCGCCACGGCCTCCGCCGTTACGGTTTCCACGGCCTGGCGCACGAATCCATGCTGCGCCGCTATTCGGAGTTGGCCGGTGTGCCGACCCCACAGGCCAACCTCATCACCGTGCAACTGGGCGGCGGCTGCTCGGTCGCGGCCATTCGCGAAGGCCGCTCGGTGGATACTTCGATGGGCTACACACCGCTCGAAGGACTGATGATGGCCACGCGCGCCGGAGACCTTGATCCCGGCGCGCTGACGACGCTCTTGAGTCACGAAAACCTTTCGCCATCGGCGCTGGAAGATTTGCTCAATCGCCAATGCGGACTGCTCGGTGTATCGGGCCGCTCCGCCGACATTCGCGAGTTGCTCGCCGCCGCGCCGGATGATGCTCGCGCGGCGCTGGCCGTGGAAATGTTTTGTTACCGCGTGAGCAAATACATCGGCGCGTATCTCGCCGCGTTGGGCGGCGCGCAAGCCGTCGTCTTCGGCGGCGGCATCGGCGAGAACGGCCCGCCCATCCGGGCGCGTATTTGCGAACGTCTCGCCTGGTTCGGTCTGCATCTGGATGCCTCCAAGAACGCCGGCGCAGTCGGCATGGAAGCTCGCATCACGAACGACACCGGCCGCCTTCAAGCGTGGGTAGTCGGCGTGGATGAGTCCGTGCTCGTGGCGGAACAAACCGCCCTCGTAATCGAGAACAACACCCAACCTCGACCCATCTCAACAGCATGACCACCGTAGCCTTCTTCGACACCAAGACGTATGACCGCCCCTATTTCGAGCACGCCGGGAGGGCGGGGGGAATCCGCTGGCAGTTCCACGAGTTTCACTTGTCCAGCGAAACGGCCGGCATCGCGGCTGGCGCAACGGCCGTCTGCGTTTTTGTGAACGACCGACTGGACCGTCCCTGCCTGGAAGCGCTGCACCACGTCGGGGTGCGGCTCGTCGCGCTGCGTTGCGCCGGGTTCAATAATGTGGACCTGAGCGCTGCGAAGGCGCTGGGCCTGCCGGTCATTCGTGTGCCGGCGTATTCGCCCCACGCCGTCGCTGAGCACGCCGTTGGATTGTTGCTGACGCTCAACCGGAAGATTCACCGCGCTTACAACCGCGTCCGCGAGCACAACTTTTCCCTTAACGGCCTCGTGGGTTTCGACATTTGCGGCAAGACCGTCGGCGTGGTTGGCACCGGCAAGATTGGCCGCATCGTCTCGCAGATTTTTAGAGGTTTCGAAGCGAACGTCATCGCTTATGACCCGTTTCCCTCGCTGGACTGGGCGAAGGAGCGGGGTGTCACTTACGCCGCTTTCGATTCCGTCCTCGCGCGAAGCGACATCCTCACGCTGCACGTGCCGCTCACGCCCGACACACACCACCTGCTCAACGAACGCACGCTGGCCCGGCTCAAACCCGGCGCGTTCGTCCTCAACACCAGTCGGGGCAAGCTCATTGACACCACCGCGCTGCTTCAACACCTCAAGACTGGCCACCTCGCAGGCGTCGCGCTGGATGTGTATGAGGAAGAGGAAGGCATCTTCTTCGAGGACCATTCGAGCAGCGTGTTGCAGGACGACGAATTGAACCTGCTGCTCTCGTTCCCCAACGTCCTCATCACTTCGCACCAGGCGTTCCTCACCCACGAGGCCCTCGCCGAAATCGCTCGCGTGACGACGGAAAACATTTTGAAACTGGGCAGTAACGAACCGTTCCTGCCGGCAACACTCATCACCGATGCCGTCACCACCACCGGTCGAAGCAGCATTCCCGATTCGCCGAACGCGCAACCATGACTGAACACCTTTTCATTTGCACCGGTTTCGGCGCGTTTGGGCTGTCGATGCTGGCGCTCGACCTCGGCGTTTTCCAGCGCAAGGCGCACACGGTTTGGTGCAATATTCAGGACGTTGGGAAAGGAACCGTGAGGGATTATGAAAAACAAATCGTATCTGGTATTCTGGGAAATTGTGCTCATCTTCGCCTCAATTCTGATGTTTCGAAGCGCGTGGATGCTTCTCGACGGGATAGCGTTGATGGGCCGCCCTGCGGGTCTTGGAGTATCGCTCGTGGTCGGCGTGATCGTCGGTGTCGTGGCGCTCTTGGCCGTGAACCGCGCTTCAAGCAAATGAAACGCCCAAGCCGTTTCGTCGGGGCTCCATCATCGGACGAACTCACTAATTGCGGCGTCTCATACCAGTAGCTACAAGGTTTTGACTCTTAGGGAGGGACCGCCTCCGTGCGGTCCTCTCCGAGAAAACGGACAAGACGTAGCTCGTCCCTCCCCTTTAAGTCCAAAAGCATTCAGCCTTTGGTCTCACTCCACCGCCGCCAGCGCAGCGATGCGCACCAAGTTCGTCTCCACCGCCTCGAGGTAGGGATTATGCCCGTCCGGCTGGGCCAGCACGCGATAAATCCCTTCGTAATCCGCATCCAGTTTCGGCAGGGCAAAGCCTCTCCAAAACCCCGTGGTCTTCGCCATCAGCTCCTTGGCCGAACGGAACGGACGCGTCTCAAACGGCACCCGACTAAAGTTGTTGGCCTCCTCAAACTCCTCGAACAATGCCGGCAGCTTCGCCGGGTAATCCGGGTCCGCCATCTGACCGAGATAATCAGCCGTGGCGACCATGCAGCCCGTCACGCGCTCGATCCCGGTGCGAAACTCAATCTGACTGATCTTGCTGGTGATACCCGTGCAACGAATCGCGTTCTGCACCCCCTCAATTTCCGCAGCGGTGCAACCCAAGCCTGGCAATGCGGAAGCAGCCAAGGCGCAACTGCGCACCACGTGAGACGACGTATATTTGGCACCCGTGCCCGACACGTCGTCGCGCCTCTTCAAGTAGCCGCTGTCGTGCAGCAGGATCGCGGCGTAACCCAGTGAAAATTCACGGGCGTTCAACACTGGTTTTTCACCTTGGCGCACTCTCCCCTCGCACAGGTCGATGAAGCACTGCGTGGCGAGAACCGTGTGATCCAAGTTATGATACTTGAGATCGGCCTTTTGGTAATCGGGATGACGCCCGGAAAAAAGTTCATCAACCAAGACGGATACCCCGTCGATTAGCGCAGCGGAGGCTTCAAACGAAATTTCCCTCAAATGCGCCCGGGCTGCGTCCGCAGCCGAAGACACTGTGCAGTCTTGGGAGAGCATATGATACGAAGGGGTTGGGGTAAGTCGCCGGGCAGAAATGCACGATGCGCTGCGTCAAAGTCATTCGATACGGAAGGGACTCGCAAGTCCAATTCCGATCAGACCGCGTGCGTGTCGATGAAGGCGCGGATCGCGCCGGCATCCGCCTTGAGCAGGTGCTTCTTGAGCGGGCGCTGCTTCAATAGTTCCAAGCTGGGATCGGTCGGCTCGACACCGATGGCCGCCTTGATCGTGTCGGGGAACTTGGCCGGGCTCGCCGTCGCCAGCACCAGACTCGGCCGATCCAGCGCCAGATCAGCAAAGGCGCACGCCGTGTGCGGATCAACGATGTAGCCGGAGCGGGAATACACGGATTTGATGATCGCCGGAATCCGCGTGTCGTCGCACCGCGATGCGCTGAACGTGTCGCGGTCGAAGTGTTCAAACTTATACCCGCCCGTCGTCTTGAAGGTCTGCATGACCTCGCGGACCTTCGCGGCGTCGCGTCCAACACTTAAATACAGGAACCGCTCAAAGTTGCTCGATACTTGGATGTCCATCGACGGCGCTAGGCTCGGCGCGACGGTCGACACGCGATAATCCCCCGTGGTGAACAGGCGGTGGAGAATGTCGTTCTGGTTGGTGGCGACTTTGAAGCTATGGATCGGCACGCCCATTTTCTGGAGCATCCACCCCGCAAGCACGTTGCCGAAATTACCCGTGGGCACGACAAACTCGGTCTGGGCGCGCGTGGCCGCCGGCAGACGTAGGTAGGCGTAAAGGTAGTAAACGCACTGGGCGAGGACGCGGGCCAGATTGATGGAGTTGACCGCAGAGAGCCGGTGGCGCGTGCGGAATTCCTGGTCGGCGAAGAGGTCTTTCAACGTGGCCTGTGCGTCATCGAATGAGCCGTCGATGGCGATCGCATAAACGTTATCCGCACCGGTGCAGGCCATCTGGCGTTCTTGGAGCGGCGAGGTGCGGCCGTCCGGATAAAGAATGAAAATCGCGGTGCCCGGTTTACCGAGCAGACCGTGAATCGCGGCCGAGCCGGTGTCGCCGGAGGTGGCGCCGAGGACGTTGATCGTCTGCCCGCGCTGCGCGCACTGGTATTCGTAGAGGTTGCCCAGGAGCTGGAGCGCGAAGTCCTTAAATGCGAGCGTAGGCCCGTGGAAGAGTTCGAGAACCGAGGTGCGCTCGTCGAGGGTGACGATGGGCGCAATGTCGGGGTGCGAAAACGTCGTGTAGCTCTTCGAGATAATCGCGCGGAGGACGGACGGCTCAATGTCGGTCGCAAAGAGTTTAAGAAACTCAAAGCACAGCGCGTCGTAAGGCAGCGGCTCGAACCGCGCGAGATCGGCGGCGGAGAACTGCGGTAGCGTCTCGGGCAGGTAGAGCCCGCCATCGGGCGCGAGGCCGGTGGCAACGGCATCGGAAAAGCCGAGGGAGGGAGTTTGTCCGCGAGTGGAGACGAAGCGCATGATTCGATTTTAGTTATCCTAGGTCGGCAATTTCGATGCGTGTGATGAAAACCAGACGTGCGCCGTGATCGACCCAATAAACAATGGCAAACCGGCCACTAATGACGAATGACATCAAGCGTCCTTCGTCGTCACTGCGCTGATAATCCGGCTCTTGAAACGGTGCACTCACGATGGCGGCGCATTCATCCAGAATTTTGCGACGCTCAGACAAACGGAGGCCGAACAAGGCATCCAGAGCCTGTTCGTGGAGCGTATGTGAATAGCGGCGGACGCTCATTCACACGCCCAAGCGCTTGCGAGCTTCGGTTATCGAAATGCCTTTGCCGGCGGCGAGTTCGCGGTTCCGGCGGGCGGTTTCTTTTTTCCAGGCCGGGGTCTCGCTGCGTAACTGGATAAGATACAGTTGAATCTCGCGGCGCTGACGCAGGTTCATCTTGGCGATGCGCTCTTTGACTTCGGCGATGCTCATGGTCGAAAGTTGAAACGAGAGAAAGATCGAGTCAACCGGCGAGCATGCTACCGGCGGATTGGCCACAAAAAGCACAGATGGCGCAAAAACGGAAAACTCCGTTGGTATTTTTTGCGACTTTTGTGCCTTCTGTGGCTCCTCAACTTAGAGCTTATCCAGCTCGAACGCGGCGTGGGCGACGCGAGCGGCTTCGTCGGCCTTGGACTTGTCGATCACCACGGAGATTTTGATCTCAGACGTGCTGATGAGGTCGATGTTCACACCCGCATCGGCGAGCGCCTGGAACAACGTGGCGGCGACGCCGGAGTGCGTCTTCATACCGACGCCGACCACGGACAGCTTGGCGATGTTTTCGTGGATCGCGACCTGACCACCACCGATGGCGTCGAGCACGGGTTCCAGGGTCTTCTGAGCCTTGGCGCTGTCGGTGAGCGGAACCGTGAAGGTGAGGTTCGCGATGCCGTTGCGGCCCACGTTCTGCACGATCATGTCCACGATGATGCTGGCGTCGGCGAGGGCGCGAAAGACCTTCGCGGCGGAGCCGGGCTTGTCGAGGATGTTGGAGACGATGACCTTGGCCTGATCTTTATCGACGGCGACGCCGCGCACGACGACCTTTTCCATGTAGGCGATTTCCTGTTTCACGATAGTTCCTGGGTTGTAGTTAAAGGAGGAGCGGACTTCGAACACGACGCCGTATTTGGCGGCGAATTCGACCGAGCGGGACTGCATGACTTTCGAGCCCGATGAGGCCAGTTCGAGCATCTCGTCGTAGGAGATTTCCTGAAGTTTTTTAGCATCTTTGACGACGCGCGGGTCGGCGGTATAAACGCCGTCCACGTCGGTGTAGATCTCGCACTTGTCGGCATGAAGCGCGGCGGCCAGCGCGATAGCCGTGAGGTCGGAACCGCCACGGCCGAGCGTGGTGATCTGGCCGTCCTCATTGATACCTTGGAAGCCGGCGACGATGACCACCTTGCCGGCCTTGAGGTCGGCCTCGATGGGCTTGGCGTTGATCGTTTTGATCTTGGCCTTGGTGTGGACCTTGTCGGTGAAGATGCCGGCCTGAGCGCCGGTGTAGGAGACGGCCTCGACGCCGACGCCGTGGAGCGCCATGGCGGTGAGCGCAATGGTTTCCTGTTCGCCGATCGAGAGGAGCTGGTCCATCTCGCGCTCGCTGGGGTTGGCGCACACGGCTTTGGCCCGGGCGATCAGCTCGTTGGTCACGCCGGCGCGGGCGGAGACCACGATGACGAGTTCGTTGCCTTCGTCGCGGATCGCTTTGACGCGCTCGGCGACTTTGCGGATGCGTTCGACGTCACCGACCGAGGTGCCGCCGTATTTTTGGACAATTCTGGCCATGGGTTTGTTGAAGAAAAAAGTAGCGAGTAGTGAGTAGCGGGTAGCGAGTAGGCGGAGTGAGTAGCGGCGCGGGCGATCGGGGCTCACTCACCGCCACTCGCTACATTTTAAAAATCGGCGATGCGGATGAGCACCGGTTTGCCGAGGACGCTGGAGAGTTTGCCGAGTCGCGAGACGGTGGCGCGGATGGCCTTCTCGTTGGACCGGTGCGTGGTGAGGATCAACGAAGCGGCGCCGGGCGTCTCGCTCGGGCGCTGAAGCACGCTGGCAATGCTCACGCCAAGATTGGCGGTGGAGCTGGCGACCTTGGCGAGCACCCCCGGCGCGTCCTTTACCTCGAGGCGCAGGTAGTAGCGGCCGGTGATGCTTTGGAGCGGGGTGAGCGCGGCCCGGGCCTTGACGGGCGCAGGCAGGTGCGAGTTGCCGCGGTTGAGAAGAATGACCGCGTCGGCGATGTCACTGATGACCGCGCTGGCCGTCGGGTCCTGGCCGGCGCCGCGTCCGATGTAAACGGTCTCACCGACCACGTCGCCGGTGACAGAGATGCCGTTGTAGACCTCGTTGACGTTGGCCAGAACCTTGGTGCGCGGGATGAGCGTCGGGTGGACGCGCACGAACACCTCGCCGGTGTCGGCTTCGCAGGAAATGACCGCAAGCAGCTTGATCGCATAGCCGTTTTCGCGGGCGTAGGCGAGGTCGGCTTGGGTGATTTGGGTGATGCCCTCGACGAGCATTTTTTCGGTGGGCACCCACACTCCGTGCGCAAGGAAGGCGAGAATCGAAGCCTTGTGCGCGGTGTCCCAGCCTTCGACATCGAGAGACTCGTCAGCCTCGGCGTAGCCCAGTGCCTTGGCCTCGGCGAGGATGGTCGGATACGACAACCCCTCGCGCTCCATGCGCGTGAGGATGTAGTTACAGGTGCCATTGAGGATGCCGTAGATGAGCTTAAAGCGATTCGCGACGAGGCCCTCGCGGAGCGCTTTGATAATCGGGATGCCGCCGGCGACGGACGCCTCGAAGAAGAAGTGTCCGCCGTGTTTACGGGCGGCGGCGAACAGTTCGGGGCCGTGTTTGCAGAGAAGCGCCTTGTTGGCGGAGACGACGGTTTTCCCGGCCTTGAGCGCCGCGAGGGTGACTGCGCGGGCGAGCGTGGTGCCGCCGATGAGTTCGCACACGACATGGATCGACGGATCGGTGGCGATGGAGAGCGGATCGGTCGTGAGCGCAGAGGCGGCGATGCGGACGGTGCGTTTTTTCTTAAGGTCGCGAACGGAGGCGCGGGCGAGGTTGAGCGTGACGCCGAGGCGCGACTCAAGGGCGGCGCGGTTGGACTCGATGTGTTTCCACACCCCTTGGCCAACGGTGCCAAGGCCGCAGATGCCGATGTTGATCGTGGTAACGCTCATGGGAATTGACCATCTAAGGAGGTGTTTCGGGTGCTCGTCAATTGAAGCGTTGGCAAGTTCTCGCGATGATGAAACCAGCGCACCCAGTTTTCGCCAGATGGAGCGCAGCCTGTGCATGTCCCCGTTCGCTCGGTCACCGAAAGCACCCGATTTAGCATCGCGGTTAACGGAAACCAACCGCCCCCAAATTAACAATTTACGGCCTGACCCGGGCCTGCACGCTAATATCCATAAGTTTACTAAACCGACTTGGGTCACCAGCGGTTTAGTTCCTGCGATCAAAGCTAATCAGGAAGTCGATGGGGGGTGCTAGATGAGTTCTCCACTTCAGGCGGCCGCTGGCATTTAGCCGGAGATTAGGGTGCAATAGACATCGAGGGGGTGGAAATAGCTTTGGACGTGTCGCCAACGCATCCCCAATGATTCAGGCGGCACCAACGAGCCAAGGCCGTTAATTGGCACAGGTCACGCCCGTCCGAAGCAGCGCTCCGCCAACTCGTGCCAACACGTCACGCTGCCCGTCCTGATCAGCCCGGCGGGGCCCTCGCAGCATCGGGCTTTTCCGGATCGAGCGGGTTTCGGCTCTTGCCAGTGCGCGGGGGGGCGCGTTGGAGTCGGCGGCATATGGCACTTTTCGGCTCACTCGCCACCGTTCGCGCTCAACTCGCCGGAAGTCCGTCGTTTCTACGGACTCTCGCCTATGTGGAGGAAATTCTCCGCCCGGGGTCGCCCGCGCATCAGCGTTTGCTGGCCGTGCCCACCGGCGAAACCGAACGCGTGGAGCTGGGTGACGGCGTGTTTGCCCTCGAACAAGCCTACGTCGCCAAGCCCCGCGCCGAGGGGCGTTGGGAGGCGCATCGCGTTTACATCGACGTGCAGGTGATCGTGAGCGGTGACGAGCTCATGGAGGTGACCGACGTGTCGCGCCTGAAGGTGGCCGAGGACCACACGCCGGCGAAAGACCTTTTGTTTTTTGACGGTTATACCGAGGGCTCGGTGTTGCGCATGCGTGCGGGCGAGCTGGCGGTGTTCTATCCGGTCGATGCGCACAAGCCCTCGCTCGCGGCGGGCGAACCGGCGGCGCTCGTGCGCAAGACCGTCGTGAAGGTGCCGGTCGCTTCCGTCGCGTGAACTACCGCCACCATTACCACGCGGGCAACTTTGCTGATGTGCTCAAGCACGCGGTGCTCGTGCGCCTGGTGCGCGCGATGCAGTGCAAGGAGCGTGGCTTTCTTTATGTCGACACGCATGCGGGCCGCGGACGCTACGACCTGGCGTCGGCCGCTCGCGGCGACACGTTGGAACGCACGCCCGAGTGGCCGGAAGGCATCGGTCGGTTGTGGAACCGCAGCGGGATGCCCGAGTTGATCACGGACTATGTCACCCAGGTGAAGTCGTTCGATCACGCGTTTGGTAATCTGGAGGCGACGCCGCGGTTTTATCCCGGCTCTCCGCGTCTGGTGGAGGCGCTCGCCAGGCCGCAGGACCGGTTATCGTTGTTTGAAAAACAACCCGACGAGGCGGCGTCGTTACGCGGCGAGTTCGCGCTCTCAATCGGAGTGGGTATCCAATCGATGGATGGTTACGCGGGACTGCGCGGGCAATTGCCCCCGCCGGAGAAACGTGCGCTGGTGCTGATCGATCCGCCGTTCGAGTCGAAGGACGAATTTGCCCACGTGGCGCGCGCGGTGGCCGATGCGTTGAAACGCGCGCCGGCGGCCACGATCATGGTGTGGTATCCGTTGACCGAGCGGGCGCGGGTCGATGCGTTTTTCGATGATCTGATGATGCTCGCGTTGCCGCCGACGTTGTTCCTTGAGCTGACCGTGGTCGGCCCGGCGCATCCGATGAAGATGAAGGGCTGCGGGCTCGTGATCATCAACCCGCCGTGGGAGCTGGATCGGGAGTTGGCGAAGACGGCGACTTGGTTGGCCGAGGCTTTGGCGCAGGATCGGGGAGGGCGCGCGGAGTTGCGCTGGCTGGTGAAGGAATCGTGAGTTGAGCGGCTTGCGGTGAGTGAGCGGGTGCGGCAGGGTCGAGTGCGCATGAAACCCCTTTTTCGCTCCCTCGTCATTGGTTCGGCGCTGCTCGCGGCGCCTTTCGCACTTCACGCCCAAGTCGCGCCGGCCGGCACGCTTTCAAATCAGCAATTATCCGACGGACTCAAGGCGGGTCTTGGCGCTATCATCAGCCAGTCGCTGGGTCAGGGAAATGTGTCGGTGTCGGTTCCGCCTGCGTTGGCGAAGATTCAGGCTGCGCTCGGTAAAACGGCTAACGCGGACAAAGCGGCCGGGTTCAGCAGCGCGTTTTCCGCAGCCGTGGCCCAAGTCGCACCGCAAGCAAAGGGCCTGATGCAATCTGCGCTTAAGGAGACCAAAGTCGACGACCCGAAGGCCGTGTTGGCGGGCGGTGCCGATGCCGGGACTCAGTATTTAAAGAAAGCCATGGCGCCGGCCGTGCGCGAAAAATTGCTCCCCTTGGTTAAGCTCGCAACCGCGTCGTCGGGCCTCTCCGTGAAAGCCAAAGACATGCTCGCCTTGGCCGGACCGTTGGCGGCCTTGGGTGGCAGCAAGGCGATCGGCGATCTCGATGGTTACCTGTGCGACCAAATCATCGAGCAGAGCTTCGCGCTGGTGGGTAAACAGGAGGCGACGGTCCGGGCAAATCCTGCGCTGCTCACCGACAGTGCGCTCGGGCAGAAGGTGTTTTCGATGTTTAAGAAGTAATACTCGCGCTCCATTGATTTTAGACTTTGGGAGGGACCGGCTCCGTCCGGTCCGTCGAACACGGCATACGTCGAACACGGCCGACACGGAGGTCGGCCCTCCCTCAATCAGCAAAAATCCAACACCTTGAGGTTTTCGGTATAAGCCAACGCTCTTATCTTCGGACACAAAAAACGCGCCGTTGTTTACGGCGCGTTTTTTTGCGTTCGGATAGCGATGAAGTCCGTCGCGGGGTGGTTTATTTAGCTTCGCGGCGAGTCTCGGTCACGCGATGAGCGGTGAAGGGGACGGTGGCGGGCACGGCTGTGCGGGCGGGTAAATCCGGGGCTCGGAATACGGGTTTGCCCCAGAGCACATCGAAGTGTGCGGAGGCTTCAAAAGATACGGCTGGCTTGGGGGGGAGGTTGTGGGCTTGTGAAATCATGGGGTAAGCGGGGTGGTCGGACTTAAAGCGAATATCGGAACGTTTGCGAACGGAATTTAGCGAAAAGCACCCAAGTGCTCAAAAAAATAAGCCCGTCCGCCGTAATGGCGGACGAGCTAGGAATTCAGAGCGCGCCGTGGGCGGAACGGTTGCAACTGGCTGGTAATCAGGCGACTCGCCCGAGCTCTTCGTCCGTCGGGAAGGTGGCGGGCTGCTTCTTGGGGAGGGTGAGCGTGAGCACGCCCTCGTGGATTTCGGCCTGGAGCGCAGTGTAGTCGAGATTGCGGCCAAGCCGCAGGCTCAGCTGGTAGTCGCGCTGCACGGCTTCGAGGTTGAGGGCGCTGAAGTTGACCCGCACGAAGTGGTGCTTCCTGGCGGTCACGAGGAGATCGGGACCCCGGGTGGTAATCTCGATCCCGGCGGCATCCACGCCGGGCACGTAGACGATCACCTTGAGGGCGTCGTGGTGCTCTTGGCAGTCGTAGTGCGGCTTGCGGACAGCAACGGAGTTGACCGTGGCTTCCGGGTTGCGGGTGCTGCGACTGGGCTTCAGCGGGTGGATGATTGTAGTCATGGGAAAAAGGGAAATTGGGAGTGGGTGGTGCGGGAGTGGAATCAGCAGTGGCTTCCTAGGGCTTGGGGGCCTTGGGCTTCATCGGTGTCTAAAGGGTTCCGTCTTGTGCGGAAGTTTAGGTCTGTGAGCCCGTGCCTGGTTTGGAATGGTTCCAACGTTGGCAGGTGGCCGGAAGCATCTGGGCGCAGCGTTGGGCAACGGCCTTCGTGATCGAAGTGCCGGGGCGGCTGCGGAGATGTGGGGAGGTCCGGTTCATTGAATCGTGTATGAGGATAGACACTGCATCAGGCGTGCCAAGTGGCTTTGGCCGATTCACGAAATCGTCACACGTGCGCGGGCGCTTCGGCTGCCGAGGGAGTTGCGGGCATTTCGTCGGTTTCGATCAGTTCATCATCGAGCGGGAATTGCTTTCGGAATTCGTCAAAGCCGACCACTTCAAAGCGTCCATCGAAGTGCTCCACGACTGCGGTGAGCGATTCGACCCAGTCGCCCGAGTTGAGGTAATGGACATCGCCAATCATCCGGTCGGCGGCCGTGTGGATGTGGCCGCACATGACGCCGATGCACCTGCGGCTTTTCGCGAGCTCGGCGATGTGGTCTTCGAAGTGGGAGACGTGGCTTACCGCCTGTTTAACGCGGGCCTTGATGGCCTTGGAAAGCGAGTAATATTCTTTGCCGCGCCAGGCGCGCCACGCGTTGTAGAGGCGGTTGATGCGCATGAGCGCTCGGTAGCCCCAGTCGCCCGCGTAGGCGAGGAACACGAAATTTTTCGTGATGGTGTCGAACACGTCCCCATGGAGGACGAAGTAATCTCCACGCACACCGTGGTGCACGTGGTCCTCAACGATGACCAAGTTTTCGAAGGCGATGGGCAGGAATTTCGCGAGCACGTCGTCGTGGTTGCCGCGCAGGTAGACCACCTCAGTGCCTTTCTTTTCGAGCTTCTTTAGAATGAGGCGAATGAAGCGCGTGTGGGTCTTGGGCCAGTGGCCGCCCTGCTTGAGTTTCCAGCCGTCGATGATGTCGCCGTTGAGGATCAGCTTCTCGGAATGCGTGTATTTGAGAAAGTGATTCACCTCCCGAATTTTGCAGTCGTGCGTGCCGAGGTGGACGTCGGAGATGACGATTGTTTTGAATTTCAGCGGCTTGGTGTCCATCTACAGATAACGTAACAAAACCTTGCGAGGATGACTAGGGGGCGGGGCGAATCGTCACGCGAACGTCACGCGCCCGCCGGGACCATGACACGCAGGCTGAGCGGGCGCACGTTGACTTCGAGGATCGCGGGGGCGTAGTGCGTTTCGCCGTCGGTGTGGACGAGGCCGGGGGCCGCGCGCTCGATGGTAAAATTCGTGCCGCGAAAGCGGGCAACCGAAGTGCTGCCACCGATCTTCTTCAGAAAAAGACGGGCCGCGAGCGGGGCCGCGTTGAAGAGGTTGGCGCGTGTGATGACGGTGAGATCGAGCTGGCCGTCGTCCACCTGCGCGCCTGGTGCGATGAAGCAGTCGTTGCCGTATTGGTCGGAGTTGGCGACCGTCAGGAGAAACGCGGTCGTCTGCAGCGACGCGACGCCATTCCGGATGTGGCAGGGTTGGGCGCGGTAGTCGAAGAGAGCGCCCAACGTGGTGCGCACGTAGGAAGTAAGGCCGCGCTGGGTGAGGCGGTTGAAGCGATCCGCAATCTCGGCGTCGAAGCCGAACCCCATGGCGTTAAAAAACGGGATGCCGTTCACTTCCCCGGTATCGATCGTGCGCACGCGCCCTTCGATTAACGTGCGAAAGGCGCCTTTGCCGGGCCCGGGGATACCGAGGTGGCGGCCGAGGCCGTTGCCTGAGCCGCACGGAATCAGGCCAAAAACAGCGGGCGTGCCGACGAGGCCGGCGGCGACTTCGTTGAGCGTGCCGTCTCCGCCGATGGCGACCACGAGGCCGCAGCCGTCGTCGATCGCGCGGCGGGCGAGGTCGGTGGCGTGACGCGGATGCTCGGTGAGCACCACCTCGGCGTCGAGCGCGTGTTCGCGGATGAAGGCGCGGGCGCGCCCGAGCAAGTGGGGGTTCTTGGCGTTGTGCCCGGAGCGGGGGTTAAAGATGAACCGCGTTTTGATCACTCGGGGACGGTGGTGCGATTGGTGGGCACGGTCAAACCCGCCACTTCCTGAAGGTCGCGTTCAAAACCGTCGATGACGTGCGTCCACGAAATACCTTCGGCGGTGCTGCGTGCCGACGCACCGAGGCGACGGCGGAGCGACGGGGAGGCGGCGAGCATCTCGGTTGCTTGAAGCCAAGCAGTGCGATCATCGAAAGGCACCGTGAGCCCGTTTTCCAGGTTTCGGATATAGCGGGCCGGCGCGGCGTAATTAAACGCCACCACGGGCAAGCCGCTGGCCATCGCCTCGGTGACCACGTTGCCAAAGGTCTCCGTCATACTGGCGTAGAGAAAGGCATCCGCAGACGCGTAATGGCGAGCTAGGTCGGCGCGCGGGAGGAAACCGGTGAAGTGAATCCATGGAAATTCACGGGCGAGTTTTTTGCGGAGCGGACCGTCCCCCACGACGATAAAACGGGCGCCTCGTTGGGTGGCGCGAATGCGCGCGAAGGCATCGAACAAGAGCGGATAATTTTTCTCGGCGGCAAGGCGGCTAACGTGAACCACCACGAAGTCCGCAGGGGCGGCGCCCCACGAATGGCGAAGGGCTTCGTCGCGGTGCGCGGGTGAAAACACCTCGGTGTTCACTCCGCGTGAAAGCAGGCGCATGCCATGGAAGCCGTCGCGGGTGAGCTCGGCGTTGAGCTCGGCGGTCGGCGAGAGGGTTATGCGCGTGCGGTTGTGGAAGTGCCGCAGATAGGCGAGCGCCGGGCGCGTGAGAAACGCAAAGCCGTAGTGACGACTGTAGCTGTGGAAGTTGGTGTGAAAGCTCGAAGTGAGCGGGATGCCCAGCTTGCCGGCGGCGGAGAGCGCCGCGTAACCCAGAGGACCCTCGGTGGCGATGTGGACGAGGTCGGGCCGGTCGAGACGCCAGGCCTTCAACAGGCGACCGCGCACGGGCAGTCCGGCGCGTAAAAGTGGATAACCGGGGATGGGCACGCCGGGGCAGAGCAGCTCCTGATAGAGCCCGTCGTCGCGAGGCAGCTCGTGCGCATGCTGGCGTGGGCGGATGACGGTGACGAGGTGGCCGCGTCGGGCGAGCCCCTCGACGAGGTGCGAGAGGGTCATGGCCACGCCGTTGATTTCCGGCGGGAAGGTTTCGGTGACGAGTGCGATTTTCACGCGAGAAGCGTTGGAAACGTGCAGACACGTCGGAGCGAGGGGAAACCGCGCCGGCCGCGTGAAATCACCCGTTCGTAACAGAGTCGCGCCGCGCCCAACGTCCGGCCAGAAAACCGCAGATCACCAATTGCATCGGGTGATAGATCATCAGCGGCAGCAAAATCACGCCGAGGCGCGGATCGCCGCTGAAGATGAGCTGAGCCATGGGCACGCCCGCCGCGATGGTCTTCTTGGAGCCGCAAAATACCGCTGCGATCCGGTCCTCCGTCGAAAAGCCCAAGGCGTTGCTCGCAGTGGTGACGGCGGTGAAGACAATCGTGAATAGCAACAGTCCTCCGATCAGCGCAATCAGCACGGTGGACCACCCCTGGCCGGACCAAATTCCTCGCACGATCGAATCGCAGAACGAGGTGAAGATGATGAACAAGATGGTGCCGCGATCAACCCGGTTCACCCAGGGCTTGTGACGCTTGATCCAATCGGCGATCAGCGGGCGACTCAGTTGGCCGAGGACGAGGGGAAGGATGAGCCAGAGGATCAGGTCGAGGATGACTTTGCCGAGCGAGAGAGAGCCGGTGCCCTGCGTTTTAATCACCCAACCAATCCACAGGGGGGTGATGAACACGCCAATGAGGCTGGATAGCGTGGCATTAAAAACCGCGGAAGGCACGTTGCCGCGAGCTGCGGACGTCATCGCCACGGACGACGACACGGTGGAGGGCAACGCGCAGAGAAAAAAGAACCCCAGTCCCAGCGTAGGCGTAATCGCCGCGCCGGCCATGGCGAGTAACCCGAGGCCGAGCAGTGGGAAAAAAACGAAGGTCGCCGTCTGCACGACGAGGTGCAGTCGCCATTGCATCGCGCCAGCCTTCAAGGATGCGAAGGAAAGCGCGGCTCCGTTCAGGAAAAAAATCAGCGCCACGCCCAGCTTGTTGACCAAGGTGGGATTGAGCGGGCCATCCTTGGCACCCAAGTGCGGGAACGCCCAGGCCAGCCCCACGGCTGCAATCATACCAATCAGGAAACCGTCGATTTTGATGCGCACGAGACTGGGGTGAACTCAGAGGGTGTGTAATGGCTGGTGCAGGTGATGCGCCGTGGATCGAACCACGACAGGCTCGTCGATCACGGGGTTGGTGAGCACGCCAATTTTGTCGATCTCCACGCTGACCACGTCGCCGGACTTTAGGTAGACGGGTGGCTTCAACGTGTGGCCCACGCCATCAGGCGAACCCGTCAGGATGATGGTGCCGGGCAGGAGCGTCTTGCTTGAGCTGAGGAACGAAATCAGGTCGGCCACATCGAAGATCATCTGACTGGTGTTACCATCTTGGCGCAGTTCGCCGTTCACGCGAGTGGTGACCCGCAGGTTGCCCGGATCGGTGATCTCGTCGGGCGTCACCAGCACGGGGCCGAGTGGGCAAAACGTGTCGAAGCTCTTCCCTTGGCAAAACTGACCGCCGCCGAGGACAAACTGCCAGTCGCGAGCCGACACGTCGTTGGCGCAGGTGTAGCCGAGCACGTAATCGAGCGCCTCGGCGCGGGAGACGTTTTTGCAGGCGCGACCAATCACCACCGCCAGCTCGCCTTCGTAATCGACCGCATGGCTCGGCAGCACGCGGGGGAGCTCAATGGGCGCTCCCGGGTGCTGGGGGGTGTTGGGGCTCTTGATGAAAATCAGCGGATGCCTCTGCACCACGCGTCCCAATTCGTCGGCGTGCTTCTGGTAGTTAAGCCCCACGCCAAAAATCGCCGTTGGCGGGACTGTCGACAGCAGAGTGCCGGGCGACACGACTCGGTTGGTGACAACGTAGTCCGCAAATATATCGCCCTGGATTTCATGCGCCGTGCCATCGGTTGACAAAGCCGCATAGGCGGGCCCGCGTGAGGTGAGATGACGGATTATTTTCATCGGAAGTTTTGAAGCACGTGAAGGAAAGCAGGACTATTGAGTCGCGGAGCGACGATTTGAAGTCCGGTCGAGAAACCGCTTGTCAGCAAGACGGGCAGGCTGAGCGCGGGCAGCGCGGCGAGGCTCACCGGAGTGGTGAACGAAAGGATGAGGTCGCGCATGGCTTGCGTGAGTCCCTTGCCGGTGGGCGCGACGCACGGGGTGGCCGGCAGCACCAAAAAATCGTGCCGATCCCACAGCGCGGCGAATGCCGCGTGCAGCCGCGCGCATACGTCCTTCGCGGCCTCTTGCGCCGCTTCGGTGACGCCACGACCGGCGACGATTCGTTCGTAAACGGCGGGCGTGTAGCGGGCCCTCATCGGCTCCGCCCATGCTTGGTGCACGGCCCAGGCCTCGGGTGAGCGCAAGGTCGCAAAGGCAGCCGGCGCCTCGGCGAAGATTTCGCGCAGGCGGGTCGCCAGCGAGGAGTTCAATGGCTCCGCGAACGGCTCGGCGGCGGCGCGCTGTGCGGCGGCAACATCCGGTTCGGCGCCGGGTAAATCCAGCCACGCTCCGCGCAAAGGGCTGTCGTCCGTGCGCAGGCCGAGAAGCGCTCGCAAGCTGTGAGCGAGATCGGTGGCATGCGCGGTGAACCACCCGGCGGTATCAAAACTCGGCGCGAGCGGGAACGCATCGGCGATCCACGGATGGTGCGGTGTCATCCGGAAGCCAAACAGCCCGCAGTAAGCGGCGGGCACGCGAATGGAGCCAGCGGTGTCGGTGCCGAACGCGAGCGGCACGATGCCGGCGGCGACGGCGGCGGCGCTTCCGCTGCTCGAACCACCCGACGTATGCCCGGGAAAACGTGGATGCTCCACGTCGCCGTAGTGCGCGTTCTCGCCGGTGAGTCCGTAGGCGAATTCGTGGAGGTGAGTCTTGCCGGCGATGACCGCTCCCTGGGTTCGCAAGGTCGCGGCCAGCGCGCCGTCGGCGACGGGCGTGGGTCGCACTTCGGGCAAAAAGGATGAGCCCGCGAGAGTGGGCCAGCCGCCGACATCGAACACGTCTTTTACGACACAGGGCAAACCGCCGAGGGGCGCGTGGGCGGCAGTCGCTGCGAGGTGCGCGGCGATGTTCTCCTCGGTTTCAAGGTGGGCGAAAATCGCGCGACGCTGCGCGGGCGGCAACGCCGCGGCCTTGCGGTGCACGGTGCGCGCCGCCTCGGCGGGTGTCAGGTGTTGCCAGTCGGCGAACGTCATTTGAAACGAACGGTGACCTGAATCTCCACGGTGGCGTTGCGGGGCAGGCCAGCGACGGCGACGGCGGCGCGCGCGTGTTTTCCGGCTTCACCGTAGAGACCGGCGAACAGGTCGCTCGCACCGTTGATGACCTGGGGGCTTTGTTCGAAAGCGGCCACGGCGTTCACGTATCCGCCCATGTAGATGAACTCTTGCACGCGATCGAGGCGGCCTAGCGCGCCCTTGATGGCGGCGAGGGCGTTCAGCGCACACACGCGAGCCGCCGCGTAGCCTTCGTCGACCGTGCGTTCATTGCCGACCTGGCCGGCGGTGACCACGCCGTCGCGTGCGGAGATGACGCCGGCGAGCACGAGGGTCTCGCCGTGGATGCGGTGCGGAACGTAGTTGCCGCCTGGATACGGCGCGGCGGGTAACGTGAGTCCAAGTTCAGCCAGGCGTTTTTCGATGAGGTCTTCCATGACGTAAGTTAGTCGAAGATCGCCTCGGGCAGGGCGGCGGTGATGGTGACCGTGGGCACGTTGACGAGTTGGCTGACCTTCAAGTCGAGCACGACGCTGCACAGCGTGTAGGCCATGGCCGGCGTCACCCCGAGGCGCTCGACGATGAACGTGATGGCGCGGCGCACCACGCGCCGGCAGGCGGTGAGCGCATCGGCGTCGGATTCGATAAACAGGTGCCACGGTTTCGTGGCGTAACGCGGCGACGCGAAGCCGCCGGGGAACCGGGCATAAGGGCCGGCCAGCGGGGCGCTTTTGCGCAGGTTGAAAGTCAACGTGACCTCCATGGGTGCCTCCATGCCGTTGATGCAGACTTCGCCGCGCAAGGCGACGGCGAAGTC
>Ga0163150_10004133_pt1 | contig 19709 bp, 12 predicted proteins | sample OliLakLV19P2IB_FD_148628 | JGI IMG/M metagenome (GOLD analysis project Ga0163150, IMG submission 148628) | Freshwater microbial mat bacterial communities from Lake Vanda, McMurdo Dry Valleys, Antarctica - Oligotrophic Lake LV.19.P2.IB | ecosystem: Environmental > Aquatic > Freshwater > Lake >...
CCCCTCTCCCCAACCCTCTCCCCCTAACGTTTCGCGGCAAAACTTGCGGAAGTGGCATTCAGAAATGGCGCGAAACATTTGGGGGAGAGGGCGCAAAAATCCCGGTCCAATGCGTTGCAAATTTAAGAACCTGGCGCTGTCGATTTAAAACGCCAAATTCATGTATTCGACCGGTATCGATCGGGATGGTCCGTCAACCTCGTGAACCCGGTTGATGTCAGCCTTCGCCGGCATTCCCGTCCAATTGGGCCAGGTCCGTCCGGCGGAATGGATTCGGCAGGGTGCGTATTGGGATTTGGCAGTTCTGCCAATCCCAACTCGGCGGGATGGGCCATCAGCCAGATTCGCATCAGGTCCGGAAGGGTCCGGATTTTCAGTTTCCACATAATACTTTTCTGCGTTTCTCAACAGTCATGACACTGATGTCCAGACGTCGGGCGGTGACCTTGTTGGTTGTCCCGGCCACGACGAATTGCAAGTTGGCCAATTCGGTTTGCGTCAAAAACTGTTGTTGGGATCGATCAAGCGGTGCAGCCGTGGCAGCCCGGCATCTTCGATATCCAGATTACTCTGGCCAGGCAACCACACGACTTTGCCTGGAATTCCGGCCAGAATGCCCCGAAGAATCGCATGGCAGAAACTGTTACAATCGCTCGATTCCAGCAGGTCCTTTTTCAGGGTTTTGTGTGATGAAAATAGTTGTGCTTGACGGCCATACGCTTAATCCGGGCGACAATCCGTGGACAGCGGTTCAGGAACTGGGCGAGCTGGTCATCCACGACAGGACTTCGCCGGCCGATGTTGTCACCCGGGCCCTGGACGCTGACATCATTCTGACCAACAAGACACCGGTAACCGCCGGAGACATTTCCCGTCTGCCGCAACTGAAATTCATTTCCCTGCTCGCAACGGGATTCAATGTTGTCGATGTAGTTGCGGCCCGGGAACGGGGCATTCCGGTTTCGAATGTGCCGGTGTACGGGACGGATGCCGTGGCGCAATATGTTTTTGCCGCCATGTTGCACGTGGTTCACAACATTGGCCAGCACGACAGGGCCGTTCGGGAGGGGCAGTGGGGTCGTTCGCAGGATTTCAGTTTCTGGCTGACCCCGTTGCGCGAACTTTCGGGTGCCACGATGGGAATCGTTGGACTCGGACGAATTGGCCGCCAGACGGCGGAGATAGCCAACGCTTTTGGAATGCGGGTGATTGCACACGACGTTTCTGCGGGCGATTCACCCCAGTGGCCGGGTTTTCGCTGGTGCGTTGTGGAGGAGCTGTTTTCCGAATCTGATTTTGTATCCCTGCATTGCCCGCTGACCAAAACGAACGGTGGATTTGTCAACCGTTCATTGCTGGAGCGAATGAAACCTGGAGCGATATTGATCAATGCCGCCAGGGGAGCACTGGTCAATGAAGCGGATTTGGCTGATGCACTGAACTCCGGTCTGCTCGCCGGCGCCGTTTTGGATGTGGTCAGCCGCGAACCGGTCGACGCCGACAATCCACTGTTGTTCGCCAAAAACTGCTGGCTGACGCCGCATTTGGCCTGGGCTGCAGTGGAAGCGAGAAGGCGGCTGATGCAGACGACGGCAGAAAATATTGAGGCGTTTCAGCGTGGCTCGCCCATCAATGTAGTAAACTGAGACTCTGACAAGTTCGAAGAATCAATCCAGGGTACAAGGAAATGGAAGAACAGCGGAAATGGTTTCCCAAAAAAATGACGGTCCTGACGGTGCTGGTGGTCGCAGCCATCGTGCTCTGCCAGGTTTTCAGAGTCGAGTTTCTGGAGTGGTCGCAAATCGGACCGGACATGTTGAATGCGTTTTCGATCATGGGAACGATGTTGCTGTTTCTCTGTTGGCTGGTCTGGTCCCTGTTTTTTAGCCCGTTTCGGGTGTTGGGCCGGTTGGGTCTGACGTTTGCGCTGATTCTGGTTCCGGGCCTGTTTTTCTTTTTCTTCCAGCCTCAGTTTGGCGGAAGCATGAATTTTCGTGGCCTGGATTACCGGTTTTCACCGGCCGGCGAATCCGTCGTTTTTAAGGCGGCAAGCGGGAAAGCGGCAATGCTGGACGCGACGGCGCCGTATGCATTTGCCGGTTTTTTGGGTAACGATCGCAATAGCGTCGTTCCTGGACCGGAACCTGATTCGAACTGGTCAACGAACCCGCCAGAGATACTGTGGAAGCGTCCGGCGGGTGCCGGATGGTCCGGAGTTTCCATTGCCAGTGGTTATTTGGTCACGATGGAACAGCGCGGCGCCGACGAACTCGTGACCTGCTACCGTCTTGAGGATGGCGAGCCGGTTTGGGAGTACAAACAGACGGTGCGGCATGAAGATACCCCGGGGCTTGGTCGTCATGGCCCGCGCAGCACCCCCACGATTTCCCACGGAATGGTATTTGCCCAGGGTTCGACCGGAGTCCTGTTGGCGCTCCAGGGAGATACTGGTGAATTGGCCTGGAAAGTTGACGTGTGCGAGCTCCTGAAAATCGGCCAGAACGAGAAGACGAACAGCGCTGGTTTCAAGTACACGTTTGAAAAATCGCGGTTGGCGTGGGGCCGGGCGGCTTCTCCGCTGATCGTGGGTGACCTGGTTGTGATTCCAGGTGGATATGGTGACGAGCATCCAAAGGCCGGTGCCACGCTGTTGGCATTCGATGCCTTGTCAGGTGAACCGCGATGGAAGTCAGGGGAAGAAATGATTGCTTACGGCAGTCCGTCACTGGCAGAACTTGCAGGGACCCGACAGATTCTGTTGCAGGCCGAAAATCAGGCCATGGGCTTTGATGCCGAGACCGGCAAGGTCCTGTGGAAACATTTTCGGGAAGGAAACTCCAATGGCGACGCGAACTGTGCCCAGGTCACGTTCGTTGATGCAGAGCATCTGTTGCTGTCCAAGGGGTACGGCCTGGGTGGCGAATTGATCAAAATCGCTGGAGAAGACGGAGAGTTCTCCGCGACGTCCGTTTGGGACAACCGGCGGGTATTGCGCACCAAGCTTTCCAACCCGGTTGTACGAAACGGTTTTGCCTGGTCGATCAGTGATGGTTTCCTCGAATGCACCGATCTGAAAGATGGTGCCCAGGTTTGGAAACTGCGCGGCAATTATGGCGACGGACAGTTGTTGCTCGTGGGAGACTGGTTGTTGGTCCATTCGGAATTCGGTCAATTGCAACTGGTTCGGGCGACTGCGGAATCGCCCGAGAAGTCCATCCAGTTTCCAACCATTGGCGGCGTGTGCTGGAATACCATCGCGATCAGCAATGATCTGGTGGTCGTGCGAAGTGATACGGAGATGGCCTGCATCCGGTTGCCCACCAGAACGCAACCGGCTGAAACTGGAACTGACCGTTAAGGGAGCCCAGGCAACAGTCGGGAGTTGATTTGGCAGACATCGTCGATTCCAAAACCCGCAGCCGGATGATGGCGGGAATCCGCAGCCGGGATACCCGGCCCGAGATCATGGTTCGCAAGAGTTTGCACGCCAAAGGGTTCCGGTTCCGCCTGAATACCCCGGACCTGCCTGGCCGACCGGACCTGGTGCTGCCCAGGTATCGGGTGGTGGTTTTTGTTCATGGCTGTTTTTGGCATGGCCATCAGTGCAGGCTGTTTCACTGGCCAAAATCGAACCCCAAATTCTGGCGCAAGAAAATCAGCGGCAACATGAAACGTGACGCGGCCAATTTGCAGAACCTGGTCCGTGAAGGATGGAGCGTTTTGACGGTCTGGGAATGTGCGTTGCGAAACCGCAGCGAAGCCGGTATCCAGGCCAGTCTGGACCGGGCTGCGCATTGGATCGGCAAAAGCAGGATCCGGCCAGGCCGCCATACGATTGCCTGACTGTCCCAAAGAGCACATGATTTATACTACTGTCACCAGAGGAGCAGTCCTCTTTTGTGCCTTGTTTCAAATCAAGCCGATCGGTGCTTCTATGAATTCCTGCGTCATGGATTGGAAACTTTGTCAGCCGGGAATCCTGCTGGTTCTGGTTGCATTCTGTTTGGGCTTGTCCACGGCCGTTGCCCAGGAGAACAAGCTTGAGAAAATTGCCGGGGCTCCGCCAGGGATCAACGAAGGGTTTGTCGATCCGGAACTGGACGTCGATGAATGGGTCGCCCGGTTTGAACTGGAAAGCCGGGAGATCTACGCATCGCGGAACGAGATCATCAAACACGTCGGGCCATCTGCGGGACAGCGAGTCGCCGATGTTGGCGCCGGAACCGGATTCTTTACCCAGCTGTTTGCGACAGCGGTTGGTGAAAACGGGCAGGTCTACGCGGTGGATATTTCCACGCGGTTTTTGGAGCACATCGCCAAGCAGTCGGAACAGGCTGAATTGCGGAACATATCGCCGGTGCTCGCGTCGGCAAGCTGTTGCAACCTTCCTCCCGGTTCGGTGGACGCTGTTTTCATCTGTGACACCTACCATCACTTTGAACAGCCTGGTCCGACTTTGCAGTCCATTGCTCGCGCGATGGTCCCGGGTGGCAAACTGTACCTGATCGATTTCGAGCGGATCCCCGGCCAGTCCAGACCGTGGCTGCTGGATCATGTCCGGGCGGACAAGCAGACATTTCGGAAAGAAGTCGAATCGGCAGGCCTCCAGTTTGTGGAGGAAATCCGGATCAGCACGTTTGCGGAAAACTACTTTTTGGTTTTTTGCAAACCGGAATAGCCGGACGACGGAATCGAACGTGCACCGCCGGCCGACTGGAAATTGAATCGTCGCCGGTAATTCGCTGAACGGCTGTTATTTAGGGCGATGTCTGCTCACCAGCGTTTGGGCCACCCGCTTCAGAACGAAGTTGACCAGCAAGGCGGCCACGATGGCTGCGAATGCGAACAGAACCAGTTTCGGGCGGGTGACCAGAACCACTCCGATAAACAACGATCCCGCAACGAATTGCCAGCTGCGGGCGAATGACCAGCGTGACAACTCGGGCATTGCCAGCCAAACTACAAGCAGCGCGATTCCCGCACGCATCAGGATGGTCCAGAACGGTTTTTCATTTCCCAGGGCGATAGCCTGCGTACCGCCCAGTCCGGTCAGAAACAGTGCAATGACCAGCAGCGTTGTCCGCCGGGGATCTTTCATGGTGAAGCGTTTCTTTCGGCGAAATGTTCCGGTGCCGGAGATTATCAGAATCGGGATCGTCCCATTCACCATTGCAGGTAGCGGGGCGGGTACAGTCTAGCTGGACAGCACCATGTTGCCCCCTCTCCCCAGGCCTCTCCCCCTAATGTTTCGCGACAATTCCCGGATAAATAGCTTGCAGAAATGGCGCGAAACATTTGGTGGAGAGGGGGCAGAAAAACCGATCTGTTGTGGATCAATTTGAAGAACCTGGAGCTGTCCATCTAGCCGGTTCCGGCAATTTCCCTGCGGAGTTGCCGGATCAACGTTACTGCACCGGCAATCTCTACCTTTTGCCGGTCGGGTTCTGCCGGGATCTCCCGCTCGATGGTCAGTGGGCCCCGGTATCCCAGGTCCCAAAGTGTGGCGAGGAATTTTCTTGCATCGACCTGACCCTTGCCAAACGGAACTTCCCGGCCCCATTCCTGGCCCGGCCTGGCAGCCCACGTCGCGTCTTTGCAATGAACACTATGAACGCGATCGCCCAACAGGGCCAGGGCTTCCAGCGGTTCACCGGTCCCGTAGAGGATCATGTTGGCCGGATCAAAATTGACGAACAGATTGTCACAACCGGTGTTGTCCATAAACTGAATCAGCGACTCGGCCGTTTCCTGGCCGGTTTCCAGGTGCAGGTCCTGTCCGTTGCCTTTGGCATGTTTGCACAGTTCGCGGGTCACATCGAGAATCTCGCGGTACTGGCTGGAGGCCGTATCATGCGGAACAAAGCCCAGGTGCAGGGCGACGACGTTGCACTTCAACAACCTGGCAAAATCAGAAATCTCTTTCATTTCAGCCAGTCTGGCCGCACGAAACTTCGCGGGTACCAACCCTACCGTTTGCTCCACCGTTGGAATATCGGCGTAGCTTTCGCCGTCAAAACCTCCGAATACGGCGGTCAATTCAATTCCGTATCCGGCGATCCTGGCCAGGAACTCCCGGGCCAACTGTTCGGTGCGGCTGGCCGGGCTGGGGGCATGCAGCTGGATCGTGGGAATTTGGAGATCTGCGACGACCTCCAGGTGAACACCCAGTCCCGCATCAATACTGGAGAAAACTCCAACCGGCCAAATAGACTGAGTCATGATACGTGCACGCTTTCGGGAAAATCATTGAGCGAAAATCCGGTACTACGATAAGCGGTTCTGTGAAAGCCGGCTACCACTCTGCCCGGTCGCGATTGCCAAAAAACAAACCGCCGCCGGAATATTCCGGCGGCGGTTCGTGGAAACCTGATGCAAGTTGTGGGTCAATGTCGGGTTCCGGACTCCGGCCCTGCGTGAGCGGCGGGCTGGAATCTGACCCCGGTTGGTCCCCGGGTTTCTACCGGCTGCCTCCGATATTGCCTACCTGCGTCTGCTCTTCTTCTTCCTGAATAATGATACGTGGTGTGACCATCATCATCAGGTTGGAAGTTTCCCGTCCGATACCCACGTTCTTGAACAAACGGTTGACGTACGGAATGTTGCTCAGGAAGGGCACGCCGCGTTCGGAACGGCCTTCGCTCATCCGCTTGATTCCACCCATCAATACAGTGCCACCGTCCGGAACCTGCACAACAGTGCTGATCGTGGTGGTGGCGAGCACCGGTTGCTGGATGGTAACGCCCTGCTGCTCGATTTGCAGCGGAACATCGTTGTTCGGATTGTTGTCCAGCAGATTGCTCAGGTCGGTCAACAGATTGTTGGGCGTTCGCACAACACTCCGTGTACCGTCAAAGGTAAACTCGACCACATCGGTAATCTGGCTGAAGAACGGATTCAATGACAGGGTCACATGTCGCCGGTCGTTGGAGGCGACCGCCTGGACGCTCAGGGACGTTCCTTCCGGCAACAGCGAGATGATCGGCTGTTGGGCAACTGCAAAGTCGCCAACAACCGGAATCACCGATGTTACGAAGGGCCGTGTTGAACCGTCGAAAATATTGGCACTTTGACCGTTGAACATGGTCACTACAGGAGCCTGGGACACATTCGAACGGGTGTCGCCCTTGGCTGCCTGCAACAGGAAGAAGACTTCGATGTCGCTCAGGATCGCAAAGCCGAAGTTCGCAGCGGAGTCCGCTGTGAACGCGGGGAATTGCGGGATGGCACTGGCAAAGCTGTTCTGCCGGAACTGCAGGTCGAGGTCGCCAGGAGCCACGAAGTTTCCACCGGTTCCGATGTTTCCGACCACGGTGCTCGGGTTGGTCCGGTCACCAGGCTGGGTATTCGGTGGTATGTTCGAGTTGTCATTGAGGCTGAAGTCAAAGTCGACACCAACCCGCTCGAAGAACGAGTCACGCAAGGTGATGAAGCGGACTTCGACCACGATCTGGACGTCGTTCAGTTCACGCAAGCGTGTCAACAGGTCCTGAATCTGGTCCTGGATTTCCTGGGTGTTGGAGACTACCAGGCTGAGGTTGGGAACGAACGGAGTGATGGTGCCGTCGCCGGTACCGGTGCTGGTCCAGCTGTCTGAAGAAATTGTCTGCTGGATCAGGTTCATCAGCGGAATGAAGTCCCCCTGGGTGATACCACCCAGCTGTGCTCCACCCGTGGTGGTGTAGATCGGCGTTCCGGTTTGTGGCCCGCCGGAATTCCGGTAGTCGTTGATGGCACCCATCGCCGCACCGGCCAACGGGTTGTCAAAGCCGGGCATTTGCTGGGCCAGCATCAGCGGATTGACCGGCTGGGTCATTCCGCCCATGTTGGGCATCTGCCCCTGGTTGGAACCCAGAATGGTGTTGCTTGAATTCATCTGCATGCTGGGCGTGATGAAATTCATCTGGGTTGGCGAATGCTTGATTCCGACCGGGAACACCAGGTCACCGACGTAATAGGTCTGGGTCCTCAAATCCTTGCTCTGTGCGGTGCGGCTGGTCACCTTGATCACCTCGTCTTCGACAATGAAGACCAGGTTGGAGCTGCCCAGTACGATATTCAGTGCACTTTGCAATGTGATCGGATTGCTGATGGGTACGTCCACCATCCGGTCGGTATCAATGTTTTCGCTTTCCAGGGCAATCGTGTCGAAGATGATCGATACGCCGGCCTGGGCAGAGATTTGACGGATGGTTTCCGTCAATGTTCCGCGGAACTCACCTTGAATCTTGGAGTTTTTCAGCTGGTTCCAGATTTGCCGCTCGGCGGACGAGTTGAAGCTTCGCATGCCGAGTGCTTCAGCACGCATTTCGCTTTTCTTCAGCCACTCATCGGCGTCACCGTAAACCAGCGGATTGCTGGTATCGAACGGGATCGACATTTCTTCGACGTTCTTGCCGTTTTCCCGCCAGAATCCTTCTTCCTTGTCGCCCTTGATTTTCATCATCTGGGCGTAGCGGCTGGCAAATTTTGCCTTTTCCAGCAGAAGCGAAGCGATTTCGCTCTCCGGGTCCAGGCTGGCGGCCTGGTGGGCTACCACTTCTGCTTCATCGTAGCGTTGTTGATCCATCAACCGGTTGAAGTCTTCGACCAGCTTTTGAATCTGCTTTTCGACTTCGTACTTCCGTTCGCGTGAAAGTTCAACGGTTTCCAGACGGTCGGCGTTGGTTTCCTTGACAACGATGTCCGGCAGGTTGCCGTCAATGTATCGCTGCATTTCACGAATGTCGCGATCGATGATCGTCAACAGCGGGTTCCGGTTCTCGGTCGAGAGTTCGCTTGAGGAGATCCGGCTACGCAATGAGACTGCCCTGTCCAGTGCTGCCCGAGGCTCGGTTTCCATCATCCGTTCGTTGATTGACCGCTCCTTGAATACAGCCGACTGCAGTTCCTTGAACAGGAGCTGCTCGTGGTCGACGGCACCGGTCAGTGGAAGTTCTTCGGGAGTCTGGCTTCCCTGACCACTGACCTGCATGTTGCGGGTCGTGTCGAGGGATGGAATGTAAGGTACTTGCTGGACTCCGGCGGCGCCGTTGTCCACGGTTGCCGAAGCAACCATCACTTGCGGATCGCTGTTGACGGTCCCTTTGGACTCGTGGTTTCGCACCACGAGATCCAGCTGCCATGGGCGTGGTTCATCGGCTCCATACTGTGAGTCCGGAACGTTCAATGCGAGGGCAGCGTCAACCAGGAAGCGGGCCTGTTTCCAGTCCTTTTTGTCGATTGCCAACATGGCCATTGAGGTTGTTTTTCGGGCCATCGCCAGCGGCGATTCTGCGGCTGGTGCTGGTGGGGCCGGTTTTACCTGGTTGGCGCGAGCCAGCAACTGGTCCACGTTGTATCCGGTTGATGCGAGATCTACCGGGAAATTTCCTGCCTGTGAAATCAGCGATTTGGCTGTTTCCGCGTCGCCCCTGTTGATCAAATCGTCGGCCTGCTCCAGCAGGAACTTTGCCGCGTGGCCGTTGAAGGCATCGGCGTCGCCGGCGTTGTACAGTTTCAGCAGGTCTTCCTGCCGCGCGACCAGTTTTTCGACCTGGTCGACCGAGTCGTTGGTTGCCGAATAGTCGTTGCCGCTTGCTCGTGCCTGCTGCAAACAGGTGTTGGCCGCAACCAGATCGCCCATGGCAATTGCGCGACGGGCCTGCATCAGCAGTCCCCGTCCGGCATTGGCCGTCATGGCATCACTGGATGTCGAACCCAGTTGACGACGCAACTGGTCGATCTTCTGGACTGCATCTGCAGAGCCGGAGTCGGGGCGCAGTGCCATGGCTTCCGCCACGCGCAGAAACTGGTCTGCCTTTTCACTGTTGCCCTGGCTGATGGCGGTTTCGGCATCGCGGATAAATGAATCAATCTGGGAAATCTGCCCAGGCTGTTGTTGTCCAGACATGTTGATCTGGGCAACGGACTGTGCTTGAACTCCCGAAACCAGGTGGCCGGAAATGATCACACCGACCACTCCTGCAGACCATTTGCTGATTCGGAACAATTCGGAGATTCTCACGCAATTCTCCTTGCTACGTGACGCCTGACTGTCAACCAAAAAAAGCGCATTTGCTCGAATCCATGGACTGTGTTTCCACAGTCGCATTCAGCCACGAACGGACGGGCAGCCGACCCGCGCCCATTCGGCATTGCTACCCGTAACAGGGCGCAACAATCCATGGACGTCCGACAAAAACGCACGGCAATTTAGGCCGGGTGTAATTAGCGGGAGCAAATTGGCTCTGCAAGCCCAATTCGTCAATTGACAAGTGAGACTTTCGGCTTTTCCCGCACTTCATTGGCGGTGCAAGCAAAGTGTGTCAAGACAGGGACAATGCCCAATCACCAGACGAGACTGGCAAAGACAGGTAAACCTCGTCTGTGAAAATATTTTTGATTCAAGTACCTCCGGTGGAGGCCGGAAGCTGAGTCATTTTTCATTCTTATCCGGTCAGAAAACAGAAACAGCTCGACCGGTTTTCATCTCATTTTGTACCCCGCTGGGGAAGAAAAGATGGTACGGTTTCCTGGGGAATACCTGGTGCAATCGGATTCTCCCCGGACGGTCCGGTCTCTTCGATCGAAATCTGGCCTGGAACACCCTGGCAGTAGCCGAGCAACGTTCCGGTGGCCCGTTTCAGGTTGACCTGCGACAGTTTCAGTTCCTGTTCGCTTTCCACAACGACCCGTTCTGCATCGAACTGCTTCTGCTGGGCTGCCAGCAACTGGTCCAGTATCAGACTTTGGGTTTGGCCGTCGGACCAGTCGCCTTCGATCAGGGCGGCATTGGTCCAGCGAACCTCCAGCTGCTCAAGCTCGTTCTTTGATGCGGACATGGCAATCAGCGAAGAGTCCAGCCGCTGGCGGGCTGATTCCAGCCGGTACCAGGCCTGCTGTGCATCGACGATCAGATTGACGGTCACTTGTTCCAGTTCCAGCTGGGCCCGGGTCAGTTCCAGTTCCGACTGTTTGTATTTGCTGCGGGCAGCCCGGTTTCGCCACGGAAAATCGAACTGCAGACCAGCGGCAAATCCGGGCGTGGATCCGTTGAACTGACTTGACCACGCGGGAAGTACTCCCGACTCGGGTTCGAGGGCGGCCACATAGGTGCTGAACAGCAGTTTCAGATCGGGCAACAGTTCGTTGGCACTGACCTGATTGCGAATCGCGGCGGCCTTGGTCCGCATGGTTGCCTGACGCAATTCGGGCCGGTTTTCCAGAGCTGTATGGACGGACGCTTCCATCGTCATTTTCGAAGGATCACGCAACGGCGGCTCGACGGTCAGCAACTCCACGTTGTGCCACCCGGTCCAGTCGGCGGCACTGATCAGCCGGCGAATTTCGGTTTCGGCGATCAGCACATCCCGCTGGGCATTGGCCAACGCAGTCTCGCGACTGGCAACGGCCGACCGGGCCTGGGCCAACTGCAATGGAAGCGTGTCAAAGTTTTTCCGGCCTTCCAGCTTCTCGAGAACCGCGCGACCGAGGTCGTAATTCTTCTGCCGCTGCAACAGCTGTGCGCGATTGGAATAGAGTACCCAATAGGCCGTTACGATCAGGTTCAGTTCGTCCTGCAAACGCGCTGCGAATTCATCTCCTGCTGCCCCAGTGGCAACTTCGGCCAGGTAAATCTGGCTGCGGTTGACGAATTCACCACGACCGCGCAACAGGGGCTGCTGGAAGTTGATCGACAGTGTTGCCGTTCCCTGGTCCTGAGGGACAAAAAACCGCGAGTTGCTGTTCTGGAAACCAAGGGCCTGTGAGATTTTCAGGTTGCCACCGGTATACAGTTTCTGGCGGAAACCGGCTTCACCCGACCAGATGTTGTCCTTCAGGAACGGCAGACCGCCGGTGGTCAGGGTATTGCCGACAGGATCTACGCGGTCGTCGTACAGTGATTGCGCAAACAGGCCCGGATCAAATTCCGCCAGCGCGACGCCGATTTCCGATTCTCGAATCAAGGGAGTCTGGCTCAAGGCCTGGATCTGTTTGGACGATTGCATCGCTTCCTGAACCAGAGTGCAAACATCGAGCGGCTGCCCGGCAGTTTGACCGGTTAACGGCTCAGCGACTTTGGATCGCCACCACGGTTCATCATTCTGGATGGTTGGGGCTGGTCGCCACAGTTCGGCATTGCCCGCAGGGGCGGCCGTAAACCGGGAGTTGTTGTCCGTGCCGGTTTGGGCCGGTGCGACTGGTTTCTGGAATCCGTTTTCAATTTCCGGCAACCGGAACAATTCCAGCTCCGGAATCTGGTTGAAACCGGCGACCCTTTCCAAACTTGGCGGCATCGGCACTTGTTGCCAGTGATTGTCATCGACGGATGTGATTGGGGGATCGCGAGTAGAATCAGTGACACCTGCGGATATCGGCACCGGCGAATTGAGCAACGGACTTTGAAGACCCGTCGAAGCCGGGGGCTTTTCCGACGCAGGTTCGTCAGGCAACAACGGATTGGCGAGCGGTACATGGGGATTGCCTACGGACGTAACCAGCCCGGCCGGAGTCGTCGCCGCAATGGGGTTCACGGCTGGCAGCGTTGCTGATTCCGGCTGAATTTTGGCGGGGATCAGGATTTGATCCGCCAGCGAAGGGAGCCTTGTGATGCGCGGACCGGTTCCTGCCGAATCAGCGCCGTTTTCCTGTGCAGATGCCTTGCTGCAAAATCCGGCCAGAGCAATCCCAACACCGGCCAGGACCAGGCACAACGGTCCCGACCTTCGGCGATGGCCAAAGGCGTGGATTTCGCCGGTTGTTGCTGGAACTCGGTTTTGGAAGAACACGAAGTCGCCTCGATACAGGTTCGGATGTAACGCTTCATCGCCATTTGCCGTGAATAGCGATTAGCGCGGTTATGCCAAAACGGAATGCGAGGAACAGGGGGGACAGTACAGCCCGGAAATCGTGAATCTCTTCGTTAACCGGGGAACTCCACCTGCCGTGCAAACTTGAGTTCATAGCAGCCAGACTTCCCAGCCATAAAAACTTGCCAGACCGGTCATGTCATCCTGGGATTCCGGCTGGAACACCGTGATTTCAACCTTTTCGGGCAGTTTCGTGAGGTACGTTTTCGCGGTCGATTTCAAAATCTGACGATTGGGCAAGTCCTGCCGGTCACCATCCTCCGGCTTTTCCGGAAACATTGGGACCTGGCGGATTGGTTGCTGATTTCACCTGGAATCCGTGGATATGCCCAACAACGACAAAACCAGCTCCGGGCGCAAACTGTTTCGGAACCTGATGCAGTTCCTCAATCGGCCTCCCGGTCGTGAGGAATCACCGGGCAGGCTGAAACTCCAGGCGCTCGAGCCACGAATTCTGTATGACGCTTCACCCCTGGGGGTGTTGCTCGATCAATGGAACGGTGGGCCTGACGATGGGCCGGTTGATCCTCTCGAATTATGGAACAACATCGACCAGGTCGCGGCAACACAGGATATGGCCCGGCACGAAGTTGTTTTTGTTGATTCTTCGGTTACTGATGCCAGAGCTCTGTTTGCGGATCTCCAGTCACGACAGGAATCGGGCATTGCAGGGGTACGATTTGACGTTTACCTGATTGACGCAAATTCGGATGGCGTCGCCCAAATCAGTGATCTGCTCTCGGTCCACGTCAATATTTCCGCAATTCACATTGTCTCGCACGGCGAAAAAGCGTCGGTCCAATTGGGGAACACTGTTCTGAATTCGGGTCAGTTGGCCGGATACGCCGGGCAACTGGCTGGGTGGGGCAGTCATCTGGGTGCCGACGCCGACATTCTGTTTTATGGTTGCGATCTGGCCACCAATGCCGACGGAAAACGGTTCGTGGATTCGATCAGCGCCCTGACCGGCGCGGATGTCGCTGCCAGCGAAGACTTGACCGGACACACTTCACTCGGTGGAAACTGGGACCTGGAATTTCATAGTGGCCAGATAGAAACCGGCATCGCATTTTCGGCCAAATTGCAGAACCAGTGGTTTGGCGTGCTGGCCAATGTAACCGTCAATACGGTCAGTGATGTCAGCGACGGGAACACAACGTCCATTGCCAATTTGATCGCCACTCCGGGTGCGGATGGCGTAATCAGCTTTCGCGAGGCAATCCTCGCGGCCAACAACACCGCCGGCGCGGACACCATCAACTTCAATATCGCCGGCTCCGGGCCGCACACAATCGTTGTAACTTCGGTCCTGCCGACGATTACCGAGGCGCTGGTCATCGATGGCTGGAGCGAGCCGGATTTCGCCGGGACGCCGGTGATTGAGCTGAACGGTGCGGGAGCCGGGACCGGCGCGAATGGTTTGAACGTGAATGCCAGTGGCAGCACGATTCGCGGACTGGTGATCAACCGCTTCAGCAACAGCGGGATCCAGCTGAACAACGTCAGCAATTCGATCATTGTCGGCAACTACATTGGCACCAACGTCAGTGGAACTGCGGACCTGGGGAATACCGGAAACGGGATCACCATCAATGGTGGCTTTACAAATACCATCGGCGGATTGACCGCTGCCGAACGAAATGTGATTTCCGGCAACAACAGCCACGGGGTCAGTTTGCAGGGTAATACAACAGGCAATACCGTCCAGGGCAACTACATCGGGACGAACGCTGCAGGCACCGCCGCGCTGGGCAATTCCAACTGGGGCATCGCCATCAACAGCGGTGCCAACAATAACACGATCGGCGGAACAACCGCTTCTGCCCGAAACGTGATCTCAGGGAATAGCATCGGCCTGGACTTCACTGGTGCCGGGACCATCAACAATGTCGTCAGTGGCAATTACATCGGCTTGAACGCGGCTGGCAACGCCGCCATCGCCAACACGAGCGGCGGTATCAGCATCATCTCGTCGGCCCACGGAAATATCATCGGCGGGCCAACAGTCGGGCATCGAAACGTCCTGGCGGGAGCCGCCACAGACGGAATCCGGATCAATGGGGCCAACAACACGCAGATTCTGAACAACTACATTGGGACCGACGCGACCGGCACAATCGACTTGGGATTCCTGCAAGAAGGGGTCGAGGTCATGAACGCCACCGGAACCATTGTCGGTCTGGCGGGCCAGGGAAACCTCCTCAGCGGCAACGGGATCGGCATGAGTCTTCAGACCGGCGCCGTCAACACCACGGTCCAGGGAAACCGGATCGGAACCAACGCGGCCGGCACCGGACCGCTGGGCAATGACAACGGAGGGATCGGCATCCTCTCGGGAGCGAACAATAGCATGATTGGCGGGACCGGTGCCGGCGATGGGAACATCATCGCCTTCAATACTACCGATGGATTCTGGATCACCGGAACTGCAATAGATCACACGATCCTGGGGAACAGCATTCACAGCAACTCGGGGGAGGGAATCGACCTGAACAGCGACGGTGTTACTCCAAATGATCCTGGCGACCCGGATAGCGGGCCCAACCACCTGAAAATTTCCCGGTGATTACTTCGGCGACGATCAATGGCCCCCAGATCACGATTGCTGGCACATATAACTCGGTAGCCAACACGTTTTATAGGCTCGAGTTCTTTGCGAACGCCGTGAACGACGGGTCGGGGCATGGTGAGGGGGAACGCTACCTTGGTTTTGTCAACGTGGCCACCGACGGCAGCGGCAACGCGACATTTAACACCGTCCTGACCGCAACGGTTGCGGTGGGTGAGTTCATATCGGCTACCGCGACCCAGAGCGATGGTAGTTATTCGTCGTTTACCGTCACCTCGGAATTTGCGTTCAGCCGGGCTGCTACGGGTTCGAACAACGCGCCTGTCCTTGACAACAGCGGATCGATGACGCTGACGACCATCAACGAAGACCAGACAGCTAACGGCGGAAATACGGTTTCGTCGATAATCACCAGCGCCGGTGGTGACCGGATTACCGACGTGGATTCTGGAGCGGTCGAGGGGATCGCGATCACGACCCTCGTTGGTGGCAATGGCACATGGGAGTTTTCCATCAATGGCGGAAGTTCGTGGAACGCCATCGGAGCCGTATCGAATAGTTCGGCGCTGCTGTTACGCGACACCGATCTGGTCCGATTTGTCCCCAATACACTGACGGGAACCACCGGCAGCTTTGATTTCCGGGCCTGGGACCAGACTTTGGGAACATTCGGGACCAAAATCGATGTCTCGACCAACGGTGGAGGGACCGCGTTCAGCTCGGCTGTTGAAACCGCTGGCATTACGGTGACCGACGTCAACGACGAACAGGTTTTGGGGACGAATACCGGAACCACCGTGCTGGAAGGATCGGTCGGCAATGTGATCACTACGGCCATGCTGCAAACCACCGACGTTGACAACACATCGGCCCAGCTTGTTTATTCGGTGACCGGAGTGCCGGCCAATGGAGTCTTGCGTCGTAGCGGTATTGATCTTCTGGTCAGCTCGACGTTCACCCAGGCCGACATTGATGCCGGAATTATCACCTATACCCACGATGACTCGGAGACCACCAGCGACAGTTTCTCTTTCACCGTGGATGACGGAGCCGGTTCGGTCACTGCCGGCACATTCTTTTTGACCATTACACCGGTGAACGACAATTCGATCACGGCGATTATTGACAACAATGGGGCTGCTGATTTTGTAATCGAGAATGTATCGGTGGGGACGGTTGTTGGGATTACCGCGTTTGCCGATGATCTCGACGCTTCGGACACCATCAGTTACTCGCTGGACGACAATGCGGGGGGGCTGTTTGCGATTAACCCGTTGACAGGACTGGTGACGGTCGCTGGTTCGATCGACCGGGAAGCGGCGGCGAGTTACAACATCACGGTCCGGGCCACATCGACCGACACTTCCTCGACGACCCGGATTTTCACGATTGCTGTCGGGGACGTGAATGAGTTCGCGGTTGGCCCGGTGAGTGACACGAACGGGGCAGCCAACAGTGTGGCCGAGAATGCGGCGAATGGCACCGTGGTTGGCATTACGGCGTTTGCCCAGGATCTGGATGCGACCAACAACACGATTACCTACACGCTGGATGACAATGCAGGCGGCCGGTTTGCGATCGATGGCGTGACGGGAGTGGTGACGGTGCTGGACGGCACTTTGCTGGACCGGGAGACAGCGGCCAGCCACAACATTACGGTTCGTGCGACCAGCAGCGACGGATCGTCGGCGACCCAGTTGTATGTGATCAACGTCAGCGATGTGGACGAATTCCCGGTCGGACCGGTCAGTGATACGAACGGAGCAGCCAACAGTGTGGCCGAGAATGCGGCGAGTGGTACGCTGGTCGACATCACCGCCAGTGCCGTCGACGCCGATGCGACCAACAACACAATCAGCTGGTCACTGTTTGACAACGACGGCGGCCGGTTCCAGATCGACAGCAATACGGGTGTTGTCACGGTTCTTGGTCCGGTCGACCGGGAAACAGACGGCCCCACACGGAACATCACGGTACGGGCAACGTCGGCGGATGGATCGTTCTCGGACCAGTCGTTTACGATCAACATCCTGGACGTCAACGAGTTTGCGGTCAGTCCGGTCGTGGATGGCGATGGAACCGTGGATGGAGTGAATGAGAATGCTCCTGGCGGAAGCGTTGTCGGCATCTCGGCCCAGGCTTTTGACAGCGACTCGACCAACAATTACGTGACGTGGTCGCTGACCGATGACGCCGGCGGGAGATTTGCGATTGACGTGAATACGGGGCTGATCACGACGACGGGTCCGCTGGATCATGAGGCAGTGGCTTCGCATTCGGTGACGGTCCGGGCCTTGTCGCAGGACGGTTCGGTTTCGTTCCGGACGTTCAATATTGCGGTCAACGATCTGAATGAATCGCCGGCAGGATCCGACTTGACGGTTTCGACGCCGGAAGACACGCTGCTGGTTCTGACAGTTGCGAATTTTGGATTCAGCGATCCGGATGGCGGAGACTTTTTGGGAGACGTACGAATTGACCTGTTGCCGGCAACAGGACAATTGATGGTGAATGGTTCGCCGGCATTTGCGGGGCAGGTTGTTTCAGCCGTGGACATCGCGGCGGGCAACATGGTCTGGCAACCGCCATCGGACGGTTATGGTGCCGGTCTGGCGACGATCGGGTTTACCGTGGCTGATTCGGCCGGTCTGTTTGCCGCTGCCGGCAAATCGTTGACACTGGATGTCGTGTCGGTCAACGACAATCCGTTGGCAAACAATGGAACGTACTGGATCAACGAAGATTCGGGATTGAGTGGTTCGGTATCCGGTACGGACATTGACAGTCTGCTGCCGGGATGGAACTACACACTGGTAACGGGACCGTCCAACGCCAGCGGTTTTGTTTTGAATCCCGACGGCTCGTTCACTTACCAGCCGGCGGCTGATTACACCGGCACGGACAGTTTTGTGTTCCGGATGCATGATGGCCAGGGGGGGACCTCGGACGCGACCGTGACGATCAATATAGCGCCGGTCAATGACGCCCCAATGTCGTTTGCCGATTTGTTTGCAGTCTTTCAGGGAACGACGTTGACCGAAACTCTGGGTGTTCTGGCCAACGATTTCGACACCGACAACGACCCGCTGATTGCGGTCCTGCTGACACCACCGGCGTCGGGCACGCTGACATTCAATGCGAATGGAACATTCGTTTACACGCCCAACCTCGGGTTTATTGGTGTAGATCATTTTGTTTACCTGGCATCTGACGGACAATCCAGTGGGACTCCGGTCCAGGTTACGATCAATGTAAACATCGGGACCAATGGAAGTACCGGCACCGGAACGGGTGGCGGTGGAACTTCTGAGGACCTGGATCCGGAGAAGGATTATCCTTTTGATGATCCTCTGCCGGATGAACAGGATTCGTTGAAAAACCTGATTGCGCGACTGGCGAGAAAGGGGAATGGTGCGGATGCGCTGGCGGATGTTATCGATCTCACGGGTTTGATGTCACGGCAGGCAATTGCCCTGCAACTGGAATCAACGGAGCGATTGAATTCACGGGCAGAGTTTGACTTGATGGAACAGTTGGCATCGGCCTTTGAGAAATACGGTCTGACAGATGCCAATCTGGAACTGGAAGTGAATCCAGGGGGCCCACGGCTTGTATTCTCGATGGAAGGAATCTGGGCAAGCCTGGTCGCAGCCCAAAAGGAAGCGACGGAATCGAGCCAGCTGTTTACGGTGTCACCGCTGGCGTTTGGTGCGGGGACCGTGACATTTGCGGCTGCGATCACTTACCTGTTATGGTATTTGCGTGGGGGAGTGCTGATGGCCACCCTGCTGTCCCAGCTTCCAACATGGAGACTGATTGATCCACTGCCGATCCTCGAGTCGGCCCGCAGCAAAAACCGTGACACAGGTGACGACATGCAGTCGTATTTTGGATAGCGGTCCAGGTTGCGCTGGATCCTGCGACGACCGAGTAGAGTGTCGGGTGTAGGCGGCGTCTGCATTCCCAAGGGAGGACTGGCAGTCCGGTTTTGTCACGGGAAATCGGGAATTCAACCTGCTTTTGGCCTCTGCCCGATTCCGTCCGCAACGTGAGATCCGGAAGGTGGGGTCATTCGGCCTCGGTTGATTTTTCCGGTTTTTCAGGTCGGCGGGAGTGTGTGGGGAATGCATGCGAATTGAGCCGGAATCATCTGGCGACCGTCCACGGCGCCTCCTGTCCGTAAGGTATAAGCAAGCTGGACGAACTGCGCAATTGTATGCGCGGTCAGGTTTTTCCAGCTGCCAGGGTACGGCAGTCACCGGCTGTTTTTCATGTTCAAAATCACAACTGCT
>Ga0163150_10004136_pt1 | contig 19689 bp, 15 predicted proteins | sample OliLakLV19P2IB_FD_148628 | JGI IMG/M metagenome (GOLD analysis project Ga0163150, IMG submission 148628) | Freshwater microbial mat bacterial communities from Lake Vanda, McMurdo Dry Valleys, Antarctica - Oligotrophic Lake LV.19.P2.IB | ecosystem: Environmental > Aquatic > Freshwater > Lake >...
GTGTCCATTTCCGGGTTGTGGGTGCGGGGTGCGGGGCAAACCGGCTCGTCAATCACCGGCCTGCCGGGGCATCCCGTCGAAGGCGTGTCGATTGAGAACGTTCGGGTGTCGTTGGCTTGTGCAGGACTCCCGGAACATGTGGGTCGGTCTATTCCGGAAAATCCGGGATCTTATCCCGAGGCGACTATGTGGGGACCGTTGCCGGCGTGCGGTTTTTTTGTGCGTCACGCTTCCGGCATCGTGTTGCGCGATGTGCGGGTGGTCCCGGCGCCCGGCGAGCCGCGTCCCGTCCTGTGGACCGAAGATGTCGAGGGCCTCGAATCGGATCTGGGTTCATAGCCGACGCGGTGTAGGCAAGGTTCGCTTCGCCGGGCCGTTTTCAGCCTCAGTTGTCCGCTTTTTTTCCTGGGGCAGCCTATTTGCGGGTCAGGAATAGAGCGGGCTGAGCCTCGATCTTGGTTCCTCGAACGATGTCGAATCCTACGTTGGCGACAGATTCAGATTTTTCCTGCAAGGTCCTCTTAAGCACCGGATATCCAGCCCCACTTTCTCGCTTGTCATTCGGTCAAACCTCCATCGCCAGATACCTAGAAACCATGAAAAAACTCCTCCTATCGGCCCTCGCCGTCTCCTGCCTCGCCGTCGGTTCCGCCAACGCGCAGGTCGTGTTCAACGACACCTTTTCAACCGGCAGCACCGGCGCTGATGCTGGTTATTTCCTGATCCGCAATAATTCCGCCACCGCAGGCATCGCCTCAAGCATTGCTGGCGGCGTGTTGGCCATGGATTACGCTAGCACGGGCACTACCACCAATGCGGGTATTTTCAAAAAATTCACCACCCAGTCGCTGGCCGCTACCGGTGACTCGATCACCGTGAGCTTTGATCTGAACTTCAATCAAGTAGCCAGCGCGGGAGGCAGCTCTTTCCGCATCATGTTGGGCAGCACCTCGACCACAGGCACCGCAACCAATTTTGACGCGTTTAATAGCGATACGCTCTTCACCGCCCTGCGGCTGGCTAACGGAACTGGGACGGGTGCAGGCTTCAGAAGCCATATCGCCTTCGATGGCGCAAGCATCGCAGCGCTTACTGGCACGAACAACAACTTCACCCAGGCGGTCAACACCAACTCGATCACTTCGGTCTCCTACAGCATCACCAGGACCGGGGCGGGCGTGGACATCACCGCATCGCTCAACGGCACCAGCATTGGCAGCACTTTTACCCGCACCGGTGCCGAGGCTCTCACGAGCTTCGACTTCTTCGGCATTTCCCAAGCATCCTCCACCGTCAACCTCGACTTCACCCTCGACAACGTGAACCTCTCGGTTGCCGCCATCCCCGAACCCTCCACCTACACCGCCCTCGTCGGCCTGGCCGTAGTCGGTTTCGCTGCGACCCGTCGCCGCCGCTCGTAATAGTCTGACTTTGCTCGGCAAACCGAGCTTGATTGCTAAAAACGCCCCGCCGGCGTGGTTCACTCCACGCGGCGGGGTTTTAAGGTGCCGAACGGCTGCCACGGGAGGGCCGCAGCAACAATACCTCCTCCGGCGTTTCGTTTTCATCCTAGCAACCCATCTACCCACCCCCACCATGCATCTCCGTTCGCTTTCGCCCCTACTTTTTGTGGCTTTGATCGCCCCGCTCTGCGCCGAGCCCGTGATCCTTTACCCTTCTTCAGATGTGCGCATGACGATCATTTCGCCGCAGCCTAAGATCATCGGTTCCGACGACACCACCATCGACCTCAACGTCGGCGATACCAAGGACAACACTGAATGGAGCTCAGTGATCCTCTTTGATCTCACGGGGCGAACCAAGGAGATCAATGCAGCAAAGTCCATCATGCTGCAGATCACGGTTTATAGAACTCTCGGCAGGCCTCTAACCGATGCCGAGATCGTGACCATAGAGCCAATTGACGCCGGGCGCATTTTCCCCTCGGACGGTTCCAGCCCGTCGCTTGCCGTTATCGGGCGTATTCCCGCCGATGCACAAAAAGGTGACCGTTACGAGTTCGACGTGAGCAAGGCGGTTCAGTTGTCCACGTTTGATCGTCGAGTCGGTTTTCGCGTGCAACTGGTGGGCGGCCAGATAACGCCCAACGCCACCGCTGACTGTCTTATCCTCGTAGCCGGTTCCAAGCCGCTAAATGCCGAGAGCGGCCTCACCGACGCCGATCGCCCGCAGCTCGTTATCACCCCTTAAGTAGCTTACCCGGGTATTCTACCGACAGCCTATCGGGCCGGGGAAATTTCCCCGGTCTTTTCCTATCCCGCTCACGCGCCCAACGCATCACCCCATGCCAGTCGTGAATCCTTTCTTTTACCCCCGAGCGTTACTCATCCTCGCCGCAGGCATGTTGACGGGCAATCTAGCCGCCGCCGTCATTAACGTAGCATCCCCCGCCGGTCTGCCCGCCGCCGTCGCCGCCGCTGTCGCCGGTGATGAGATTGTCCTCGCCAACGGCACCTACGCCGACACCGGCCTGCTCCAACTTACGTCCTCCGCCGGCACCTTGGCGCAGCCGATCATCATTCGCGCCGCCACTCCGGGCCTCGCCATCCTTCGTGGTAAAAGCGGCTTCCGACTCACGGGCAGTTATCTCGTGCTGCGCGATTTTTTATTCTACCAGTGCCGTTACTTGAGCACGGAGTCGCTCTCCAACGCCGTCACTCTCTATCAGGCATCCAATTGCCAGGTGCTCAACAACCGCTTCTTCGAGTGCGGTCGCACCGACACGTCATTCGGCCACGTGGTGCGACTGGAATACTTCTCCACCAACAACACCATCGCCTGGAATACGTTCGAGGGCAGCACCTCGATGAGCATCGGTATCGTCGCCTCCGCATCCACTGGAAACAACAATAGCAGCAACGCCGGAAACATCATCGAAAACAACCGGTTCCTCAACATCCGCCCGGTCGGTGAAATCTTCGCCGGCCAGTCCAACGGACTCGAATGCGTGCAGGTCGGACAAGGGGTGAGCGCCTCCGGTGCAGCTTCCGTCAGCTATGTGTTCTCCACCCAGATCCGCCGCAACCGCTTCGAAAATGTGACTGGCGACGGCAACGAAATCATCAGCATCAAAACCTCAGGGAATACCGTTTCAGAAAACACCGTCATCAACTGCAACTCAGCCTTCTCCCTGCGCAACGGCGACAACAACGCAGCCCTTGGCAATTTCTTCATCAACTCGGATGCCTCACTGGCCAACGCCGGCGGTATCAACGTCGTCAGCGGCACAGGTAATGTCGTAGCCAACAACTATTTTTCCGGCCTCAACAAGTTTGCCATCCAGCTCTACGACAGAAACGGCCAGAGCGACCGCCAGCCGGTCATCGGCACCCGCATCGCCCACAATACCTTCGCCTACCAGCGCGGCAACGTCATGCGCCTCGGCCAGAGCGTCCCGTCCACCGCCCCCAGCGGCACCATTGTGGAAAACAACGTTTGGGCCCAGTCCGCCTCATCGGTCGCCATCGAGCGCTGGACCAACAGCTCGTTGAGTATGACCTATGCGGGGAACTATTTCTGGCTCACCGGCTCGGCCAGCCTCGGCAACGTCGGCGGCTCTGGCGGCGGCACCGGCATGACGACCAACATCAACCCCGGCCTGCTCACCGCCGCCGAGGGCCTCTGGCGCCCCGGCACCGCCGCGCTCGCCGGCCTCGGCTCCACGCTCGCCACCGGCTTGAGCGTCGCCACCGATTTCGACGGCGCCACCCGCGCCGCCCCGCCCTGGCCCGGCGCGGACGAGGGCGTGGCCACCGCCGACACCGCGGCACCTTCAGCCCTCCGCATAGCGGCCAGCAGCTCTTCCGGTGCCACTTGGACGATACCCCCGCAAGTCTCGGTCGCGGCCTCACCCGCCGAGGCCCGTGAGGAAGGCGCGATTCCCGCAGCGTTCGTTTTTTCACGATCCGCCATCTCTACCGGCTCCCCGCTCACGTTCACCTACTCGCTGGGTGGCACCGCCACTGGCGGCATCAATGGCAACGGCGATTATGACACCCGCTCGCTCACCGGTAGCGTCACCATCCCGGCGGGAGCCACCAGTGTCAGTATCGCGGTTATTCCGATTGATGATGCCCTTCCCGAGATCAACAAAACCGTCCTCCTCACCGTGCTTACTTCCGGCGGACAGCTTCTCGCGGGCGATGGCACTGCGACGGTGACCCTCCGCGACAACGACCTGCTTGCGCCCGCCGCCCTGAACCTCACCGCCGCACCCGGCGGCTCGAGTTCCCGCGCCGTCGTCGCCACCAATCCCACCACCGCGACCGCCGACTACGCGCTCGTTTCCGATGGCTACCTGTTGCCCGAAACCTCATCCGACGCCGGCGGCCCCGCCTATGTGTGGAACGACATCGCCGCCACCGGCACCCGCCTCACCGCGCTCGACAACACCAACGATGATTTTGCCGCCGTCACGCTGCCCTTCGCGTTTCCATTTTACGGCCGGTTCTACTCGACCCTTTACGTGACGACCAACGGCTGGATCGGTCTCGTGCCGCCGGCGATTCCCGTCACCGCAGCCACGCCCCAACTGCCCACGCCCCAGGCACCGCGCGCCTTGATCGCCCTGGCCATGCGCGACCTCTCACTCGATGCCTCCAGCCGCATCACCTGGCGGGCCACCGCTGCCGACACCGTTGTCGTGCAATTCGACGGCCTGCGCACCCCTTCCTCCAACACGCAGCGCATCACCGCCCAGGCGGTGTTCACCGCCTCCGGAGAGATTCGTTTCTATTACCAGTCCAACACCCTCGCCAACCCCGAGCACACGATAGGCCTGCAAGACGCCGACGGCCTGCGCTCCGCGCTCTACGCCTTCCTCAACATCAACCCCGCCGCCAACACGGCGCTGCGTTTCCGCCCCATCGGTATCCCTTATTACTCCGCGCCGAAAACCTCCGCTTCGGGTGCCACGACTTTTGTGTGGAGCGACATCTCCTCCACCGGGACTCGCGTAACCGCCCTGGACAACCTAGACGACGCCGTAACGTCAATCAGCCTGCCCTTCGCGTTCCCCTTCTACGGCCAGAATTTCTCCACCGCCCACCTCACGACCAACGGCTTCATCACGTTCACCGCGCCCGGCTTCCCGGTCTCGGCCAGTAGTCGCCTGCCCAATACGTCTGTATTCAAAAATCTGATCGCCTTTGCGTGGCAGGATCTGCGTCTCGATGCCAACAGCCGCATATACACGCAGACTTCCACGGATGGCACCGCCTTCACCATCCAGTTTCATGATCTCGCCGACAACAACACCAGCAGCAATCGCCTCACCGCCCAAGTTGTCCTGCGCAAATCCGGCGACATCCAGATCCACTACCTCTCCAGCTCGCTCGCCGCGTGGGGTAGTAATTTTTCCTACGGGATCGGTATTCAGGATAGCACCGGTCGGGACGGCTATTCCGCGAGTTTCCGCCCTGCTTCGACCGCTCCGTTTCTCGCCAATAACTTCTCCGTGCGCTTCACCCCCGTTCGCAACTGGCTCTCGGTCACGCCCGTCCAAGCCACCGCCGCCGCCAATGGCGGCACCGCCTCATTGACCATCCAGGCCTCCGCCTTGAATGCGGGTGCTAGCGAATCCTTTGCCTACGACCTGCCCTTCGCCCGCACCGATGGATCGGAGACGCTCTCCCTGCCGCTGCTGTTCACCGTCAGCGCCCTTTCGGCGCCCACCGGGCTCACCTGCACGCCGGCCACACCTGCGGGCGTGCGCCTCGATTGGACTGATACCGCCACGGGCGAATCCGGCTACCAAGTCGAACGCCAGAGCACGCCGGGTGGCGCGTGGACTACGGTCACTTCGTCGCTTGCGGCCAACACCATCACCTACACCGACACCAACGCTTCCGCCGGTGTATGGCTCGCCTACCGCGTGCGCGCGCTTGGGACTCCTGCGAATTCGGGGCCAAGCAACCCCGCCTCCATTTACACTCCGCTCGCGACCCCTACCGCCGGCTCGGTTACGGTCCTCACCGGCACATCCCTGCGCGTCAGTCGCTCCGAAACCGCATTACCCGCCGGACTGGTCGCCACCACTTGGGAACGCAGCGCCAACGCCGGCTCCTCATGGCAGGCGCTTCCCGACCAGTCCGCCAGCGTCACCACCTTCGACGACACCGGCCTCACCTTCTCCACCGCTTACCTCTATCGCTACCGCACCGTTACGCCGGGCTCCTCCTCAATGCCTTCCGCCAGCTTCGGCGCCACCACGCTGTCGGCCTTGGCGAACTGGAGTGCGGTGAACTTTACCGCCGCCGAGCTGCTTGACGCACACATCTCCGGACCGCTCGCCGACCCCGACGGCGACGGCCTCGTGAACATTCTAGAAAAAGCCCTCGCGCTCAATCCGCGTTCCGCCGCATCAAGCAGCCAGACCGTTGGCAGCGTGAATTCCGGTGCGCTCACCCTGACTTACACTCGTTTCGCAAACTCCGGGCTCACCTACACGCCCGAGGCCACCTCCAACCTCACCGGCTCGTGGACCTCCGGCGGCACGGTCTTCGCCGCCGAGCAAGTCACCCCGTTATCCAACGGCCTTGAGCAGGTCGTATCCCGTGATCTCACGCTCCTTTCCACCGCGCCTAGCGGTCGGCGCTTCCTCCGCCTGCGTGTGGGCGGCTGGCAAACCTTTGCCTCCACCGTCACTTTAACACCCTCGACCGACATCCGCCTGCGCGATGACAACGGGGATGGCACCGCCGACTTACTCGATGCGGACACCACCGACCGTCTCCAATCCGGCGATGTTGCGAACAACGCCGCTTGGCGCTCGGTTTACGTTTTCCCCTTTGCTTACGACGACATCACGGCCGTGCTCGCCGCCCAGACCGTCACGCTCCGCCTCACTATCGCCCAAGTCTCCGGTGCGGGCACATTGCCGAATTTCACCCTGCAAATGGTAACGCTCCCTGATCCGGGCTCCGACACCATCTTGAGCGGTGATTACGCTGCCGCTGGCACCACGATTTACTCCGCTCCGCTAGCCGCCAATCTCGCCGCAGATCAGGTGCTTACTTTTGATGTCACCGCCGCAGTCAAAACCGCCGCGCGCGCCGGCGACCGTTTTGTTTTCCGCCTGCAAACTTCACCCGCGACCAACAGTAACGGCGTCGCTGAATTCGTCGCCTTCTTCTCCGGCTCCGGCGGCATCAATACCGCAGCGCAACGCCCGCAGCTCGTCATCCAACAGTAAACATTTCTTTTGTTTCCCACGCCATGACCACCAGTGAGTTCCGCCTCGGAGCCATTCTCGCCCGCTATGAAACCGAGCCTCGCACCGGACGCACTCAGCTCATTCTGCTGCCGTATTCACGGCGTCACGACGTAGCGATCCGACGTCCCCATATCTCAGGCGTCGAAGTCGATGCCTACGCCGCCGCACTCAAAACGAAATTCCCCGCCGTCGCTCTCGACTCACTCGTTCAAGTCAAGACCGTGGGCGACGCCTACGCACCGGCGTTTTCTCAAGGCCGGACGCTACGCGATTCAGAAACCGTAGATCGCCTGACCTTGGTATCCATTGAGAAACACGTCGAGCCCGACGGCGGCATCCGTGTTCGCGCGACCTTGCGCCATCCGGCAGGCTGGCTTGCCCACCATGATCTCACCTGGCCGCGCGGCGCATCCTGGCTCGCGAGCACCGTCACGCTCCACAACACCTCCGCCGCTCCGATCACGCTCGAATTGCTCTCCAGTTTTTCGCTCGGTGGCCTCACCCCGTTTTGCTCGGACGATGCCCCCGGCCGCCTCCGCCTGCACCGTCTCCGCAGCGTTTGGAGTATGGAGGGCCGCCTGGAAACCCGCCTCCTCGAAGAGCTCCAGCTCGAACGCTCTTGGGTGGGATGGGGAGCGCGTTGCGAACGCTTCGGCCAAGCGGGCAATCTTCCCGTCAACGGCTTCTTCCCGTTCGTCGCCATCGAAGACAGCGTCGCCGGCGTGACATGGGGCGCACAGCTCGCGCACCCCGGCTCTTGGCAACTGGAAGTGTATCGGCGCGGCGATACCGTCGCGCTTTCCGGCGGGCTCGCCGACCGCGAATTCGGCCAATGGTCAAAACAACTCGGCCCTGACGAATCCTTCGTCACTCCGACCGCACACCTCGCCTGCGTCTCCGGCGACCTTGACGCCCTTTGCGACGCGCTCACTGCCGCCCAAGCACCGCCACTTCTCCGCCAACCCCGGGTCGAGGCCGCTCTCCCGATCATTTTTAACGAATGGGCGACCACCTGGGGACGCCCCACGCACGCCAACATGGTCGCGCTCGCACGCACGCTCCGCACCCTGAATGCAGGTATTCGTTATCTGGTGATCGATGCCGGCTGGTTCGCCCCGCCCGACCGAGACTGGAGCGAGTCGCATGGCGACTGGATTCCCAGCGCGCTTCATTACCCGCAAGGCATCCGCACGACTGCCGACGCCCTTCGCGCCGAGGGCTTCGTTCCCGGTATCTGGTTCGAATTCGAGACCGCAGCCCTGGCCTCCGACGTCGTCGGCAACACCCACTGGTTCCTAAAACGTGACGGCATGCCCATCACCGGTGGCAAGCGCCGCTTCCTCGATCTGCGCAATCCCGAGGTAATCGAATACCTCGCCATCAAGGTCATCAAGACCATCCGCGACGGCGACTTTGGGTATCTGAAAATCGACTACAACGAAAGCTGCGGCCCCGGTGTGGATGGCCCTGGTTCACCCGGGGAAAACCTTCGCCAACACCTGGCTGCCGCTCAAGCTTTCATCACCCGCATCCGAAAGGAGCTGCCCGACCTGGTGATCGAAAATTGCTCCTCCGGCGGCCACCGTCTGGAACCCTCCATGCTCGCACTCACCGCGATGAGCAGCTTCTCCGACGCCCATGAGGGCACGGAGATTCCCGTCATCGCAGCCAACCTACACCGCGTCCTGTTGCCTCGCCAAAATCAGATCTGGGCGGTTCTGCGCTCCGGTGAGGATTATCACCGCACGATCTACAGTCTGACCGCCGGATTTCTTGGGCGTCTCTGTCTTTCCGGGGATTTTCTGCACCTCGATTCCGCCCAAGCCAGCGCCGTCCGCACCGCGTGTGCGCTTTATCGCCGCTGCGCAGCCACGATCAAGCGGGGCCACAGTCGGCGCCACGGCCCCGAAGTCATGAGCTATCGCCACGCCACCGGCTGGCAGGCGGTGCTCCGACTCCGCCATGACAACCGCGAAGCCATCGTGGTCGCCCACTCCTTCGGCGGGGACAGCCCGCGGGAAATCTCCCTGTCGCTCCCTTCGGGGGCCTGGGCCATCGCCGACGTCTTAACCTCCGAACCCAAACGTCGCCCGCGCCTGCGCGCTCGTCGCTTGGTGATTCCCTCCGGCACACCGTGGCGCGGCCTCGTCATCCGCCTCGTTCGTCAGCGTTAAACATTTTAATTTCACCATGAAAAACCTTCCCGCCTCACCTTCTCGTCCCCTGGCCTTTCGCCAGATCCACTTGGATTTTCATACTCAAGGAGACATCGCCGGCGTCGCCCGCGCGTTTTCCAAACGAGCGTTTCAAGACGCGCTCAAACGAGGCCACGTGGACTCGGTCACGCTGTTCTCCAAATGCCACCACGGCTGGAGCTATCACCCGACGAAGGCTGGGGTCATGCACCCGCACCTCAAGACCGACCTGCTTTCCCGCCAGATCGAAGCCTGCGAGGAAATCGGCGTGCGCTACCGCATCTACGTGAGCGCCGGCGTGGACGAGCGCCTGGCTGTGGCGCACCCCGAGTGGGTCGTCAAACAGCGCGATGGCTCCACCTACGATCCGCTCTCCGCCGTCTGGTTTAAATTCCTTCGCTTCAACTCGCCTTACCTCGACGTGCTCTGCGCCCAGATCGAGGAGGTCGTGCGCCGCTGGCCCGGCTCCGAAGGCGTATTCCTCGACATCATCTCGCCTCAGTTGGACTACGCCGAACCCACGCTTCGCGATATGCTCGCCGCCGGGCTCGATCCTGAAAAACCCGCCGATGTCGCCACCCACGCGCAACGCGTGCTCGCCCACTACCACGAACGAACCAACGCCGCCGCGCTCGTCGGCCCCAACAAGAAACAGCTCGTCTTCCACAACGCCGGCCATGTGCCCGTCGGTGCCGAGAAATTCATCCGCTACAACGGCCACCTTGAACTCGAGTCGCTACCCACCGGCGGCTGGGGCTACGACCACTTCGCCGTTTCCGCCCGCTACGCCATCACCACCGGCATGGACTATCTCGGCATGACCGGGAAATTCCACACCACCTGGGGCGAGTTCGGCGGCTTCAAACGACCCGCCGCCCTTCGCTACGAGTGCGCCGCGATGCTCGCCTACGGGGCCAAGTGCTCCATCGGTGACCAACTCCACCCCGACGGCGCGATGAACCCCGACACTTATGATCTCATCGGCGCTGCCTACGCCGAGGTCGAGTCGAAGGAGCCTTGGGCTCACCACGTGACACCCGTTGCCCGCATCGCGTTGGTCAGCGCCGAGCGCGACCAGGCTCGCGCCCGCGGTCACCTCACTGTCAGCCGCGCCGACGAAGGTGCCGCCCGCATGTTGATGGAAGCCCATCTGCCCTTTGTCGTGCTCGACGAAAACACCGACTGGCGCGGCTACGACCTCGTTGTTCTGCCCGAAGGCTTCGCGCTCACGCCCGGCGTGCTCAAAAAAGCGCGCGCCCACCTCAAACGCGGCGGTCGCTTGCTGGCTGCGGGCGACGCCTTGTTCACCGCCGATCACTCCGCCTTCGCCGTGGATTTTGGGGCGACTCTGCTCGGCCGCTCACCCGCCGAGCCCGACTATCTGCTCGCCACTCCGCTCTCCGCTTCCGTCCCCGTGCGCACGCCCATCGTCATCCATGGCGGCGCTTGGGAAGCCGAGCCGAAGGGAGCAAAGATTTTCGCCGAACGCCGCGTGCCGTATTTCAACCGCACATGGAAACACTTCTGCTCGCATCAACACGCTCCCGACTCGCCCAAACCGGCCACGCCCGCCGCCCTCGCGGGCAACGGCGTCGTCTGGTTCGCGCATGATATTTTCACGCGTTACGCGACTTATGGCCAACCGCTCTACCGCGATTTCGTCATCTCCGCCGTGCGCCACCTGCTCGACCAAAAGTTACCCGTGGAAACCACGCTGCCCACCGACGGTCGTTTCAACCTGTTGGAACAAACCGCCGAAAAGCGCTACGTGGCGCATCTGCTCTACGCGCCAAAATCCCTGCGCGGCAGCACGATGATCGCGGGGCAGGGGACCTTGCGGCCCATTGAGATTATTGAAGACCTCGTGCCGCTGCGCGACGTGACGGTAAAACTGCGCGTGCCCCGCCACATCCGCTCCGCGAAGCTCGTGCCCGGCGGCACCACGCTGCCTTTCACCCAAACCAATGGGCAAGTGAGCTTCACGGTCCCCGAATTCACCGCGCACCAAATGGTCGAGCTCGCCTGGTGAGTTTATATGCGATTATTCGCCGGGTTTCGTTCCACCCGTAACCCAGCCGGCGTCGTGGTTGCGTGACGCTGTTTTCAATGTCCCCGCGCGGCCGCACGATGATCGCGGGGCAGGGGACCTTGCGGCCCATTGAGATTATTGAAGACCTCGTGCCGCTGCGCGACGTGACGGTAAAACTGCGCGTGTCCCGCCACATCCGCTCCGCGAAACGCATGCCCGGCGGCATCACGCTGCCTTTCACCCAAACCAATGGGCAGGTGAGCTTCACGGTCCCCGAATTCACCGAGCACCAAATGGTCGAGCTCGCCCGGTGAGTTTTTATGCGATTATTCGCTGGGTTTCGTCCCATCCGTAACCAAGCCAGCGTCGTGGTTGCGTGACGCTATTTTCAATGCAACTAACATGGCGCGTAAATCCCGGGTCACGCCCCACGTGAATATCACGCCCATGGCGAGCCCCCAGAACATTGTGATCCAGACGCTGGTTATCATGTTATAGTGGAACCACCAATTGTCCGAAAGGTTACCAAAAAATAGCACCCAGAATAATATCAACAAGGCCACGACCTTCCATAGCATCGACCAAAAAAAGGTGAAGTAGGTGATGACTTTGTCTCCGCGCGTGAAATGCTCGTCTATATTTAGGAAACGGGCCAGCCAGCTACGTTTGATCGCCACCCCTGCCGCCCCCTTCTCGTTATCTTCGGCGACCCGATAAATGCCACGATTCAGCAAGGCGTCCATGTTATGGGGCTGTTTACAGGTCAAAAGCGATACGGTGATATAGCCTATAATCGAAACGGCCGCCGTGATGAGAGACAATTGCTGACCGTTAAGCGGACTCCTGTCCTGATGAACCGCAAGCCAATCAAGCAACGCCCCCTGGCTGAGCAGGCTGGTTATAAACGGCTGCAAATTACCCCAGAACTGCTGCATTAAATTGAACCCCGTGCCGAGGACGGCCGCCGACACCAGCGCGGTCCAAGCACCTGCTGCGGTGCCGCGTTTCCAATAAAGACCGCCCCACACCACCACGCCGACACCACCCAGATAAATCGATCCTATAAGAATACTTATCATTACAAGGTAATCGACGGGTTTGAAAAGCGCACTGAACACCACTGCGAAAATGCCCACCCCGAACATGGTCATTCGCAGGGCGAGAATATGACGTGCCGGGCTAAGCGGCCGTTTTTTCCACGGAAGAATCACGTCTTGCATGATCGTCGAGCCATAGGAATGCAGTTGATTCGCCTGCGATGCGAGCACGCCAGATATGAGTATGAATAAGAACGCACCCTTGACTCCGGTTCCAAGCAGGGAGCCAAGCGCCAAAGGCATGCGCATTTGGTTCGCAACGTGCGGACTTTCGATTGAAGCCGCCTGCGCCGCGAGTTCCACACGCTGCGGCGCGAAATCGGGGTGATTAATGACAACGAAACACCCGATAGAAATCAGCACGGTCATGGTTACGTAGGTTCTCGAACGCCATACGCTTAAAATCTGGGCCATCCGCCCTTCGTGCGGGGTGCGTGCGGCGGCGATAAAACCCTGGTTCCACGCCGATCCACGAAACACATAGATCGCCCACAGCATTCCCAACACCACATACCATGTGTCGAAATCCTTACGGCCACCGATATCAAAGGGGTCGAGATAAGACTGCCCCGCTTGAGCATTCAGCAGCGCTTCTTGAACTTGAGTCTGGGTTATCGAAAGCAGAATCGCCCCAGCCACCAAGAGATAGAAAAAAGTCGAAATGAGCCCGTCGAGAGAGTCCGCTACCATCACGCTGATCTGGCCACCGCTCAAAGCATAGTAGAGCGACATCGCCATGAAAATTAACATTACGGGTATGAATGTCGCGATTGCCATTCCGCCGACCGTAAAGCTATCTGGAATGCCACAAAAATAGACGAAAAAACGGGCCGAAATCGCCGGTTGAACCCCAAAGAAAAACAGGCCCGAAAATGCGTGCATCGCACTGCCAAACACCCGCACGCCTTTGCTGTAACGCTTTTCGAAAAACTGATGGAAGGTCAATGATCGCGTCTCGCGATATCGCACGGTGATCAAACCGGTGATCCCCATTAGAAAGGTAAGAGTCCAAGCAAACTGATTCCAGTATTGGAGCGAAAAGCCCGCCTTGGAGAAAATCTCAAGCTCCGAGATCATGACGGTTATCACCGCTCCCGTTTCCGCGACCGCCGTGCAAATAATGAACCGGCCTGCGCAACGATTGGCGGCCAAGAAATCCGTCACGCTCCGCATTTGGCGCTGCATATACCAAGTCACTATCAGAATTGCCATAAGTGGCAGAATAGCAACGGTAAGATCAAGTGTGGTGAGGTTCATTTGGAGTATTTTTAGGCGAACACCACCCGCAGCGGTGATGAGGGAAATCGCAACGAAGACAATAGTTGACTCGGTTCTGGCGGCTTGTCCTTACTGCTTAATTCGAAATCGTTCGAGTGGGCTTTAGCTCTACAGGCCGATTGCGGCAGGGGTAATCTCGCTGCCCTTTGCGGCGAGCTGATCCGACCACCGTCCCTTCGTCATGATTACCCTGGGATTTACGGGCACGCCGAGCTCGTTGTGCTGTAATTGTGCAGCAACCATATCCAGTGCCGTAGCCCCCACGAGTTCGTGGTATTGGTCAACGCCGCAATCAGCTCCGCCGTCCCCAGAAAAGTTTACTTGCGCTAACCGCACGTGTTGCGTCTCAACTGCCGGGCGGGTTACTAACCAATCGCGAGGCGACGACTGCCCGCATACGATTGCGTCGGGCTTGTGCTTGTCGAACCAGGCTAAAAAGTTCGCTGATTTCCAATCCGCTGCCGGCGGCATGAACAGCGGAACCCGCGACTTTGTTGGCACGCCTGCCTGATAGAGCAAATAGACCGATTGCCAGATTCCGTCCACTCGCAACACGTTGTCTTCCGGGAAAGCGAACCCGATCCGCCGCGCGCCCGCCATGCGTAACTTCTCCATGGTCATTAACATGCTGTGGTAATGATCCACGGTCACACGATGAAGCAGCGGCTCGGCCAAACTATACCCGATGGATACCGCCGCAAATTTGTCCCATGCCAGTTCCAATGTGCCGTGATGCCCGGGTAATGGGGCCACGATAATACCTCGTATGCCCCGAGTCGTGAGAATGTCGCTCAACCGCTTGGCGCTCATTTGATCGGGCGTCGTATCGAAAACTTCAACCTTGTAGCCAATCGCTCGTCCACGTTCCAGAGCGCCTCGAAACTGACGCAGATGTGTCGTGCTTGTGCGCCAGCGCTCCCCGCGTCCGAATGCAGTCACATAGGCAATGACCTCGTGGCCGCCGACATCGCGCGAGCCTCGGCGCTGCGCCATCCAAGCCGCGAGTAGTGGATTGGGTTTATATCCCATTTCCGCCGCCAATTTTTGCACGCGTTCTCTCGTCTCCGGCGAAGCTAGCGGATCATTCCGCAGCGCATAGGATACGGTTGACCTCGAAAGACCGGAGATTTTCGCGATTTGGGCTAGGGTAACAGGTGACGAAGACATGGATGCCTGAAGCAGGGCGATGAAACCGTGGCCAACCTGATCCCGCAAATGCGAAGTGGTTATCCGCGTCCGTTTTTTTTAATCGAACGAAGTCAAAGCCGCCACCGTTGAGTCGTGCCCCCCCATAAACAGCTTAACGATATGGCGTCCAAAAGACCGAATATCTTATTTCTCATGGATGATGAGCATCGGGCCGATGTGCTCGGGTTTTCCGGCAATCGGCTCGTGCGCACACCCAACCTGGATCGTCTGGCTGCGGATGCCATCGTGTTTAACAACGCCTACACTGCTTCCCCCATCTGCACTCCCGGTCGCCAATGCATGATGACAGGGAAACTTCCCATCAATTGCGGCTGCCAAAACTACGGTGAGGACCTTGCTCCGGGCGCGATGACGTTTTCCCGGGTGTTTTCCCAACACGCTTATCACACCGTCGCTTGCGGCAAACTTCATCATACCGGCCAGGATCAGATGCAGGGCTGGCGGCAGCGTATCGGGGCTGATACTCAAGTTTACCCCGAATTCATCGAAGGCCGGGACCAAGAAGCGTTTCGCGACCAGAGTTCCAAACGCGGCTGTATGAAGTGGAGCGAGGCGAAGGAGATTCAAAAGGCAGGTGTCGCCGATTCGCGGCAACACGCTCATGATCGCTACGCACTTCAAGGCGCATTAGATTTCATTCACTTCCACTTTGCTGATACTGGTTACGAACGCTCTACGCCCGATGAGCCCGTGCTACTCAAGGTCAGTTTCGTGCAGCCGCATTATCCCTACTTCACCGACGCGGCAAAGCTGAAATATTACCTCAATCGGGTCCGTCCGTTCTTGAACGAGCCCCTCTTCGACCATCCTTTTTTACGTCGCCTTTCCGTGCGTCCCGGTGCCGACGCATCCGTTGGCGAAATCCGTAAGGCCACGGCCGCCTACTACGGTATGATTGAGACCGTGGATGATTATTTTGGGCAACTGACCCGCGCGCTCGAAGCGGTGAACCAGAACCTCGATGACTGGATCATTGTCTATACCAGCGACCATGGTGAAATGCTTGGCGAGCACGGGGTGTGGGAAAAACAAAAGTTCTTCGAAGGCAGCGTTCGAGTCCCGCTCTTTATTCGTTGGCCGAAAAAATTCAGCAAGCCGCAGGTCATCGATGCCAACGTAAGCCTTTGCGATCTTTTCGCCACGCTATGTGAGTTGGCTAAACTGCCTGTGCCACCGCTGCTCGACAGCCGGAGTTTGGTGCCACTGATGAACGGCGATCACAGCGGCTGGGATGACACGGTAATTTCTCAGTTTTCGACCACCAACTTCATGGTGAAGCGAGGCACGCTAAAATACCAATGCTACGCCCCTGGCGTGCCCGAGGTGCTCTTTGATTTAAAACGAGACCCACTTGAGCGGACCAATTTCATCGAAGATCCTTCCTATGAAAAGTCGTTGAGTGAACTACGGGCACGACTGCAGGCATATCGGGATGGTAACGCATCACCCCAGGTCGCCGCGACTGCGGCACCCCGACCGGCTACCGCAAGTGGGGCATTTTGCTAAAACAACGTATTGAGGCAATAGACGAGCGGCTCCGAGGGGCCTTGAATTAGCGGCATACCGGCACGAAAACGAGGCGTTCGCAGGTCTGCACGGCGCGGCGGCGCAGGGCCGGCGTGAGCGTGTCAAACTCTGCGCCGAGGAGAGAACACGCTTCCATGACGGCGTGGGCCGGTCTCGCAGGCAAAAAGGTCGGGTCAGGGAAGTCCCTCGACGCCGGTGAGCGGGAACCCGGCGACGGGCGGTCGAGGGGAGGCGGCGTCGTTGGAAAATTGATACAGGCCCGTGGGCGGGTGTGAGGACTGAAAACCGAACGGCCCTCCTCCGTGCTCGACGCGTGGGGAGACGCGCGCGCGGGGACGACGCGCGATTGGCGCTCGTGCCTTGGTTCCAGCGCGTGCCCTGATCCCTGAGTCCTTTTAAAATTTCTATCACCCCGTGCTTATGAAACATCGAATCGGTGTCCGGCTTCGCCGCCCTGCGCAATGCGCGCGGGCGTTCACGTTGATCGAACTGCTCACCGTCATCGCGATCATCGGCATACTGGCGGCCATCCTGATCCCGACGGTTAGCAAAGTCAGGGAATCGGCGAGGGCGGTGAAGTGCCTGAGCAACGTGCGGGAGATCAGTCGGGCACTTTTAATGTTTACGAACGAGAACCGAGGCAACCTGCCGCACCCGAGTCTCGCCGGTCAGCTCGTGCCCGGGGTGGGGCAATCCTGGTGGTTTGGCATTGATCGTTATTTTTAAAACACCACCGGTAACGGAACTCTGACTCGCATGCAGGAGATATCGCGTTGCCCCTCGGACGAGACAGCCGCCTCGGCCAACGGCATCACCTGGAGCTATGCGATGAACCAAAATCTCGCGCAGAATAACAGCGGCACCTACGGGGCGGCGGGCACCCTGCCAGTGAACGTCCGTCAGCTTCGCGACGAATTGAGTCGGATGGTGATGGTCGCCGAGGTGGGCGGCATCGCCAGCACGGCCGCGCTCGGCGCGCTCAGTCCCGCACCGGGAACCGGTGCGGGGCAGAACAGCGGGTTTGTCCGGCATAGCAGCCGGGCCAATTACGGATTTCTTGATGGGAGTGTGAGAACGCTGACGCAGTTGGAAACCTACAACGCATCGGTCGCGCCGCAGGTGAACCTGTGGACTATCCAATAGTCGTCCATCCGGGCTGTGGCTGGCGGCGGGACGGCTGTCGCCCTCTTTATTTGCCCACTGTATCCCCCCATAATAAATTTTGCTTACCGGCCGTTTACTGGGGAAACTATGACTCGCATGACCACCGACACGGCCACCCCCTCCCGCGCTCCCGCACGCCTGCCATTTCACGCGATGACCAAACCGATTGGATCGCTGTGCAACCTTGGCTGCACCTACTGCTTCTACCTGGAAAAAACTCACCTGTATCCGAATGCTCGCGACCTGCGCATGTCCGATGAAACGCTGGAAGCCTACGTCCGCGACTACATTGCCGGCCAGCCCGGCCATCACGTCAGCTTTGCCTGGCAGGGCGGAGAACCCACCTTGATGGGCGTGGATTTTTTCCGAAAAGCAGTCGCCCTCCAACACCGCTATGCCGCCGGGAAAACCATCGAGAACGCCTTCCAAACCAACGGCGTCCTGCTAGACGACGAATGGGGCGAGTTTCTGGCTGAAAATAAATTTCTGGTGGGAATCAGTATCGACGGCCCGCGCCACCTTCACGACGCCTACCGCGTGGGCAAAGGTGGCGAGCCGACGTTTGACCGGGTCATGGCGGGTCTCGCGGTGCTGAAAAAACACAAGGTCGAGTTCAACACGCTCACGACTGTCCACCGGAAAAACGCCACTCAGCCGCTCGTGGTTTACCGCTTTCTGCGCGAGATCGGTTCCGGCTTCATCCAGTTCATTCCTATCGTGGAACGCGCCGCTCCTGCGGAAAGCGTCACGCCCGGTCTCTGGCTCGCCCCGCCGCCCGACCACGACGAGGCCGCCGCCCTCGATGCTCAAGTGACCCCGTGGAGCGTCCGGCCCGCAGATTTTGGCAACTTCCTCTCCACCATTTTCGACGAGTGGATTAAAACCGACGTAGGCACGATCTTCGTGCAGCAGTTCGACGCCGCCTTGGCCAATTGGACCGGGGCTCCGGCCGGCGTGTGTATTTTCAGCGAAAAGTGCGGCCGTGCCCTCGCCGTCGAACACAATGGAGACGTGTATTCATGTGACCACTACGTATATCCCGCCTACAAACTCGGCAACCTTCGCGATACTCCTCTCTCTCAGCTCGCCGATTCCCCCACTCAACAGCGCTTCGGGGATGCCAAGTCAGCCACGCTTCCCCGCTACTGCCGTGAATGTCCCGTCCGCTTCGCCTGCCACGGTGAATGCCCCAAGCACCGCTTCCTGCTCACACCCGACGGCGAACCCGGACTGAACTATCTCTGTGCCGGCTACAAAAAATTCTTTCTGCACATTGAATCCGCAATGAACACCATGGCCGCCCTGATCGCCTCTCGCCAGGCCCCCGCATCGATTATGACACTTCCCCGGTCCCGCTGGATGCCTGCCCGACTTGGAAAAGCTCGGTGAAAAAGTTTCCGGCATATCTTCGGGATCACCCCGGCCGGGGTATTCCCGACGAATTAAGGGCGCATATTTTCGATTCGTTCCTCTCCGGCCGTGAGGGCAGCACCGGTCTCGGATTGGCTATCGCCAAGCGCATCCTACTTTCGCACTACGGTGACATCGTCTTGCGCGATTCCGGACCAAGCGGCACCACGATGCGCATCTCGCTTCCCATCGTCAGCTAACGCGCCGACACGATCCCGATGACTCGCCCCGATCATCGCGCACTGCTGCGAATCACCGCCATCGCCCTATTGACCGCGGCCGCAGGGGTGTTGTGCATCACGCGACTTCCTCTGCCCCTCCGGCCCGCGGTCATGGGCACCGACCTGATCGGCGCCGCAATCATCTTCCTCGCCCTTCGCCAAAACCGCTCGAGCTAAAACCAACGTCCGTTGAATTTCAGACTTCTCACGTAGCGGGGAGCACCAGCGCTTGTCAGAGGTGACGAAGGGAGGAACAGCGAGCGAAATGGTCATGGCGTGGAAGCGGGAAAGTTAGCGGTGAGCAACTCGCGGTAGAATGCGATGC
>Ga0163150_10004137_pt1 | contig 19683 bp, 16 predicted proteins | sample OliLakLV19P2IB_FD_148628 | JGI IMG/M metagenome (GOLD analysis project Ga0163150, IMG submission 148628) | Freshwater microbial mat bacterial communities from Lake Vanda, McMurdo Dry Valleys, Antarctica - Oligotrophic Lake LV.19.P2.IB | ecosystem: Environmental > Aquatic > Freshwater > Lake >...
TCGACGGTTGCGTTGGCGCTGGCTTGTGTCTGTTATGTGGTGGCTATCGCCATGCGGCTCGAGGGGCTCGCGCCCGCGCTGGCGAACTATCGCGTAATGGCCAAAGAAGGCTGCGAGATGGTGGGCAACCTGTGGATGCTGCTGTCGATTGCGATCTACGCCCGGCACGTGATCCACGATGCCCAAGGCCGGCTGCCGATCCCTGCAGAAAAGGCGCCCAAGGCCGCCGGCCAGCGCCGCAAGTTTTGGAATCGCAATACCGCGATCGACCCCGCGCACACCGCGCTCAGGCCGCCGACCAAGCGCAGCGATCTGGGGCCGGTAGAGCGGGCGAGCGTGGGGTTAGTTTCCAAAGCCGCGGCGGAACTGGCGCGTGAAGACGAGGATGAAGGCACCACCGACGAGCGCCGGCCCTTATCGCGAAAAGTCGCTGCCCGCTACCGCGACGACGACGGCGACGACGAAGTGGACGCGGACGACCGCAAGCTCAGCAAGGCCGAGCGCAAGACGCTGCGCCGGCAAAAAGAGCGGCACCGCAACGGCGATGGCGACTGACCAGTGCTTCGGTTGACTGGATCAGCTCAGACAGCGAATCCATGCGGCCTTCGTATCCAGCCAGGCGCGCACCCACGCCACGTCTCGCATTCTTCGTACAGCGCAAGTGCTTACTTGCGTTCGTGCTGCGCGATGGCGCGCGGCCGCGAATTGACTCGCCTCAGCGCTGCCCTATAATCAAGCGTACCAAACCGCCAACGCGTGTAACTACTTGCACCGCTTCGCCTTGGCTAGTTTGCCGTGAGACAACCATGATCGCTTGGCCTGCAATCTCCGGTCGTCTGGCTGCCAAACTCTTGCGGCAGCTTCCTTGGCAGCTCTTGGCTGTCTGGGCAATTTTTTCCGCTGCTGCGGCCCTCTCCGAGCCGCGATGCGCACTGGGCGCTGCCGACGACTCCAATCCGGCAGACCAAAAGGCCGCCCAGCAGAAAGCGGACGACCCGAAGCCTATTGCGGAAAAGCCAGCCGATCCAAAGCCAGCCGATCCAAAGCCGGCCGATGAAAAGGCCCCCGCACAGAATGCGCCTGAGCAGCAAGCAGCAGAGCCGCAAGAACCTGGGCAACAAGCACCTGAGCAACTTGCGCAGGAGCGGCGCGTGGGTCGGCTGGTGCGCGTGGCCGAGCCGATTACCGACAAAGTCGCCAAGCGTGTGCAGCGAATCGTCGAGGCCTTCATTACCGAGTGCAAACGGAACAGCCAGTGGCCCGTGCTCATTTTCGAGATCCAGCCGGGCGGCCGCACCAGCTTCGGCCAAGCCTACGATCTGGCCCGCTTCCTCTCCAGTCCCGCGCTCAACGGGGCGACCACCGTCGCCTACCTACCCAAATCGATCAGCGGTCACTCCGTGCTCGTGGCCATGGCCTGCGAACAGATCATCATGGGCGAGGACGCCGAGATCGGTAAAGCCGGCGAGTTCGAGACCGTCATCGAGCCGTCGGTCCGCAATGCGTATGTCGAAATCTCGCAACGCCGCCAGACCGTCCCTTCCGATGTCGCGCTGGCCATGCTCGACCCGGCTGTCGAGCTGCATCAGGTTGAGACCGATGTCAGTCGAGAATACGTCCTGGTCGATCGGCTAGAAGCTCTACGGAAGGAAAAGTCATTCGAGAAGACCAAGGTGCTCAAACCCAAGGGCCAGCCGGGCGTGTTCAATGGCACGGCCGCCTGGGAGATGGGGTTCGCCAAGAGTTTGGCTTCGGACCGGATCGGCGTTGCCAAGGCGCTGGGCTTGCCGCGCGAAGCGATCGAGGAAGATCCTTCGTTGGACGGCGATTGGCGGCCCGTGCGGATCGATCTGAAAGGTCCGATCACGGCCAAGCGGACCGACCAGATCCAAAAACAAATCAGCGACCAGATTCGCGAGCAGGACGCCAATTTCTTTTGCTTGTGGATCGACAGCGCAGGCGGTTCGGCAACCGACAGCATCAATCTGGCGAATTTCCTGGCCAGCCTCAACGCGGGCGAGCAGCGCACGGTCGCCTACATTCCTAAAGAAGCCCGCGGCGACGCCGCGTTTATCGCGTTGGCCTGCGATCATATCGTCATGCACCGGCAAGCCGTGTTGGGCGGCTCGGGCGCGGAAGAAATCGTTGCCGACGCAATACCGCCGACAGTCCGCGCCTTGGAAGATATCGCCCAGCGGAAGAGTCGCTCGCCGGGCCTGTGTGCGGCGATGGCCGATCCCGAGCTGGCGGTATTCCGCTGGACGCGGCGCGACGGCCTGGTCGACTACTTCAGCGAAGACGAAGTGGCCAAGCTGCCCGACGCGAAGCAGTGGCAAAAGGGCGACGAGGTTACCAAGCGCGGCCAGGCCTTGCAGGTCGACGGCGACGAAGCCGAACAATACGATTTGGCCCGCACGGTCCGCGACTTCCAGGAGCTCAAGGGTTTGTACGGCTTGGAAAATGAGCCCAAGCTTGTGGAGCCCACCTGGGCCGACGTGCTGATCGACGCCCTAAATTCGCCCGGTGTGGGCCTGCTGCTGCTGTTGATAGGCGGGGCGGCCCTGTACGCCGAGTTGCAAAGCCCTGGCATCGGCATCGGCGGACTGATTGCCGCCCTCTGCTTCCTGATGTATTTTTGGATCGCGCATCTGGGCGGCACGGCGGGGTGGCTCGAGGTGTTGCTGTTTGTCGCGGGCGTCGTGTGTTTGCTGCTGGAGATATTCATCTTCCCAGGCTTTGGCCTGTTTGGGTTGGCAGGCGGGTTACTCGTGATTATTTCGCTGGTGCTGGCTAGCCAGACGTTCGTATTGCCGCGCAACGACTATCAATACCATCAATTGCGCAATTCACTGCTGATGCTGACGACCGCGGGAATTGGTGTGGTGGTCGCGGCCGTGTGCATTAACCGCTATTTGCCGCACACGCCGATGTTCAGCCGGCTCATGCAGGCCCCGCCGACGCCCGAAGAGCTTTCTCTGATCAGTCAGCGCGAGGCATTGGCCAGCTTCGGGCACCTGCTGGGCCACAATGGCGTGACCACAACGCCGCTCTTGCCCAGTGGCAAGGCCCGTTTCGACGACGAACTGGTCGACGTCATCGCCGACGGCGAGGTGATCGACCCCCACCAGGCAGTCGTGGTGGTCGAAGTCCGCGGAAATCGCGTGCTGGTCCGCAGGGTCTCTTAGAGCCCCTAACTCTAACCTCACCAACTCCACGTCATTCCCGCGCAGGCGGGAATCCAGCGAAACGCCAGACGGCCTTCACCACGGGTCGTGCCAACACCGCGCAAGGGTTTCTTCGGCGGTTCCGTCTCCGAGTCCCTGGATTCCCGCCTTCGCGGGAATGACGGAGGGGACGATCGACTGGGTAGAATGGACTGCCGCGGTTACCAGGAGCGAAAGCCGTTTGCTTCGCCCCCCGGGTGTTGGCAGCACCTTTCACCACTCGCAGACGCCCAAAGCTTGCTACAATAGGGGGCGACGAGGCCCAAGGTCGAACGTGCTATGGAATCAGATCTGCTGCTCTGGGCAAGTATCCTGCTGATGGTCGGGCTGGCGATGGCCGTGCTCGAGGTCTTCGTTCCGTCGAGCGGCATCCTGGGCTTTCTATCGATTGTCTCGATCGTGGCGGCCATCGTGCTGGCGTTCCGTCATGGCGTGTGGTCGGGCATCGGCTTCTTCGGCATTACGATTGTCGCGTTGCCGGTGGGGCTGATCCTGGCGCTGCAGTACTGGCCGAAAACCCCGATGGGCCGGCGGATCCTGCTGCCGCTGCCGACGGGCGAAGAGGTGTTGCCCGATAGCGACAAGCGGCGCACCATGAGGGCGCTGGTGGGAAAGCTGGGCCGGGCGAAAAGCCTGATGCTGCCCAGTGGCGCGATCACGATCGATGGGCAGATCGTCGACGCCGTCAGCGAAGGCATGGCGATCGAGGCGGGCCAGATGGTCCGGGTTGTCGAGGTGCGGGGCACGCGAGTCGTCGTGCGGCCCGTCGACGAACAATCCGCGCCCAGCGAACCGGTCGACGACGCGCTGCAACAGCCGATCGAGAACCTGGGCATCGACCCGTTTGAAGATCCGCTGGTGTGAGTGCGCAACTACCGAGGCGACGGCCTGACGATTGCATTTCGACGGACGTGCGCACTGCCACGTTCCTTGCACGCGAGCGAGGGACGCCATGCCAAGCAGAGATGTTCAGGGAGTTGTGCCGACGGCCGCGACGAGCTCAGACGCTTCAGCTCTCGTCAGACCAAAGGACTTCAAGAACTCGATGACTTCTTCCCGTTTTGGGGAGAATACCCGACTCCCATCGACCGCGAGGATTGGTATCACCGCGCCACCGATGAGCCCATGACTGCCGTCAAACGTGTGGGAAATCTTTCCATTCTGTCCGAGCTTTAACCAAGCGCGGGTCGGAGATCGTCCCCCGTCGGCATTCTTCAGAATCTCAATCAAGTTTCCCGGCAGATAATCCAGTATCTCGGCCTTCCTAAGGACTTCCGGCCCCAAGTCGTCCGCTGGCATTTCAAATGGGGTGGGTTTGGACGGCCCCTCGTCGATGCGAACGCGGAATAGCTTGCGTTGATTGACACCCAGCCGGCCGCGATCCTCAATGATCTGCGCCCAAACTCGCCGCGGACCATAGTTGAAAGAAACCCAGTCTCCGACGGATAATTCTTGTGTTGCGGTCATTTGGCGTCACCGGTCGCGCGTTGAGCAAATAAGCGCGACGATGGCTAGTCCGATCAACCCTCCAGCCAGCGCGCCTTTCATCCCGCTCCACGTTCCACCCACGGCTGCACCAATAGCAATAGCGCCGATGACAGACATAGGGGAGGTTTGCTGGGGCGGCTGCTTTTCGTCCATTGCTTCAATCTCCATTGGACCAGGGTCGTGGCAAATGGCGGCGGTGCCGATGCGGCCCAGAATGCGAAAGCCCGCTTATCAGCGTTCGAGCGATTGATCCCTCAGGGCTTGTCGATTGCCTCAGGCTACAGGGCGCCTTGCCGCGATAACGAGTAACATTGTCCCTAGTGAAGCGCTAATTGCCGATGCGGCGAGGATACCAATTTTCGCCGATGAGAGTTGCGGTTCCTGTAGGGCCAGCCCCGCCAAGAACAGCGCCATCGTAAAGCCGATTCCGGCGAGGCAACCGCCGCTGGCGAGTTGCCGCCATGAGAGGCCCTCGGGAAGCCTGGCGAGCCCGATCTTCACGGCCAGAAAGCTCAGAACCAAGATGCCGAGTGGTTTGCCAACGACAAGTCCGACGACCACGGCAACAGCAACGGGAGCGGTTAGCGCCGTTAGTTCGACTGCCACACCCGCGTTAGCAAGCGCGAAGATTGGCATAATGACGAAGCCCACCCAAGGGTGCAACGCATTCTCCAGGTACTCAAGCGGTGAGATAGATTCGCGCACCGCTCGCTGGAGATAGCTCACTTCCGATGCGCGCTCTTCCTCGGCATCGAGATCGCCCCGGAAGAAGTCGTCCGCGTGATCGACTAATTTGCCGAGCGCTGAAACACTTAGATAACTTTGCGCTGGCGTCATGAGTCCAAGGATTACTCCCGCGATTGTGGCGTGAATGCCCGATTCGTGACAGGCGAACCATATGCCTGCGCCAAGCATCGTGTAAACCGGAATGCTGCGCAATCCAAGTCGCGCTAGCAGCGCAACCGCGCCGACGCCGGCGGCGCTCGCCCCCAGCCATGACCAATGTAGATCATGGCTGTAAACCAACGCGATAATCAGAATCGCTCCGATGTCATCGACGATTGCCAGCGTGAGAAGTGTGATGCGGAGGGCGCGCGGCACACGGTCGCCGAGGATTGCCATTGCGCCAACGACGAAGGCAATGTCCGTGGCCATCGGGATTCCCCAACCGCGTTCGCCTGGCTGCCCTGCCTGCAGCATCCAGTAAAGCAACGCCGGAGCCAACATTCCACCAATCGCTGCGGCGACCGGTAACGCTGCTTGTCGCGGCTGACGCAACTCTCCAAGTACCAATTCACGTTTCACCTCCAGGCCCACGGCAAAGAAGAAAACCGCCATCAGGCCGTCGTTGATCCACGTGAGCAGCGAATGTTCGACATGCCAGTCGCCGAAGTGCAGTCCGATTGGAACGTTCCAGAACTGCAGGTAGGCTTCGCTGAACGGGCTGTTGGCCGCGATGACGGCGATCAACGCGCAAGCTAAGAGAACTGCGCCGCTGGCTGTCTGAACATGCAAAAAGCGTTCAACTGGTCGAACCACACGCGTCATCGGCGTAGTCGGTAGAATGCGCTCCCGACGGTGATTTGATGCCTTGCTGTTCACGTCGTTCCTGTCTTCCGAATGGTCGTGGCCACTCTCGCCTAATGACCCGTACGTTTGAGCCGGAAAGCTTCACCGGCGCTCGATACTAGCGAATGGCTGAGAACAAGAAGGCACGAGCTAAAGTGCGTGCAGCGCCGAGTACAATTGCCAACCCAGGAAAGTCGCCATTCCGGTGACGAGCAGGATTCCCTCTTTGCGAGTCACGACCCTTCCGCGAATCATGATCGGGACTAGAGCTGCCGCGAACACGATCATTACCGGCAGGTCGACGTAGAGCGACCGTGTCCCCACGGGGACGGGACAAATAATCGCGACAACTGCCAGGACGAGCAAGAGATTGAAGATGTTCGAGCCGATCACGTTGCCGACGACAATGTCCGCCTCTTTTCGTCGGGCGGCAACTACCGACGTGGCCAATTCCGGCAGCGAAGTCCCCATCGCGACGATCGTCAGGCCAATGATGAGCTCGCTTACGCCGATCAGCCTCGCCGACTCCACGGCCGAATAAACCATCAACTGCGCGCCGGCCACCAATCCCAAGAGCCCTAGCAACACCATCAGCCAGCTCTTGCGGACGCTCAGCGAGTCCTTGGCCGCTTCCTTGATTTCGCGTTGGACCTGGGCCGATTCTTGGCGTGCAGCGCGATACGAGTAGCCTACAAACAGCACGAACATTGCCAACATAATCAGGCCGTCCTGTCGGCTGATGACGCCATCCCATGCCAGTGCCAGCACCAAAAGGGACACCGCGATGGCGATGGGCAGCTCGGCGCGCAGCAATCGCATGTGGACGCGCAACGGAGAAACAATCGCCGCGATTCCTAGAATTAGGCCGATATTGGCAATGTTGCTTCCTACTAAATCACCCAAGGCTAAATCTGTCGATCCACGTAGCGCGGCCGCGACGTCCAGCGATAACTCAGGACACGACGTGCCAAACGCGACCAGGGTCAAGCCAATTACTAGCTGGCTGACTCCCATCCGCGTTGCGATGCTGACTGCGCCGTGCAATGTCGCCTCCGCGCCGAAGTACAGCACCACCACACCGACAGCAAAAATCAAGACCAGCAGCAAAACATTTAGCATATGCCAATCCGGCAAGAAAAGAGGTTTGAGATCGGAGAAACATCGAAAGCGACCTTTCGATGCGTTGACTGGATATGTTTGCGGCCAAGAGGAGACTGCGAAACGAAGAGTATCGGCTGGCTTGCGATCAGTGGTCAATGGTCAACAAAAATAGGGACCTGTGCCTCGGCCAACAAGGATTTTGTCACTGATCCGAGAAAGAACTCGCGAACGGCAGACTTCCCATACGCCCCCATCACGAGGAGTCGTGGGTCATGCAGACGACACGCCGCTTGGATCAGGCTCGCTTCCGTCTGACCGGAGGGAATCGATCCTGGAGCGGCGCAGGCTTGAAACCCGTGACTTGCCAGCAACCCCTGAGCGGTCAATGCAAGTTGCCGGGCCGCCTCGAAGTCGATGTCGTACGAGACGACGTGGACGGGGTCCTTCGTGTTGAATCCCGATGCAATGAAGGATCTTAGGGCTCGGACCGCCTGCAAGCTGCCATCGTAAGCGACGACTACGCCGTCCGCATCTGCCGGGGGTCGGGCCGGTACAACCAACGCGGGTCCCGGACAATGGCGAAGAATGGCCTGTAGCGGCGAATCTGCTTGCCCATGGCCAACCGCCAGGGTCTCGTTCGTATGTCCCAATAGCAGAAAGTCGTTCCTTTGTGCAGCCCGGGCGAGCTCCGGACATAGAGAACCGGAGCTGCAAGAATCATCAAATGGTACGCGAGCTGCCGCACAATGCTCCCGAAAGGTTGTAATTGCCGCGACCATCTGCTCCCGCGTGCGGGCGATACGGTCCTCGTCCAATTCAACCTTGAACGCCATCCCGCCAAGCGGGACCGCCTGAGGTGGAGCCACGAGATCACGGTCGAGAATCGCAGTTCCGGACAGGCGCAAGGAGTATCGTTGCGCAAGCTCTACTGCGTAATTCAAGAGTTCCTCGTTCAATCCTTCCGGCTTGAGTGCAACCAGTGCAGAGCGGTACATATGCATTTAACCTGGGGAAAGATCGACGACTTAATCCCATCGCGGCTTACGACCCGCAATTACAGCACGTAATTACTAATAACGTTGGCAACCACCCATACCACCGCTGCGATGATCAACGCGACGATTGCGTAACGGCGCAGGTCGCGGTCCGTAGCCGGCTCTCCCGTGGACGTGTGAGGATCCCCGCCCCGATGTTCGACATAGCGTCCAAATACCATTCCAGCGGCGGCAATCCAATACACGATATCGGCGATTGTTCCCCATCCGGTCCGTGGAGCGTTGAGAATAAGAACCGCGCATACAAACAGGACGGCTGGCCCAAGCATCATCCAGAACAGGCGGCCAAAGAGTACAAGTTGTGAATCACTGCGTATTGCGACCATGGGCACTCCCGGCAAGGTGGAATCACTGCAAAAGAGTTCACGAACGCCAAAGAAGAGCGCGTTAGACTGCGGCGGGTCCGCAGGTCAACGCAGGCGGGCGTTAGACGCCGCCAGCACTCGTGATGAAGAGCACGATATAGAGACCGTGCTCGTTCGTCGGGTTTTGTTCCACTCGCTCGAGCATTGCGGAGCCCGTGGGATAGCGACACGGAGGCTTACTTCATTGAATTTTCATCTTGCGCGCGAAACATGTCAAGATCGCCCGCGAGAGCACGCTCGACAACCGCTGCCGGCTCACGCACCTTTCGTTGTGTCCCGAATCTACCGTCAGCCGACCGCGACCCTGACGCCGCCCGTGTGCTTGACAATACACCGACACTCCGCTAAATCCAGGAGGAGAAGGGGCTTACCACGACCGCTTCACCTCCTACCTCAAACCTGTTGGGGATAATCGCACATGTCGCTGCTGGCCCAACAACAGAACCTCACGAACATTATCTGGATCGTCGTGCTCTTCGCCGTGGTCGTGGCTGGCCTGGTGTTCTTCGCCATCTTCGCCCGCTATTTCCGCCTCTACATTCAAAGCGTCACGACGGGCGCGGGCATCGGCATCTTCGACCTGCTGGGCATGACCTTTCGCAAAGTCAATCCCACGGTCATCACCCGCTGCAAGATCATGGCCGTGCAGGCGGGGCTGGGTGAAGAAACCGGCATCACCAGCAAAGCCCTCGAAGCCCACTACCTGGCCGGCGGCAACGTGCCTCTGGTCATCCGGGCGATTATCGCGGCGATGAAAGCCAAAACGATCGATTTGGACTTCAAGCTGGCCACGGCCATCGATCTGGCGGGCCGCAACGTGCTCGAGGCCGTGCAGACTAGCGTCTATCCCAAGGTCATCGATTGCCCGCCCCGCAATGCCGTGCGGCAGTCGTTGGACGCGGTGGCCAAGAACGGCATCCAGCTCAAGGTCAAGGCCCGCGTCACGGTCCGCGCCAACTTGAACCAGCTCATCGGCGGGGCCACGGAAGAGACGATCATTGCGCGCGTGGGCGAAGGCATCGTCAGCGCCATCGGTTCGGCCGAAACGCATTTGGAAGTGTTGGCCAACCCCGACCGCATCTCGAAGGCCGTGCTGGCCCGTCGGCTCGATTCGCAAACCGCCTTCGAGATCGTGTCGATCGACATCTCCGACATCGATGTCGGCGAGAACATCGGCGCCCGCTTGCAGGCCGATCAGGCCGAGGCCGACATGCGTGTGGCCCGCGCCAATGCCGAAGGCCGCCGAGCGATGGCCGTCGCGCAAGAGCAGGAAATGATCGCTCAGATCGAGGAGAGCCGCGCTAAGTTGGTCGAGGCCGAGGCGGAAGTGCCCAAGGGGGTCGCCGAGGCCATCAATACGGCCAAGCTGGGCATCCTCGATTACTACAAGCTCCGCAACGTGCAGGCCGACACCGAAATGCGCATGGCCATCGCCGGGGGAGGCAATTTGCGCAACGGCCAGAAGGGGCAGTCATGATTTCAATTGGCATGATGACGCTGGGCACGATTCCGCTGGCGCCGCTCTTCGCCGACGTGGGCGATTGGGCCAAGGTCATCATTTTTATCGTGATCGCCGTGTTCTGGGTGATCAAGCGCGTGATGGGAATCGATGGGCAGGGGCAAAAGCCCAACGTCCGCCGCCCCGAAGCCCCGCGGCCCGTCAAACCGGTTGCCGCGCCGGCCGAGCGCAAGCGAATCGACGACGAGGTGGGCGAGTTCCTCCGCCGCGCAGCCCAACAGCGTGCAGGACAGCAAGGCGCGGGACAGGGACAACAAAAGGAGCAACAAGGCGACAAACGCCGCTCCGCACAGCCGATTGCCCAGGCAGCAGTTCCGACCGCGCCGGCACAACCCGCGCGCCGGCCGCTCGTCGAACGGCCCGTCCACGCCAGGACCGCGGACACAAGAACCGTCGAGGTCGAAGCGGTCGAGGTCGAGGTTCTCGAAGACGCTTATGTCGGCCGCTCGGTCGTCGACCACGTGCAGCAACACCTGGGCGCAAGGACCGTAGCCCAACGCGGACCCCCAAGCGAAGTGGTCGAGAACGCAGTGCAGAACATGCAGGCCCACCTGCAGCAGACGTTCGACCACGAGGTTGGGCATCTTGCCCAGAGATCGAGTGCGGAGGGCACCTCAGTCGCCACGCTCGCCCCCGACGCCACACTGCCGACCGCCAATCAACTGCGGACAATCTTGGGCAGTCCGCAAGGCGTAGGCCAGGCGATCTTGCTCAGCGAGATCCTGCGCCGGCCCGAAGAACGATGGTAAGTGGCCTTGGTATTCGCTGGCCGTAGTCCCGCTTGCCGAGCGGGATCTGGCGATCACGTTGAACTTTGCGATTCGCAGGTCCCGCTCGGCAAGCGGGACCTACCTGGCCGCTCGAAATTCAACCACTCCTAAAGACGGTAGGAAAGCTCTTCATGGCCATCATGCAAATTGCTCCCGGCAAGACTCGCTTAGGTTGGATCGGCACAGGCGTCATGGGTTCGAGCATGTGTGGGCATTTGCTCACCCGGGGTTTCGCCATGACCGTTTTTAATCGCACGCGCAGCCGCACCGAGGGCCTGCTGTCCAAGGGCGCCCAATGGGCCGATTCGCCGAAGGCCGTGGCCGCAGCCTCGGATATCGTCTTCACGATCGTCGGCTATCCGGCCGACGTGCGACAAGTCACGCTAGCCGACGACGGCACGTTGGCCGGCTCCAAGCCGGGCAATATCCTAGTCGACATGACCACTAGCGAGCCTTCCTTGGCGGTCGAAATCGCCGCGGCCGCCGGAAAGAAGGGCGTGCATAGCGTCGACGCGCCGGTCTCGGGGGGCGATGTCGGAGCCCGCGAAGCGCGGCTATCGATCATGATCGGGGGCGACAAGGAAGTTGTGGCAGCGCTCACTCCCTGCTTTGAAGCCCTCGGAAAAACGATCGTCCACCAGGGCGGACCTGGCGCGGGGCAACACACCAAAATGGTCAACCAGACGCTGATCGCCGCCAACATGGTCGGCATTTGCGAAGCGTTGATCTACGGATACAAGGCCGGACTCGATCTGCCAACCGTGCTGCAATCGGTCTCCTCCGGCGCGGCTGGAAGTTGGTCGCTGACGAACCTGGGTCCGCGGATCATCGAAGGCAATTTCGCGCCGGGCTTCTTCGTCGAGCACTTCATCAAGGACATGGGCGTCGCATTGGCCGAAGCCAAACGCATGGGGCTGTCGCTACCGGGGCTGGCGCTCGCCAACCAGCTCTACATCGCGCTGGCCGCGCAGGGCCACGCCCGCGACGGAACGCATGCCCTGGCCCTGGCGCTGGCCTCACTCTCGGGCATCGACTGGAAGAACCGCTAGCGGCAATTCGCACCAGCCCGACGCGCCAGCGAGGGAGTTCTCCGTCGGTGTCGGACGACCCCAGGGAAGGCGGTCATTCGGCCAAACCTGGGGAGCCCGAATTGCCGCCATCCCTGGGCTTGATGTTGACGTTCGGCCGTGCATTGCATTTCCTCGCTGGCGCGTCGGGCTGGTATGGAGCGCCGATCCAATCGCTACAACCTGCGCTACCGCATGCTCTTGGCAGTCGCCCTGTCGCCTGAAGTCCACAGGTTCGATTTGACCGTGGCGAAAAGTTGACATAGGGTTTTTTGGTTTCGCCGGGTGGTACAAGCGTTGTCCCCCCTCACCGGTCTCGCGGCGATCCACCCCCGACCGGTGTTTTGCCCAGGCGCACGCGACTATGCACGCCCACATTCTCGAGCAACCCCGGCTGCAAGCCGTCATGCAAACGCAGGACCTGACGGTCCTGATCGTCGACGACGATTCGGCGCTGGTCGAAGTGCTCACGCTTCGGCTCAAAGCCCAAGGCTTCAAGACCCTTAGCGCGGGCAGTGGCAGCCAGGGGCTGTCGATGGCCCGCCGCGAGCAGCCCGATCTGATCGTGCTCGATCTTCGGCTGCCCGACTCGGATGGTTTTACGATCTGCCAAGAGCTGGCCGATTCGGCCGATACCTGCGCGATTCCGGTGATTATCCTGAGCGGCATGGAACGGCCCGACATCATCCGCCGCTCGCGCGAGGCGGGCTGCCAGTACTACGTCCGCAAGCCCTACGATCCCAACGCCCTGCTGATTTTGATTCGGCACGCAATCGACGAAGCCGGCACGTGGCAGTTGACGTAGGATCTCTGGGGCGCCGGTGTCTGTAACCGTTGACCAGAAACGGCGCTCCACCGCGTTTGACGAAGGGCTCAAGGGTTCCTGACACCATTGGAATCGCCGGAAGGTGTCAGGAACCCTTACTGTCAACGCTTGATCCAAGGGTGGCCTGTAGGGCAGCAACGGTTCCATACACCTTGCTTGGAAATCGACTCCGCGACCGTTATTTGGGCCATTTTGCCGCCCTTGCCACCGCGGGAATCCATCTGCTATGATCGTGCGGGAGCGATCTGGGCGGTAAGTGGCCGCGCCAGTGTGGCCGTGGCAGTGGGTCCGCGTCTCTCTATTACGCGGGCATTTCAGCAGTCAACGATGTACGGAGCTAGTGCGTGGGAACGAAGAAATCGGGAAAAGGTCGCCGCAAAGTCGGCCGCAAGAAGCGTCGCATGCGGTCCCGTATTCGTCACCGCAAGTAGCCGTGTCGTGGGCGTGATCCGTTTTTGCGCAGTCATTGCTCCTGCGCGCTCACTGGTTCTGCGTCACTGGCCCTGCGTTCTCATTGCTTCAGCCCGCTCGTGGCGACGCCTTTCAAGAACGTCCGCTGCGTAAAGAAAAACAACGCCACGATCGGCAGCGTGAAGAGCGTCGCGGCGGCCAACAACAGATTCGTCTGGCTCGAATACGCGCTCACGAACTGCGCCAGTCCATAGGCCAGCGGAAAGCGATCCGGCTCGCTCAAGTACAACAGCGGTCCGCTGAAGTCGTTCCAAGCCGCCACGAATTGAAACAGCGCCACCGTGGCCAGCGCCGGCCGTGCCAGCGGCATGACGATCCGCCAGTAAATGCCCCACTCGTTGCAGCCATCCAGCCGGGCCGCTTCGCTGAGCTCTTCAGGGATCGAGCGGAAGAACTGCCGCAGCAAAAAGATGTAAAACGCGTCGCCGAAAAATGTCGGCACGATCAGCGCGGCCAACGAGTTGTACAGCCCTAGCTCGCGCAGTAGCAGAAACCGCGGGATCATCGTCACGTGCCAGGGCAGCAAGAGCGTGGCGATCAGCACGCCGAACACCAAATCGCGGCCCGGCCATTTCAACCGCGCGAAGCCGTAAGCCGCCAGCGAGCAACTCGCCAGCGTCCCCAGCACGCTGCCGGCGCACAACAGCAGCGAGTTGCGGAGGTAGCTCAAGTAGGGCATGGCCGTCACGGCGTCACGATAGTTGGCAAAACGCCACTCGCGCGGCAACAGCCGGTGAGGCTCGGCCGTGAGCTGCTCTTGCGACTTGAGCGACGAGAGCACCATCCACACCAGCGGCGTGACAAAGACCAGCGCCGTGGCCAACAGCGCAACCTGCGCCAGCGGATGCGGGCGACGCTGCGCCGCATCGCGGGGATTAAATGGTTGCACGACGGTGGCGGCCCGCGATTCCAGGGTCAATTCTCCTCGGTCTCGAGCGCAGTCAATCGAGCTCGCACCCGTTGCGAAGCTCGCTCCAGCGCGTCGCGCGGAGCGATGCCTAGGTACATCGCTTCTTGGGCAGCTCGATCAATTTCGCTGTAAAAGTAGGCCGCGCCGGGCACCGCCGGCGTGGGGACCTGGTTGGGGCTGGCGGCCAGTTCGACAAACAATGCGAAGTCCGGATAGCGGCGCAAGTACGACTGAAACTCCGGCTGTCGCACGACCGCTTGCGAAGCCGGGATCCAGCCCCCCTCGGCGCAGGCCCGCGCGGCATCGGCCTCGTGATTGTCGAAGCCGCTCCAGAACTTGGCGAACGCCCAGGCCCCTGGCGGGTTCTTGCAACCGCGCGGCACGACGAAGAAATTGCCATTCACCCAGCCGGCATTGGTCGCTCCTCCGGCCGGCGGCGGCAAGGGGATCACTCCATACTCGCGCGGTTGTTCACCACGAGCTTTTACCTGAGCCTGGTGCGCCGCAAGCTCTGGAACGCGCCACTGGCCATCCATAACGAACGTGTAGCGGCCTTGCAACAGCGGAAAGGCCGCGCCGGAGAGCGCTTGATCTCCCTTGCGGAACGCGGCCACTCGATCGGTTCCGTATCGCTTGCTGTAGGAAGCCATCCAGTCCAATGCATGCACGATTTGATCGCTATCGGCCGTGACCTCTCCCCGAGCCGGATCGAAAAAGCGTCCGCCGAAGACGATACCCCAGGCCCACAAGCGCCGTGGATCGGGCAGAAATGCATAGTGCGACCGCGGCGAGGAATCGGCCGGCGGCGTGATGATCTCGGCGATGAGGTCGAGTTCTTCGAGTGTTCGCGGCGGCGCTAGCCCACGTTCGTCAAGCTCGGTTCCGTCGTAGTACAGCGCCCGAATATCCAGGCCGTTGCACAGTGCGTAGAGTTGGCCACAGTAGCTGCCAATCTCTCGCGCGGCGGGAAACAACCAGTCTTGCAACCGAGCATATTCTTCGGGCGTAGCCAGCTCATCCAGCGGCACAATCGCGTCGCGTAGGGCCCAATCGGCTACGATCGGATCGTCCTGATTCAAAAGATCCGGCGGCGCACGGCCGGCGACGCTGAGAAAAAACTTCAAGTCCAGGTTATGGCCCGGCATAGCCACCGCGCGGACGAAATGCTCATGTTGACTGGCATTGAAACGGTCGACGATCGCCTCGACGACAGCACGATCCTTGCCGCCCCAAAAGTGCCAAAAGACAACCTCGCGACGGCCCGGCGGAGTTTGGCGGCTGGGATCCTCGCGCCCGCCCACGAGCAGCGCGGTAACGCCAATCGCCGCGACCACCCCCAGAGCTATGCGAATCAACCGTCCCATTTCCATTGTTTTAGTTCCGAGGTTTCATCGCACGCGCATGCCCACCCGCCGCATTGGGAGTGATTGCAGTGGACCGCCGTTGGAGCGGCGTGTGGGCATGGCACCGAATCGTCCGCCCTTCGCCCTTCATCGCAAGCCCCCTTGGTAATACACCCAGCGGCGCGAGGAGCGGAACAAGCCCGCCGTCACCGCTAGCACCACGACGAACAGCGTCCAGGCCATGGCCGAGGCGTAGCCCATGTCGAGATCCTTGAACGCCGAGAGGAACAGGTGCAGTGAGAGCACCAGCGCCGAACCGGCCGGATCGCCCTGGCCGTCGCTCACGATGTAGATCTGCGTAAAGGCCTGCACCGCGTGGATCAGACCCATCACGAGATTGAAGAAGATCACGGGCGAGAGCAGCGGCAGCGTGATGTGCCGGAAGCGGCGTATCGCACCCGCGCCATCCAACTCGGCCGCCTCGTACAACTGCGGCGGAATATCGCCCAGCGCGGCCAGGTAAATGATCATGAAGTTGCCCACGCCCCACAGGCTCATCAGCACCAGGGCATCCTTGGACCCGAACTGCGCCGTGCCGCGCCACCAGTTGGGCGGCCAGAACGCCTCGCGCGGGCCATTGAACCAGGCAGGCCCAGGCAGGCCAAGCCAAGTGAGCACGGTGTTGACCAGGCCCTCCTGCGGATCCAAGAGCCACATCCACAAGACGCTGGCCGCCACGACCGGCACGACCGACGGCAGAAAGAACAACGTGCGGTAGACGGCCCGGCCGCGAACGTTCCACGAGAGCATCACGGCCAGCGCGATCCCCAAGGCAATCGACAGCGGCACGCTCACCAACGCGTAATAACACGTGTTGAACACGGCCTGGCCGAAACGCTCGCCGGCCAGAAGCTCCTCCCAAAGCCGCCGATAATTGGCACCGCCGACCCAGCGGGGCGACGAAAGCAAGTCGTAGCGGCAGAAGCTCCAATACAACGTAGCCACGAACGGATAAGCGACCAGACCGGCAAAGCCCACGAGCCAAGGGCTGATAAAGCACCAGGCCACGAGCGAGCGGCGATGCGGCGATTGGTTGTGCTTCATGGTGGTGTCGGTTGGGCGGCGCATCAACGATGTTGTGGTGCCGCGATGTTGTGGTGCGGTCTCCCGACCGCACTACCCAAGTGCGACGGTCAGGAGACCGTCGCACAACGTGGGGTGGTGCATCAACATGGGGTGGTGCATCAACGATCCACGCCCTTCGTTCCTCAGGGCGTGCCACCCTTAACGTTCCATGCTACCCTCCGCACGCCACTTCGTCCCAGTCCCTGCGGCCCAACCCTGCGTTGCCCCGTTCAGGGCCCGTGCTAAACTTGGAGCTGGTCGCCGACCTCGCACGCAATTGCCAATGAAGCCTATCCGCATCAAGAACCCTCGTCGCCGCTTTACCGCCTCGCGCGACGAGAACGGCGTCCCCCACATTGCTGCGCCTTCTTGGCCCAATGCCCTGTACGGGCTGGGTTGCATGCACGCCATCGATCGTCCGACGCAGATGCTCTTTGCGCACGCGGTGGCCAGTGGTCGTTCGGCCGAGTTGATCTCGGACAAGCCAGAGCTGCTGGAAACCGATCGCTTCTTTCGCAAGGCCGGCCTGTTTTTGCACCTCGATCGCGAAGTCCGCAGGCTCGATGACGTCTCCTTCGGCCATTTGACCGCCTACTGCGAAGGGGTCAACGACGGCATGAAGCAGTTCGGACGCTCTCTGCCCATGTGGGCCACGGGCTTTCAATTGCACCCCTGGAACCAGCAGGCTGTGATGCTTATCGGCAATCTGCTGAGCTTCGGCGGCCTGGCCGTTGGACAACAGCAGAACGAACGCCTGTTGCTGGAGCTGATCCAGACGGGCGTCGATCGCGACAAGCTGCGCGAACTGTTCGACCCACACCTCGACAACGCCGACTTCGATTTGCTCTCGAAGATCAAAATCTCCAACCGACTTTCGGATGACGCCCTGGAATTGCTGGCAGACCTGCCGCGGCTGGCCGGCAGCAATGCCTGGGCGGTCTCGCCTTCGCGCAGCGCGACGGGCGGCGCGCTGTTGGCCTCCGACCCGCACTTGGAGGTCAACCGCCTGCCAGCCATCTGGTACGAGGCTGTGTTGCACTGGCAAGACGGCTTTGTCATGGGCGCGACGCTACCCGGCTGCCCGCTGTTCGCCGTCGCGCGGACGGAAAAGTTGGCCTGGGGCGTCACGTATCTGAAGGGCGACACCAGCGACTATTTCGTCGAGGATTGCCGCCGCGGCGAGAAAGCCTGGCAATATCGCCGCGGAGACGAGTGGCACGACTTTCAGGTGCGTACTGAAACCGTCCTGCGCAAAGGCGGCCTGCCCGACACGCTGCGCATCCATTACAACGAAGTCGGCACGCTCGAAGCCGACCCCGACGAACTGGGTGAAGGCTATCAATTATCCACGGCCTGGACCGGCGAAGCCGAGGGCTCGGGCCATTCGCTCGTCACCTGGCTGAGCATGGTCGAGTGCCCCAACACGCTCGATGCCATGCAGTTGGCCCGCGAATGTCCGCAGCCCACGCTGAGTTGGGTCTTTGCCGATTCGCAGGGTCACATCGGTCGGCAGGCCAACGGCTTGTTTCCCGAGCGGCCCGCGGGCTATACCGGCCTGCTGCCGATACCCGCGTGGGACGAATCCAATCACTGGCGCGGCTGGCTGCCGCAGAGCTTGCTTCCGGGCGAGTACGATCCACCGCGCGGCTACGTTTCCAGCGCGAACGAGGACGTCAATCGGCCCGGCGGCGCGCAATTGATCACGCTGCCGGTGCCCGACTACCGCAAGCGGCGCATCGACGAGCGGCTGGCCGCCATGCCCCGCGCGACGATTGCCGACATGCAGGGCCTGCAATACGACGTAATCAGCCTGCAAGCCCGCGATTTGCTCGAAGTGATCGTGCCGCATCTTTCGGAAGGCGAATTGAAAGAACGGCTGCTGACCTGGGACCACGGTTACGATCCGGGCAGCCTCGAGGCCACGCTCTTTTCGCGGCTCTATCGCAATATGTTGCTAGAGATCTTCGGGCAAGATGCGGGCGGGCGCAGCGGACTAGGCTGGCGGCGGATGTTGTACCTCTGCTCGCGAGCCGGCTTCTCGATGATGGTCGTCACCTGCATCGACCGTCTGTTGACCAAGCCCGACTCGGCGTGGTGGGAAGGCCGCGACAAGGGGCAATTGATTCGCCGCGCCGCGGCACACCTGGCCACGGAAACCGACCAGCCGTGGGCCGTGACCAACGCCTTCCATTTCACCAATCGGTACTTCGAGGGGGAGTTGGTGGGCCGCACGCTCGGCCTGCACACCAGCGAACTCCCCATGCCAGGCTGTCACGCTACACCGTTTCAGGGCCACTTGATCCGCTCGGCGACGCGCGAAACGACCTTCGCGCCGTCGTACCATTTCGTCTGCGATCTGAGCACCTCCGAGGCCTGGACGAACCTACCGGGCGGCCCCAGCGAGAGTGGATTCTCGCGGTGGTACAAGAACGACATCCAGCGCTGGCGCGACGGGAAGTACAAGCGGTTGGCGGTTGGCGAAACGCCTGCGTGAGGTGGACAACTACTCGCCAAGCTGTGTTACAAACGTTGATTTTGCACGCGCATTGCGCGGAATCTGGTTTTCAATATTTCCCAAGCCCAGGCATTTATGCCTGGGGAATCGTTGATACAGCATCTCGTTTTTCACGCCCTTTCAGGGCGGAATGGCCTAAATGGGTTTTTGCCCGCTGAAGCGGGCGGACGACGACTTTTAGGGGGCAACGGAAACCCCAGGCATGAATGCCTCATGGTTACCGTCATTTTTACAATTGCTAGAGGTGCCAGCTGACGCTGTAACTCGTTGGCTGATAAGCGTTGCGTGGGTTGTCGCGGCATTGGCATGAAAAGTGTTTCGTATCGAGTCTTTCC
>Ga0163150_10004138_pt1 | contig 19683 bp, 18 predicted proteins | sample OliLakLV19P2IB_FD_148628 | JGI IMG/M metagenome (GOLD analysis project Ga0163150, IMG submission 148628) | Freshwater microbial mat bacterial communities from Lake Vanda, McMurdo Dry Valleys, Antarctica - Oligotrophic Lake LV.19.P2.IB | ecosystem: Environmental > Aquatic > Freshwater > Lake >...
TTCCACGACGTCGCGGTGCGCGAACACCGCCAATACCGTTGACGAGCCGTCCTGGGTTTTGCGGAGAATGGATTGATCGATCACGACTTCATGCGCGGGGTATGGAACAAATTCCTCCGCGCTCAGCCGCACCATGCTATCGACTTCGACCGCGCTGTGCGTTGGCAGTGACAGAATTCTTGCGGTCATATCGTGGCGAGGAAGGACCGTACACACGTTGTCGTCCGCGACTTTATGCTGCTTTACAAACGCTCTGACGGCGTCCGTGAGCGCGCCATCCGAAGCCGGCCAGTTTCCATGCTGGACGTCATACGCGGATACGTCAACGCCTTTTGGCGAGCGCTTCACGCGTAACCGTGTAATCAGGCGTTCATCGAACTGAAGAATGCTGGTATATGCTTTATGGGCCAAGTTCGCCTTCCGACCACGAGAGTATCGCGGCGTTTCCCGGTTGCAGATGAACGACCGCCTTCGCCGCCGCGCGCACTTTGCCTTGCCGTTTCGCGGCAAAGCCCGTGATTGTAAAAAACTGTGATTGGAGCGTGCAATATTGCGCAACGGGGGCAAGGTCCGTTGGGTCTACACCGAGCGCGGCGGGAATCGATTCCAGGTTCCGGAATGACCGGTCGTCGCTGGTATTGAGCTTGTTGTCGTCCCCTTCACGGTAGGCAATGATCGCGTCCACGACATCATCGTCAAGGTCGGGGACGGCAAGCAGTACGTCGCGCGGCGCGCTATTGAGATTGATGCGGCCTTCGCCATAGATGGTGAACAATTCGCGAAGACCGGGTTTCCCGTCGCTTCCCTCCCAGTCATCTTCATCAACGCCTTCGAGAAAACGTCCTTCCTCCACGGAGAGAAACTGATGTCGCTCTTCCGGCGTAAGTTCGCCGCCGCGATACCGCATGATGGCGGAAACCGTCGAGAAACTCAGCCCTTCGATTTCGTCGAGAAGTTCTTCGGTTGCGGTATTTAGCGAGATGCGGGCCTCGGCGTCTGACACACTGTACCCGATGGTATTGGCCGAGTCGTTGGAGGAAGGGGTGAATATCTCCGATTGGTCTGAAAGCGAGACGATCCTTTTACCGCCGCGCGCCGGATCCACCGAGTCGGCCCGGAATGACGTAGGAATACCTTGCGCGGCGGCCTGTTCCCTGGCCTGAAGCAATATTGCTTCAGTCACCGCCTTGTTCCGCATATCGGCCACGGCATACTGCACTGCGCCGCGCGCAAGGAATTGCGTCTGCGCATGGTCCAGCGCGAGCGCCGCCGCGCGCTGGTCCAACAATGCCCGATTCGCAAGCCCCAACGTGAGCACCGTAAGAATTGCAATGATCCATATGATGGCGACAAGGATGAACCCTTCTTCGTTATGTTTCATTGGACAACATACTCCTCGGCGTCAAGGGAGGTCTCTTTCAACCGCGTCGTTGGACCATGCATCACGGCATAGGTGGTGAACGCGGCTTCCCCTTTCTCCGAGTTTGGATCGATCAGAGTGAGATTGATTTTGATTGCCTGCGGAATGCCGGTACCTTCTTCGTGATCACTGCGAATGATTATTTTTGCAGGGACCAAATTCGCGATACCGGACCCAGGAATATCAAACGCGGCCTGGACGGGATCGCTCAGGAACTGTGCACCTGCGATCTGCTCTTTCCAATAATACTGGAGTTCAAAATCCTCGACGCCCGCGGCCAACTCGAACTGGGATTCGCTGCCATGCTTGATGATGGTGCTGTCGATTTCGCCGCCATCTGGAGGTTTCGAAGGAAGCGGACTTTCGACTGTCCGTTCTTCGCGAATGAGCAGCTTGCCTTCCCCGTCTGGATCAGACTTGGTGCGGTACCTGATCCACAACACACGCGGGGCCGAACCATCTTCGACGTCCATCGGGCGCGTGACGGCATAGAACTCGAACTCGTCGTTCGTGCCCACAAACAAATGCGATGCGCCGGGCACCATGTTCTGAAGTTCGCGGGACAGGATGTCCAGAGCAGTCCTGGCGTCCTGGTAGGTTTGCGTGTTCGATTCGCCCTTCTTCCAGATGTTAATCGACGACGAAAACGCCGTGTACACGGAGCCGAGGATCACGGCGAGTATCGTACTCGCGACGAGCAACTCGGCGAGGGTAAAACCATCGTTATGCCGCGGGTTGTGCGGGGACATCCGGCGGCTCCTTTACAAGCAGGCGCTTCGAGGACAACAAGGATTCTGCGGTTGCGCTATAGTTGCGGCCCGCGCGCGTCCACGAAATCGTTACAGAAATCCTGCCAAGATAGGGTTCGGGCAATTCCGGCAAATCGATGACGAATGGCTGCAATTCCACGGGAATTACCGGTTCCGGAAGATCGACGCGCGCAACCGACCACGCATACGAAAAGCGCTGTTGCTTCTCCCCAAAATCTCCGGCGGAAGACGCGCCTTCCAGATGCCCGGTCTGAATTTCGAGCTCGCCCATCTTCTCTTCGAGCAGAAAGCGGGCAGTGGTGTAGTCACGCGCGATTGCGCGGGTTGCAAGGGTTTCGCGCAGGGCACGGTTAATTGCGAGCACACCGATGCTCAGCAGCACCAGCGCCACGAGAGTTTCCATGAGGACCCAGCCTTCTTTGCGCGAGCGCCGCATCATTCAGTCTCGACTTCCAACTGACCCAGACGGCCTTTAGTGCTGATCTTCGTCGAGGTGCGTTTATCAAGCGCGATGATAACGGTTGCATAATCGCACGCGCCGCCCGGATAGAACGCGACGAAGTAAGCGTCGCGATCGCGGTCCATCGCCGCCTTGGGTTTCTCGAATTCCATTTCTCGTGGCAGTACCCCGCGCGTGGCGCCTGCGTCGTCTACTTCCAGAAAAGTTTTTTTGCCGTCTTCCGCCGTCTCGGCTTCGCGCATGAGCCAAAATGCGCCGGTATCGCGGTTCAAATAAAACCGGTACTCCGCGACATCTGTAATAGCGCGTTCCTGGGCATATTTCATGCGCGCGAGCACGTCGCGGGTCGCGCGGTCTTTACGCGCCCAACTCACCGAACCGGAATACATGGGCACGACCACGGCCGTCATGATCATGATGATGCTCAAAACCACGATAAGTTCGAGGAGCGTAAACCCCGTGTTTTGTTTCGCGGCATGCACGCGTTAGGTCTCGTTTGTGTCCCAAACGGAAATATCGTCTTCGGTGTTGGCGATCTCATCCGCGCCCGTCGAGTACAGATCGTATTTGTTCTTTTTGCCCGGATACGCGTACACGTAGGCATTGCCCCAGCCGTCGGGTTTGATCTGTTGAATGTAACTGCGGCCTTTCTTGTCGACGATAGAAAGGTCGTTGAGGGACTTTGGATACTTGTCTTCATGTTCGAGCGCATACGCCTCGACGGCGTTTCGATACACCGAAAGGTCGGACTGTGCCTTGATCTCGCGCGCCTGGTTGCCGCGGCCAGCAACCGCGAACGCGACCATACCCGCAAGTATGCCCATGATCACCATGACCAGAATCAATTCGATCAGGGAGAACCCGCTGTTTTCCCGCATGAAACTATCCTCCTCGTTGTACGCCGGGCGCTACGATACGTTCGCGCTCATGGTGAGAATCGGCATCAGCATTGACACGACGAGCCCTCCCACCAGCACGCCCATTATGATTATCATGATCGGTTCAAGTAGCGCGGTGAGCGTTTTGACCGCGCGGTCCACTTCAATGTCATATGCATCGGCCATGCGTTTGGTGACTCCGCCCAACTTGCCGCTTTCTTCGCCAATGACAAACATGTTCACCACCATCGGCGGAAAATACTTCGTTTGGGCGAGCCCGGAACTGATGCTGTCGCCTTCCGCAACGCGGGCCTGCACGACGTCCACTTCACGCGCGATGGCGCGGTTGCTCAGCGTTTCGACGGTGATGCGGAGTGATTTGAGGACCGGCACGCCGTTGTCGAGCAATGTTCCAAGCGTCCGGGCGAATTGGGCCATAACGTATTTTTGAACGACGGCGCGCACAACCGGAATGCGCAACAGGACCGTATCGCACACCATGCGGCCATCTGGCGTGCGCCAGTAGTACACCGCGCCGGCCACTGCGCCAACCGCCGCGAGCAGAACGGCCCACCACCAAGTGCCCATGAACCCGCAGATAGCAAGCACGATACGGGTGGGCAACGGCATTGGGACGCCGAAATCCTCGAACAAAACGAGGAACTTGGGAAACACGAACGACGTCAGGATAAAGATTGCGAGCGTGCCCATGATGACAAGAATCGCGGGGTAGATCATCGCCGATATAGCTTTGGCGCGCAGTTCTTCATCCTGTTCGCCGAACTGGACGATGCGCCACAAGACTTCTTCCAGCATGCCTCCCGTTTCGCCGGCGCGCACGAGATTACAGTGCATCGGCGTGAAAACTTTTGGATGGCGTTCCATGGCTTCGGCGAAGGTGCTGCCTTTTTGCACGTCGTCCCGCAATTGCTCAACGACGGCCACGAGTTTGGCGTTGGTTGTTTGTTGGGTGATTGTAGATAGGGCGCGAGTCAGCGGCATACCCGATTCGATCAGGGTCGCCAACTGGCGGAACAGAATGTTGCGTTCCTTCAATTTGACCCGGGTCATCGCGCGAAGGAGGGCATCGTTTTTCCGTTCGCCCGAAAACTCTTCGATGGAAATCGGGAAATATCCCATGTCTCGAAGACGGACGACCGCGGCGCGGCGGCTCTCGGCCTCCAACACCCCTGTTGTGGTTGGGCCGGGACCTTTCTTCACCTCATACTGAAACTGCGGCATATCAAGACTCGACGGTGTCGAACATGTCGGATTCCGCGGTCACGCGCACGACTTCCTCGAAGGTCGTCTTTCCTTCGCGGACGCGTTGCCAGCCGGAACTGCGCAGCGTGCGCATGCCGAGTTCCATTGCGCGGCGTTTGATATGGGTTGACGGTTCGCGGCGAATCGTCATGTCCTTGATTTCATTCGTGAATGGAAGCAGCTCGTATATCGCGATGCGGCCGTGGTATCCCGTGTTCCGGCAGGCGTCGCATCCGCGGCCACGGCGGAACGTCGCGCCTTCGCCGTCTTTCGGGGATTTCCCGAGTTGCGCATAGTCCGTTGAGCTGGGAGTAAACGGTTCCGCGCAATGCACGCAGATACAGCGCACCAGGCGTTGCGCGAGCGATGCGATCATCGTGCTGGCGATCAGGAACGGCTCGACGCCCATATCCACGAGACGCGTGACGGCCCCGGCGGCATCGTTGGTGTGCAGCGTGCTAAACACCAGGTGACCGGTGAGACTTGATCGGATCGCCATTTCCGCCGTTTCATAATCCCGGATTTCACCGACGAGCATCACGTCGGGATCATGCCGCAACATCGAGCGCAGGGCAGACGTAAAGTCGAACCCGATCTGCGGCATGGTCTGCATTTGGGTGATACCCTTGAGCTGATACTCGATGGGGTCTTCGATCGTGATAATTTTATGTTCGAGTTTGTTGAGCTTACTCAGCGCCGCGTAAAGTGTAGTGGTTTTGCCGCTTCCCGTCGGGCCCGTGACGAGAATCATTCCGTGCGGCCGCGTGAGAAAAGTGTTGAACACGGTGAGGTCGTCGCCGGTAAACCCGAGTTGTTCGAGTGTCATGAACATCGAAGAACGATTGAGAATACGAAGATTGACCGTCTCGCCGTGCGGCGTTGGCAATACGGATACGCGTAGATCGAATTGTTCTTCGCCGAGCGATGCGCGAATCTTACCGTCTTGCGGCAGCCGCTTTTCGGCAATATTGAGGTTTGCCATAATCTTCAGGCGCGAAACGATGGCCGGTTGGAATCCCCGGATGCTCGGCGGAGTTGGAACACCGTGCAGCACTCCGTCGATACGATAGCGCAGTCGGAGTTGATCTTCGAAGGGTTCAAGATGGATGTCGGTGGCGCCGCTACGAATCGCTTCCGCGAGCAGTTCATTTACGAACTTGATGATGGACGCATCGAGGCTGTCATCACCAAGATCGGTCCCGCCATCGAGCGTCAGCACGCTCGCGGTGGAATCCGATTCGCTCAAGATGCGTTCGACCGTATCCGCGCCGACACCGTACAGGGCTTTTGTCGCGCGCACGATTTCCTCGGGCGTGGCCACGCACATTTCCACGCGCTGCTTTTTGAGCACGAGGCGGATGTCATCGAGCAACTGGTGATCGAGCGGATCGGAAACCGCGACGACAATCGTGCCGTTGCGCTCCTGAATGGGCACGAAACTATAGTGCGTTGCGAACCGCGCGGGGACCTTTGCAACGACGCCGTGCGGAATGTCCATTTTGCTCGGCGCGACAAATCGCATCTCACAAAAATCCGCCAACGACCGGTACACGGCCTCGGCAGTGGCGGCCCCGGTTTCCACGAGCGCTTGCGATAGGGCGACGCCAACGCGACTGGCATGTTCGCGGGCCTGGTGCAACCGGGCGTCGTCGACGACTCCGTCGCGGACCAATTGACGTTCGAAGGCGGTTTCACCGGCCATCGTCAAATCTCCAAAAGCATGACAACTCGTGCATTATCAATATGTTACCAAATTTATCCCGTGCCCGCAACAAACACTGGAATGTGAACGACCCGGAGAACGGAGGCTGGCGTTATACTGCGGCGTCCAAGCTGGAGTTACTGTTTCAGTTTTGCCAGATGTTGCAGCGCGTCATGCGCGCGGCCCGCGAGGACCGGATTCTCCGCCGCCCGCTGGTAGTGCAATTCCGCTTGCGGATAATCACTGAGGTCATCGCGAAACACGTCACCCGCCTTCAAATCCAGGAGGGCTGCTGCGACCGGTGATGTGCATCGCTCACGTGCCATGGCATACGCCGTAACCATAGCGACGGGGGAATCGGCGGAGCTCCCTGCGTCCGCGACGGCCAACTGTACCAAATCAGCGGCAGCCTGGTCGCAGACTTCGTATTGTTTCTGTCCCTGATAACTGGCGATGACTGACTCTAATGCGGTGAACGTGTCCGTGCGATCGCGCAGGGCCGCGTCGTATGCATAAATAGATGCGAACTGAAGGTCCTTTGCTTCGTCCAGCAGCAGATGGCGGTGAATCGCTTCGGTCTTCCGTTCTGAACCTTCGAGCGTATCGCGATAGGAGCCCAGCAGCGCGGTGTATCCCGCGAGCGCATCGGGATACCGCTTTAAGTCATAGGCCATATCGGCTGCGAGCCACTGCGCTTCGCCGGCCAGTTCATCTGATGGCTGGCGAGAGAGCGCCTTGCGAAGCGTTTCATACGCCGCGGGGAATTCCTTTTTTTCGATCAGCGTGTTTGCTTCCGCCAATGCTTGTGCCATGAGCGTGCCGGAGTTACCCGCTGATTGCGTCTGGCGCACTAACGGAACCGGATTCGGTCCGCTAACGTACCAGGCGCCAACACCCATTCCCGTTATCAGCAGCATCGCTGCTGCCGCGTGTGCAATGCGAAACGCCGGACGTCTTTTTGCCGGCGTTTCGAGTCTCTCGCGGACAAAGGGAACAATATTGGGAATCGAGTGAACCGGCACACGAGGAATTGCTTCCGTCATCCGGCGCATCGCCTCGTATTCCGCGCGCAATGCGGGGTCCGACGCAATCGCCGTATTGAGAAGCCGTTGTTCACTTTCGGTCAACGGTTCATATAGCGAGGCAGCGAGAATGCCTTCGATCTTGTTTCGTTTCCAGTCAAACATGTTCATTTCCGGGTTTCATTCACTATCCGCTCCATACATATCGCGCAATTCCACCTGCAGCTTTCGCAGTGCGCGGAACAGATGAACCTTCACGCTCCCGACACTGCAACCCATTACGTCAGCGATCTCCGCCAATTGCAAACCTTCGTAGTGCCGCAGGACAAATACGCTGCGTTGGGAGGGTGACAACACGACGAGTGCCGCTTGCACGCGCGCTTCGATTTCCATTGCCTGGACAGCGCTACCGGTTCCCGCCGCGGAAGCATGCTCCCGATGCCGCTCGTTGCCTTCTGAATCGATGGAGTCGAGTGGTTCGGTTTGCCGGCGTTTGCGCCAGCGGACCACGTCAATGGACTGATTGGCCGTAAGGCGCAGCAGCCAGGGCAAGAATCCGCTAATGGGTTGCCATGATTCAATTTTGCGAAAGGCCTTTAGAAAAACTTCCTGGGCCACGTCAAGGGCATCGTCCCGGTTGCAGGTGATGCGATAGGCCACGGAATAAACGCGACCCTGGTGGCGCCGCACGAGTTCGTCTAGCGCCTTTGCCTCCCCCTGTTTGAGAGCTTCGGCCAACTGCTCGTCGTCCGCAGCCTTCAAGTCCATGTCCTGCTTCCAGTTCACTCCATTAACGCCCCAAAGTGCCGAAAGGTTTACAACGGCCAATTACGACACGAACATGAACTCTCCGGCGCTCCTACTGCCATGAGACTACATGGGTGACGCCGCGCCGGTAGATCGCCGGGCGCGATTACAGCGTGTCACCAACGGGTACATCAAACTGCGCGAGATAAGGATAGATGTTGCCGCCGATGAAATCGCGGACAACTCGGGTATTGTCGCGCAATACTACGATTGAATCAGTGGGTATCGGCCGCGCGAAGACGCCTTTCACTTCTACAAACACTTCATTCCGGCTGAACCGGTACGATTCGATGGTGACATGCAGCGCACCAGGATGCTCTGGAGTTTCCGGCAACACGAGGCGCAATCCGCCAACGCCGATGGGCCTGCCGATATGCGGCCCTAGTTTGTGCTCGAGTCCGCACATTTTGTCGAAGAGATAGGAGCGGGCATCGTCGAAATGACTGAGCGCAAACGTCGTGCGAATCGTGACGGATTGCGCGGCAAACGTGGAAATGCCAAGTTCGCGCCCAGCATGGTCAGCGATGGTTTCGACGCGATCCAGGAAACCTGCCAACGGAATGTCAACCCACTCTTCCGCGATCAGAATCCGATCGGGCAGGAACGCGGTAATGGACTGTGTTTTCTTGCCGCGTTTAGTAAAAAAGCGCGGTGGTGCATTCGGTGAGAAGTCTGTGCCCAGATAGTTGGCGTGGCGCGTCTGGGAAAGCTCGTAATACAGCTTTTGTAACGCGGGCAAGGTATGGGAGCGTGGCGTGTGGAGAAGCTCGGTTGAAAAATGAATAGGACGGTCATCGGCTTGCATGCAGTTAAGCCTACACGATGGACGGCAGCAGTGAAAGCGCGAAACGGGATTGGATACGCTAGCCGATCTTCTGACCGGCCGCGGCTGCGCGCTGCATGTCGCCCGCTTTCATGTACGCGTCTTGCGCGAGCTTATAGCGGCGCTTGCCGAGTTTGAAGAGAAGAATCGAGTTTTCCCTGTCGGCCTGCAACTCATTGGCCATCGCGCAACGCGCCCAGAATTCCGCTTGGCGGTCCGGCGAGGTGATTGACAGGGCGGAGGCGATGCGCTGGGCTACGATAGCGATGAGACCATAATACCCGGCGGATTCGGCCATTGGCGCGACCTGCTGTAGAAAGGCGAGGTTGCGCTGCGCAATCGCGGGGTCCGGTGGCACGGAACCGGCGTAGGGCATCGGCACCGCAGTGCAATGGGAATAGGCAGCGATAAAAACGTTGATGCGGTCTCCCATTTCCTTGATATATTCGACGGTATCTCCATCGAGCACATGGGATGGGTCTTCAATGGCGGTGCTGGAAGAGCCGCTTCCGCTTTCGGCCTTGCGTTCCTGCCGTCGCCGCGCGCGCTCGCGCTGGTCAGATTCGTATTTGGCGATTGCCTGGGCATGCGCGCTTTCGAGGGCCTGGACGATTAGGGACAGGTATGTATCGCGGTGTTCGATGGCCATAAGGGACCGCTCGAGCAGGTTGTCTACCAGGAGCATCGGAATTTCCACGGCACGGCGCACATTTTTCCCACTGACGAGGCAGGCGACCAATTCATTGCAGTAGCTGCGGAACACGTTTGGCCCGATCCCGTGGCCTTCGGCCTCAAGACCCTGAAGCTCCTTGTTGACATGCTGGTAAATGAAGTCCGCCGCAAGGACGTAACCACGGTCTTTGTGGAGTACCCGGCCTTCTTCGCGTTGTTTCGCGTCAAGCATGAACCGCATTTTGGATGCGGCTATGTAGAGGCCAATCACGCTTGCGATGTGCTTAAGCTCGGTGATGGCAAGAGTTGATTCAGGGCTGTTCAACTCGTCAGCAGAAATGAGCTTCACCAATTGCGGCCAAAGGCGTGCTGACGCTTCACTGTCCCCTTCGCCCGGCGGCGGGGTATAGCGTTGCGTCGCCTCCGACTGTGAAGGCGGAGGCGTTATCAGGTCAGAAATACGTCTAAAAAAACCCATCGAGTAGAGTGCTCCGCTCCTGAGACCCTACCTAAAGCCCGCTCCCTCCCCAGAAAGCGCACGAACCGAGCGATCGGCCCGCAGGCGGTATTCTACCTATCCAACCGTGAAATGCAAACTGAATTTGTAGACAGAGCAATTAGCATGCGGAAGATCGCGCGGAAGGTCTTTACGTAGAATACGATAGCGTGATTCGATTTCGCGGCGGGGAATGGGCTGAAAATCATCGTTTGCCTGTTTTGGTTCGCAAGGCATCGTCCACCACATTCCAGATATCGCGAAGGCCGGCTTTCGTAAGCGCGGAAAACGGGACCAGGAGCGCATCAGAGTCGATGTCCAGTGTCTTGCGGATGTCGCAAAGCGACTCGGCGAGTTCGTTCGGGCGTTGCTTATCAGCTTTAGTTGCGACGATTAAGGTGGGCACCTGCGCTTGTTCAAGCAACTCAAGCATGTCGAAATCCTGTCCGGCGGGTTTATGGCGCGAATCGACGAGGGCAACGACAAGCCGTAACGGGCGTTGCGAGGTGAGATAGGATGTGAGCACCTTTGCCCACTCTTCGCGCAATGATTTTCCAACTTTCGCGTACCCGTAACCTGGCAAATCGACAAAATAGACGTTTCCGTTTACGTCAAAGAAGTTAACGGTTTGTGTTTTACCTGGAGTCTTGCTCGTTTTCGCCAGCCCTTTCTTGTTCAGCAGAATGTTGAGCATGGTCGACTTACCGACGTTTGAGCGGCCCACGAACGCGATTTCCGGCCGGCCATCCCTCGGATACTGTTCCGGCCGCAACGCGCTTTTCACGAACCCGGCGGATAGGACTTTCATTTCCGGGCGCGCGCCTTTTGGCCCGACTTTTTCTTTGCGCCGTTGACGGGCCTCTCGAACGCGATGCGCAACGCCTCGTCCACTTCGGTAACAAGCACGATGCGCAATTCGTTTTTAATTTCCGCGGGGATATCAACAAGGTCTTTTTCGTTTTCTTTGGGAAGAATTACGGTGCGAATGCCGCCGCGATGCGCCGCGAGTAGTTTTTCCTTAATACCACCTACCGGTAGCACGCGGCCCCGCAGCGTTATTTCCCCTGTCATGGCGAGGCGCTCGGCGGGGGGCGCGTTGCGCAGGGCCGACACCATGGACACGGCCATGGCGACACCGGCGGAAGGTCCATCTTTTGGTATAGCGCCTTCGGGGACGTGTACGTGCAAATCCAGTTTACGATTGAAATCGGCCGCAATCCTGAGTTCGCGCGCGTGCGACCTGAGATAGGTGTATGCGGCGTGCGCGGATTCTTTCATCACGTCGCCAAGCTGGCCCGTCAATGTGAGAATGCCTTTACCCTGCATCGTGCTGGTTTCGATGTGAAGCACGTCGCCGCCGGCCCACGTCCAGGCAAGGCCCACGGCGACGCCGGATTGCGCGAGATCGTCCGCGCGCAAGTCGCTGTACTCGTGCGGGCCAAGCATGACGGGCACGCTGGTTTCATTGACGATTACAGCCGGTTGCTTGCGGTTTTCCACGATCTTGCGCGCCGCTTTGCGGCAGACGTTGGCGATGCGCCGTTCGAGATCGCGAACGCCCGCCTCGCGTGTATATCGCTGAATCAGCGCATGAATGCCGCTGCTCTCGAATTTTATGTGTTTGTCCGTAAGCCCGGTTTCAGTCATCTGCCGCGGAATCAGGAAGAACTTCGCAATGCGTTCCTTCTCGTAAGACGTGTAGCCGGAAAGGCGCACGATTTCCATGCGGTCGTGCAACGGACCGGGAATTTCATCTTCGCTGTTTGCAGTGGTGATAAAAAACACTTCATGGAGATCAAAGTCAACCTCGAGATAATGATCGCTGAACGCGGTGTTCTGCTCCGGATCCAGCACTTCGAGTAAAGCGGACGATGGGTCGCCGCGAAAATCCATGCTCATCTTGTCAATTTCATCGAGAATGAAAAGCGGGTTCTTCACGCCGGCTTTTTTAATGCTCTGGACTATGCGTCCGGGCATGGCGCCGACATAGGTGCGGCGGTGGCCGCGTATTTCCGCTTCGTCGCGCACGCCGCCCAGGGAAACCCGGATAAATTTCCGGCCCATCGATCGTGCGATGGAACGGCCCAGCGAGGTCTTCCCCACTCCCGGCGGCCCGACGAAACACAGAATGGGGCCCTTGGTGCTTTTACTGAGCTTGCGAACGGCGAGGTACTCGAGAATCCGTTCTTTTACTTTCGCAAGGCCGTAGTGGTCCTCGTCGAGCACTTTTTGCGCGAGAGCGAGATCGATCGAGTCTTTGGTGCGTTTGGCCCAGGGCATTTCCGCGAGCCACTCGATATACGTGCGGATAATCGCGCTCTCTGGGCTCATGGACGGCATGCGTTCGAACCGGCCGAACTCGCGCATGGCCTTTTCCTTAATCTCCTTGGGCATGCCGGCTTTCTCGATCATGGCGCGAAGCTCGGAGCTTTCGTCGGTCATCCCTTCCTTGTTGCCGAGTTCCTGGTGGATGGCCTTCAGTTGCTCGTGCAGGAAATACTCGCGCTGGCCGCGATCCATTTGTTCACGGATACGCTCGCGCACTTTCTTTTCGATGTCCAGCATGTCCGTTTCGCGAATGAGGAGGACGGAAAGGCGTTCGAGCCGTTCACGCACGGGGATAATCTCAAGCAGTTCCTGCCGCTCCTCGACGCGCAGAGGAAGATACGCGCATAGCAGGTCCGCGAGCGCGTTCGCTTCGTGTACAGTGCGCATTGACGCGACCACTTCCGGCGCGACCCGTCCGCTCTGCTTGACGTATTGCTCGAATTGTCCGAGGCTTGCGCGCATCAGCGCTTCTGATTCAGAGCCTTCATACGGTTCTTCCGCCACCGGTTCGACGGCGGCTTCGATAACGCCGTTGGACTCCCGCACCTTGAGCAGGCGCCCGCGACCGAGTCCTTCAATTACGGCCTTCATCGTGCCATCAGGCATGCGCAGCGTCTGAAGAACATTGGCCGCGACGCCGACTTTGTGTAATTCATCGATTTTAGGCGTCTCGACGCTCGGATCCTTTTGCGCGCACAGAAACACGGGAATGCCGGCAGCGAGACTTTCTTCAACCGCGGCAAGCGAACCGGGGCGGCCTACAAGCAACGGCATCACCATGCGGGGAAAGACGACGACGTCTTTCAGCGGCAGCAACGGTATGCGCTGAATAGTAGTAGCTGACTTCACTTTGGAAGCCATGGTGACTCCTTCATTGGGGTTTTCCGTAGGGGACTGTCACGGGCATCGCGTCTGGATGCCCGTGGCTGTCCCCGATCTACTAATCTTACTACGGCTATCGCAACGAACGTCTACGCTATTCCATTGTCGCTTTCACGTAAAAATGCCGCGCCGGAAGGAGGAAAACTCCTTCCGGCCCAAACGCGGCTATACCCTCTTGCGCCGAATTCCGAGGGAAATATGACAACTGTGTAGCCTAGGCGAGTGCGGAACGTCCCTGTTCCGAACCATGGCCGCCCTTATAGTCCTCGTGCTCGTAAACGAGAAATGGTTCTTCGCCATTGCGTATTACGCCGGGCGTGATGATACATTCCCTTACGTCTTTTCGGGACGGTATATCAAACATAATATTGAGCATGGCCTCTTCGAGGATGTTGCGAAGCCCGCGCGCGCCGGTTTCCTTCTGGATCGCGAGATCGGCTATCGCCTCAATGGTCTCTTCCTTGAAGTGCAGCTTTACATTTTCGAGTTCAAACAGCTTTTGATATTGCCGGAGAATCGCATTCCGCGGCTCGACAAGCACCCTCACCAAATCTCCCCTGTCAAGTTCGTTGAGCGTCGCAATAATCGGCAGGCGCCCGGTGAACTCCGGGATCATGCCGAATTTGATCAGGTCTTCCGGCTCGACCAATTCGAGGTACTCACCCACCTTGCGGTCTTTCCGGCTCTGGATTTCGGCGTTGAATCCGATCACCATCTTGCGGGTGCGCTTCTCGATGATTTTTTCGAGACCGTTATATGCGCCGCCGCAGATAAAGAGAATGTTGGTGGTGTCAATTTGAATGCACTCTTGCTGCGGGTGTTTGCGGCCACCTTGCGGGGGTACGTTAGCCACCGTTCCTTCAAGAAGTTTTAACAGGGCCTGTTGAACACCCTCGCCTGAAACATCCCGTGTAATGGATGGGCTATCACTTTTCCGGGCAATCTTGTCGATTTCATCGACGTAAATGATACCGGTCTCGGCGCGGGTCTGGTCGAAATCAGCTGATTGCAGTAATTTTAAGATTACGTTTTCGACATCGTCTCCCACGTAACCTGCCTCGGTCAAAGTCGTCGCATCCACCACGGCAAATGGTACGTCAAGCAGCTTCGCCAGACTTTGCGCGAGCAACGTCTTTCCGCAACCAGACGGACCGATGAGGAGGACGTTAGACTTTTGAATTTCGACTCCGTCAATCTCACCACCCGACGCAATTCGCTTGTAGTGGTTATGGACAGAGACGGAGAGGATGCGCTTGGCGCGATCTTGACCGATGACGTACTGGTCGAGGAAATCTTTGATTTCGGCGGGCTTTGGTACTCGAAGGTTGCGAGAGACCCCTTTCCGGGCACGGTCTTCTGCGACAATCTCACTGCACAGGTTCACACATTCATCGCAGATATTAACATCTGGGCCTGCAATGAGCTTGCTGACTTCATCGTGGCGCTTGCCACAGAAGGAGCAGGTATGCACATCGCCACGGCTACGCTGAGGGGCCATACTATCCTCCCTTACGAACGGCCACGTTCGAGGATTTTATAGCAGTTTAAGGGCTTGCTTGTCAACAATTTTCTCATCCGCGGGGTTCCCAGTGCCGCAGTCCACCCTTATTGTGCCTTCCTTCTAACGTTCCGCGCAAGTAATACACGGGAAAACGATTACTCTATAAACCTTCTATCCGCCATCCAGAGGTACAAGTTCCCGCCGTCTAGCGTTTCAAGACTTCATCTACAATGCCATAAGCACGGGCTTCTTCGGCTCCCATGAAGAAATCACGGTCGCTGTCGCGCCGAATGACTGCAATGGCCTGACCGGTGTGCCGCACGAGTATTTCATCCATCATCTCACCAATGCGCACAATTTCCCGGGCCTGGATTTCGATGTCGGATGCCTGGCCCTGGATGCCGCCCATGGGCTGATGTAGCAAGAACCGTGAATACGGAAGCGCAAACCGCTTGCCCTTCGACCCGGATGCCATGAGCACTGCGCCCATGCTTGCGGCCTGGCCGAGACAAATGGTTGAAATGTCCGGCTTGATGTATTGCATCGTGTCGTAAATCGCCAAGCCCGCGGTCACACTGCCGCCAGGTGAATTGATATAGAGCTGAATGTCTTTGTCGGGGTCTTCGGCTTCAAGGAACAGCATCTGGGCGATGATGTAGTTCGAGACGTAATCATCGATAGGCATCCCCAGAAAAATGATGCGGTCGGCCAGGAGGCGTGAGTAGATGTCGTAGGGGCGTTCGCCACGGCTGGTCTGTTCATAAATGGTGACCGCCTGGACTACGTCCATCGGGTTACGCATGTGCATCATTGGCTTGCTCCTCGAGCTCATCCTGCGCCACTTCTTTGTCAGTTACATTGGCGTTATCCATGACGAGTTTAATCGCCTTCTCGCGGAAGATGCGGCCTTCGTATGTGCCACGCCGCTGGGATTCCTCGGACATGTACTGGCTAACCATATCGGCCTGGACGCCCATGCGCGTCGCAATGTCCTCAGCCATCATTTCAAAGTCTTCGTCGGTGACGGTAATGCCTTCGGCGTCGCCGATCTCGTTGAGTGCTACCGTGCGTTTGATCTCGATAACGGCGTCGCCGTTTGCCTGCTCCAGCAGCCCGGCGGTCATCTGCTCGATCTGGTCAACGGGCACGCGCTGTTGAATCAGTTCGCGGACGCGGTCCTGGAGGAGACCCTTGGCGACATCCTCAATGAGCGACTTCGGAATCTCGAATTTGCTGTCTTCGATGACCTTATCCAACGCGCGCGACCGCGCAATGCTTTCGCTATGCCGCGACGAGTTATCCTGAAGCTGCGTCTTAATTCGTTCTTTCAGGCCCGCGATGTCTTCTGCGCCGACCTGTTTGGCAAAGGCATCGTCCAGTTCTGGAAGGTTGCGCCGCTTGATTTCCTTGACCGTAATTGCAAACGTCGCGGTTTTACCGCGAAGATCGGCGTTCGGGCCGTCTTCCGGGAGTTTCACCTCGACGTTGAGTTCAGCGCCGGTTTTCGCACCCTTGAGGGCGGTTTCAAACTCCGGAAAGAAACGTTTCGTCCCGAGGATATACGGGTAATTCTCGGCGCTCCCGCCGGGGAACTGTTCGCCGTCGACGACGCCATTGAAGTCAATGATGAGCTGATCGCCGTCTTTTGCTTTGACCTTCTCCGCGGTCTCGAAGGTAGCGTAGCGGCCCCGCAGGTCCTCCAATGCCTCTTTGAGGTCCTTCGCTTCGACCGTTACGACGGGGCGTTCAACCTCGACACCACGGTATTTTCCCAATTCGACTTTCGGGGACACTTCAAATTTCAATGTAAAGGAAAGCGCTTCTGACGGCGGAAGCTCGCGAAGCTCTTCCAACCCGTCGATGTCCGGCATTTTGATCGGATTGAGCTTCTGCTCCTTGATTAATTTTTGAAACGCAGCGCCGATGAGCTTGCCGTCTGCTTCTGCCTTGACGTGCTTTGCGAATTTGCGCTCAATCAACTGGCGCGGTGCGCGGCCCCGGCGGAACCCAGGCACGTCCGCTCCAGTCCGTATTTCCTCGTACATCGAGTCGGCCTGCTTCGAGCGGTTCGCGGGTGGCACCGATACCTTTACTTCGTACGCGCATTCGCCTTTGTAATCGACGGCGAACGTCGGGTCTTCGACGAACTCGAATTCCTCTTCACCATGCGTATGATCATGATCGTGATCGTGCGTGTGGTCATGGCCGTGATGATGATGATGTCCATGCTCGTGGTCATGATCATGGTCATGGGCGTGCGCATGATCGTGATCGTGGTCGTGCGCGTGTTCTTCCGCGGTCGCGGTCGCGGTTGCAGTCGTTTCCGCTGCGGCTTCTTCGGTCTTTTTCTTCTTCGCCATGGATAGTCTATCGCTTCACGGTTGGTGGGCGAGGCGGGAGTTGAACCCGCACATCTTGCGATACTGGATCCTAAATCCAGCGCGTCTGCCAGTTCCGCCACTCGCCCGGAACGCGGTCTTGCAAAGCCCTACGCGCATTCCGTTATATTCAGACCAGTAACAACACAATGGCCACGGAATGGAATTCCCGCAGCCCAAGTACCTGTACGATAGCACGCAAATCGCAGCGAAGTCAAAGCTGCACGGCAGGATAGACTCCATGGGCAGCGTCTGCTTGGCCGAGGTTGCGTGGCGCGTTGGGCTATGCATCAGCAGCGGCGAGAAAGTCCTAGCGTGGGGTGCAGCAGTGGAGTTTGTTTCTTGGACGAAAAGTCCTGTAGCGCCCGGTTCCAGGCCGGGCGGTGTTCCATGTAGCGATGAATTCCGATTCGGCGCAGGAGGGCAATGTAAACCACGGAGACACGGAGCACACGGAGAGAGAGGAAGACAGGAAGCGTAGCGCCAGGTTTCCATGCCGGACGAAACTTGCGGTAAAATTCTGCCAATAATCACGCCCGCTATAAAAGGCGCGACGCAACAAGATGCGGCATTTGGTTTATCTCCACGGGCATTGGTTTTTGGATGCAACGATTCAAGATTTCGTCAACTGTTCGGCCCAAGACATTATGATCAAAAATGCCGCACTTTCGATCCCGGCGTGGTGATCGTCGGAAAGCTGATCACGTGTGGTGTATGTGTACGTCGTGTCGAAGCCATGATAATCGTCCTTCAACGTGACCCGTCCGATGTCATCTTATTCATAATCCAGCGTGGCAGGTCGTAGTTCGTACGCTCAACTGTAAAAAGGGGGCTGTCACCGGTTCTTACTCTTGTGTCTTTACTTATTTGCCCAGCGTGTTGCAGTCGGAAAGCACAGAGGAAGGGGGGTGTCGGAATTTTTTTTTGACGAAACAAGGGGGTCAGTGATGTCGGGAGCTCGGGTCCGCGGAACGTCATTGTTCCGCCGGATGGACGATTGGGCCCAAGGGCTGGGGGGGCGTAAGTAGTTGGTTTTGGCATGGCGAGGTTGTTGGTTGAAGGGTATTCCTATATAGATAGGGCGAGGGCGTTGCACTGCGGGTAGGGTCGTAACGATGCGGGGTTTAGTTGGTGGCTCTCCCCGGTTGTTCGAGAATACTGGTAACAGCTGGGAGACTCGAAATAGGTGGCTGTCCCCTATTGTTCCCGGCTCCGCCGCCTCTGATCATTGTACTAATGATCGCTATATCTGAGAATCATTAAGTAATTCGGGGTTTGTCCAAACAAATTCGTAAAGCAAATTGTAGGGAATAGAATTCCCGGCGATTCGCATCCTCCAGAGTGATTCATTGAAATTTATCGACTGGATAATATGTGCGTGTGTAGTGAGAATATGAATAGATCGGCTAGTTTCGCCATTTAGCTTGAAAACGACGATAGCTCGTTCCGGCTTTGTTGAACTGAAAATCAATTCTCCATTGTTTGCGTACTCGATTTATAAATCTGGTGGTTTTGGGGTACCCGATATTGGCGGAACAAATCCTCGAGCGAAAGCTTCATCTGACAGCATCGGCAAATAGCCGTTGCTTTCTTGATATTGAGTCATTATCTCGTAGGTCGTAAACAGGACATTTCTATAGAACGAACGATCCGACGTTGAAAGCGTGTGGCGAAGCTTCCATGCAATTGGATTACTAGTAGAAAATATAATACATGCAAACATTGCACCAACTATGATTAATGTGCAAACTATAATCCCAATCGTTGTAACTTTTCTCACGGTTAATACTCTTCATCGTCAGAGGCAGGCACATCATATTCATTTCCTCCATAGAAGAGGCGTTGTTCACCACTTGGAGAACAATAGGGGACAGCCACCTATTTACTCCGGTTCTTGGTTGTCGGTTTTAGTTTTCTGGGGCGGCCCACGGGGAGTGGGCGGAGGCGGCGGCCGAGTTTGTGTTCGAGTTTGCTGAGGAACGAATCGCTGGCGAGCGGGCGGCCGGTGTGCGTGTTGAGGCAGAGCGCCGCGATGGTGTCTTTGTTGTCGGGTTGGGTGAACATGCCTTTCCAGTTTATAGCACCGGCCAAATCTTGCCAAGCATTTAAATCGAGGAGGTGCGCTGCGTCTGTTCGACCAGTGTGCGCAGCCGCGCTGGACCAGCGGTAGGTCCACGGGGCGCGGGTCATTTTCGCGCGGACGGGATTGCGTTCGACGTAGCGCATGGCGGCCAAGGTGTAGGCGCCGTCCATGAGACACGAATGGAACCGGCCCTGCCAC
>Ga0163150_10004140_pt1 | contig 19676 bp, 16 predicted proteins | sample OliLakLV19P2IB_FD_148628 | JGI IMG/M metagenome (GOLD analysis project Ga0163150, IMG submission 148628) | Freshwater microbial mat bacterial communities from Lake Vanda, McMurdo Dry Valleys, Antarctica - Oligotrophic Lake LV.19.P2.IB | ecosystem: Environmental > Aquatic > Freshwater > Lake >...
CCTCGGCGTTGAGGATTTGCCCGCCTGAACCGGTGCGAGCACTACAAAAGGCCGGCTCCTGGTAATTCACGCGGAACAATCTGTACCGCGGCGGGGTCAAAAAAGCGAATGACTCGACTATGGTTTTTTTGTAGCGTCGCGCTTCTGCTGGGCGGGCAGCCACCGCGCCACTGGGTTGTATTGCTCCTGAGGCAGTTGCGCCCAGGCTCTCTCCAGCAACAACGTCTCTGAATTTCGGTAGCGTCGTGCAGCAACATCAGTGCGTTGACTTCCCGGCTCCGCAGCGCCGACGATTCGGATCCGACTCGTCGGAGGCTCGATGTTCTCCGACGAACCGTCGCACAAACCGCGCGATATAGTTCAGTCCTTTCGTGAGGACGAGCGGACTTTGAACAAAAGTAGCGTCAACCCCAACGAAAGCAGAACAGTCGTGGTTGGCTCGGGTACAGAGCTGGGAATGACTTCCGCCACGCCATAGAATGGCGGCAAAACTGTTGTAGGAGGGTTGTCTGCGTCGTTCCATGTGCCGCCGCCGGGGGGGGAGATGTGCACGTAATCTTCGATACCAGCTGTGTTATTCGGTTCGCCCGGAAACCAGTTCGTGTAGGAAACGGGTTCACCGCTCGACCAAACAAAACTGCCTTCCGATAGAGCGTCATTGAGCCCGATCCAGACATACCCGAGTCCACCCCGGTTATCGATGAGCCACTGGCTAAACGTGTCAATGATCCATTGATTCTCAGCGGCGCTACGCACAGTAGCCAAGTGGCCGCCTAACGTAACGGCTTCTGCTTCCGAAGCTGTCCAGCTGCTTGGTGAGAGCAGCGAGTAGTGGTGTCCATTATTGGGGTTTATGATCGGCCCGAGGATCACACTGGCCCTCGAACAACAGCTGAGGACGACGATGCCAGCCACAAGAAATGTTGGTCGCATTCGATCTTCTCCCGGCCCACAGTATGGCTCATTCAGAAGAGTATTTCAAGCGTTCTGCAGCGCAACGACTGACAAATGAAGGCATCTTTGGGACGCTGCTCGTCGAATCACACCCGGATTTTCCAGATAAGCTTCGAATCATTGACGGAGACTGACGTTGGACCAATTCCGAAAGTATTGGTCGAAAGCCAGAAGAAAGAACCGTACAAAACCGTTCCGGTGCAAATCACGGACCGGACACTGGCCCCACGAAGAGCGATTCCGGGTCCGGATCTACATCCACCCTCAGCGCAAAGAATGGGACACCAAACAAAAGAAATCAAAATAGTATTTGTGCAGGCATTCATGGGGACGTAACCACTTGTCGTCGCTGAGAGCTGGGGTTTGGGGTGCAAGAGGTCGCGAGTTCGAATCTCGCCGGCCCGACCAAAGTGTCAGTCACCTGCGGGCAGGTCATTGAGTAGGTCAAGCCTCCGTGATGCGTCTGCTGACACGACAGCCTAGGCCGATTCAGCGGTGTAGCGGATTTCCTGTCGACACGAACGTCATCTCCGAGTTCATCAGGCCCCAGCCAGATGCGCGGGTAATCGGGTGGCTCGACGCCGCTGATCCGGAATCCCTCTTCGCCAGCGTCGTCCCCTTTGGAGAGATCCACCTCGGCGTTGAGGATTTGCCCGCCTGAACCGGTGCGAGCACTACAAAAGGCCGGCTCCTGGTAATTCACGCGGAACAATCTGTACCGCGGCGGGGTCAGAAAAGCGAATGACTCGACTATGGTTTTTTTGTAGCGTCGCGCTTCTACTGGGCGGGCAGCCACGCAGCGACGATATAGCGAAGGGGGTGGTAGCCAAATTCGAGCAGTACGATCTGGTCGCGTTGGGCGAATGGCACAACTCGCGTGAAGATCAAAATTTGCGGACTCGGGTGATCCGGCATCCGGACTTCCCAAAAAAGCCCGCTTCATTGTGGTGGAGTGCGGGAGCGCGTTTCATCAAGGGCTGGTGGACCGCTTTGTCGCGGGGGAGAACGTGCCCCATCGCGAGTTGGAACGCGTATGGCGCGACACGACACAGTGGGAGGCGGCGATTTACCGACGTGCGAGCTATTGCTGAATGAGGTCCGCTCCATCAATCAAAGATTGCCGAAGCAGCGGCGGATTCGGGTGTTGGCTGGCGATCCACCGGTCGACTGGAGCAAGGTCGGCAGTGCCGATGATTTCGTTCCACTGCTTCGAAGCCGTGATGAGTTTGCGGCTCAGCTCGTGAAGCAAGAAGTCCTCAGCAAGAAGCGGAAGGCCTGTTGGTCTATGGAGCGGCGCGCTTGTGGCGTCGGAACGAATTGAACCCCGCGCCCAATCTAATCCAGGCGCGCTGATCGATCGGGACGAACCGCGGAGGCTCTTCACGATCATCCGGCTGGGAGGCGTTTTCCCGGACTCGGCGAAGCTTGAGGGCATGCTTCCGACCCGTGCGCGGGCCGGTGTTCCTGACGCTGAAAGGGACTCCAGCCGGAGAGCTGAATGCCAATGCGTTTATCGGCCGGGACGTTCCAGTAAAGCTGTTTCCGCCTGAGCTTGGGATGGCCGGCGTGGCGGATGGGTTGGTCTATACGGGGCAAGCCGCTGACTTCGTGATTGCGCCTTACCCTCCTGACCCAAAGTATGAGATTGAGAGAGAGCGCCGGCGAGGGTTTATGCCACGGCCATCGCGGCCTTGACGTCGTCACCCTTCGCCATTCCTAAAATGATAGTGTTTCTCAATCAAGGAGAAATGCGCATGCATTTACGAGCAGTCCTGTTAGCGATCATCTTGGTACCAGCGGCACTGCCGCAGCCGCAAGCGCGCGATACGCTGGTGAGCCCCGAGGTTCACCCTGATCGCAAAGTCACTCTCCGCGTGCGCGCTCCCAAGGCGGGTGAAGTCTCACTAGCCATGGACTACATGGCAACCGGTAGCCGCGAGAAAATGTCGAAGGACAGCGAGGGCGTCTGGAGCGTCACCATCGGCCCGCTCGACCCCACCGTCTACATCTATTCATTCAACGTGGACGGCATCACGATGGCCGATCCCATCAACCCGAACATGAAATTGCGCGCGCGCACTTCGGCGAGCATGGTGGAGGTTCCCGCCGAATCACCCGCTCTTTGGGAGGCGCGCGATGTCCCGCATGGGGCGGTGCAGATCAACTGGCGGAAGTCCACCGCGATCAACGGCGAGACGCGTTGGGTCTGGGTCTATACGCCGCCCGGCTATGAGAAGGACTCGAGCCGGCGCTATCCGGTGCTGTACCTCTTCCATGGATCCAACGACACGGCGGGCGGATGGACCCTGGCCGGGCATGCCAACTTCATCCTGGATAATCTGCTCGCGGAGAAGAAGGCTGTTCCCATGATCATTGTGATGCCTTTTGGCCACGCCGTTCCGTTCGTGTCAACCGGCGGTCCGCGCAACAACACCGACCTCTACGAGCAGTACGTGATCAAAGACGTGATGCCGCTGGTGGAGCAAAAGTACCGGGTGGCACCCGGTCGTGAGAATCGCGCCATCGCGGGACTCTCCATGGGTGGCGGGCAAAGTATCGCCATTGGATTCCGCCATCTCGATCTCTTCAGCGCGATCGGAGCTTTCAGCGCGGCGGTGCCGCAGAACTTTGAGAAGGAGTTCACTCAGATCATCGCGAATCCGAAAGACATCAACGCGAAGTTAAAGGTGCTGTGGTTCGCCTGCGGCCGCCAGGACAGCTTGTTCGACCGTTCGGAGAAGTTCTCCGACTTGCTCACCGCGCGACAGGTGAAGCACACCTTCCGCCCCACGGAAGGCGCGCACGTCTACAAAGTATGGCGTCAGTATCTGGGTGAATTCGCGCCGCTGCTGTTCCGCTGACACTTGTTTGCGGTCACCCGTCTACAATGACCTATGCGTTTTCTGATGGCCGCGTTCGCCGTGGCTGCGTCGTTCGTCCTCGTGTTGGGCCTCGGCGTTTGGATCGAGCGGGGCGGCCACAAGATCCCGGACGCCGCCGGTTGGATCGGCGGCCTTGGGATAGCCGCAATCGCGATATTGACCTACTGCCTGTTTGCCGGCATTTCGCCTTTGAAGGAGATTCGCTGGCAGCTCGACGGCATCATGATGCGGCTTCCCAGGCCGGCGGCGAATCCTCAGCGGTTGCCCGTCAAGCAGAGATCGGCTGAAGAGATTGCTTATGACGCGAACCCCACCGCGGTCGCGTCGTGCGTTCATCTTCAACCGATCGAGCGCGCCATGCGGATGGCGGGCGTTGACCTGCACATTTACCAAGCGTCGGAAAATCTCGTTGTGGTGAAGGCTGCTTGCCGTATCAATGAAGCTGAGCTCAAGCGTGTCTTCGCTCTCTCGGAATCGATCTACTACGCGGAGCGGTACCAACCCGAGCGCTCTCAATGGGACAATCCGCGAGCCGATATTTTTTGCGCGGATTGCCTCAAGATCGAAGGTGCACGAAGCGACATCAACGTGCTGCATGGGGACGAGTGTCGCGACGATACTCCCTGGTTTCCCTCTCCGCCCGGCCAAAGCCGCCAGGCTAATTCCCTGGCCGATGAACCTGCCACGCTGGCTATACTGTTGAAGTGCTGCAGCGCCTCGCTGCTTTCGCAATTGCCGTTCTCGGTTACGCACAGGATCCGTATTCGACGCTGCCGGTGAATTACCGGCTTGAATTCGACAACGAGTTGGTCCGCATTTCTCGCGTCAAGTATTCTCCAGGGGACAAACTCCCAACGCACTCGCATCCTGCTATTCCGACCGTGTACGTTTACCTGAGCGATGGCGGACCGGTCGAATTCATCCACAGGACTCCGCGGTTCACCCTCCAGCGGCCGCCGGTGAAAGCCGGCTGGGTCCGCTTTAACCGCAATGCTCAGACGGAAACTCACGAAGTGAATTATCTGGGGGAGTCGGCGACGGAATTTTTTGCGGATCGAGCTGAAGACCAAGCCGGCACCGCCTCATCGCGACGCCCGTCTCCGAAGCGACTCCGATTTTCCATGGGAAGACGAGCAGGTGCGCACTAGCCGAGTAGAGAACGAACCTCCATCACTCAGCCGGCCCGCGGTTCTGGTGGATGTGGCGGCGCGTAGCTTCCGGTGGTTCGATCCAAGCGGTGCGGTGGTGCCGCCGCGACCCGCGCGTGGAGTGGTGATCGTGGAACTCAAGACTCGAAATGATACGATGCCATGACGCCGAGGTTGTGCTCACGGGATCCGCGCACGCGGACGAAGCCGGTGCGGAGGGAGGTGGAGTCGGTTGATTTCATCGGCGTTTCAAGCGGTGCGTCGCACTTGATGGATCGCGAAGGGCGGGACATGGTTACAGCGAGCGTGGTGTAATGTCGGCTAATGAGACCGCTCCTTCTCTCGATTGCGTGCATGGCCCCGATCTGCATGATGGCGTGGATGCAGAGTCCGGCGGTGCATGCGGCCGACACATCTCCCCGGTCGTTTGAGCGGGTGGTGCTGCTGGAAGATAAAGGCGAGACGTCGGCGGGCGTGAGCATCGGTGATTTCAATGGCGACGGACTGCTCGACATCGTGCTGGCGAAGGGGCGTCACTGGCCGCTCCACGACCGCGTGCTACTCAACGATGGCAAGGGTGGGTTCGCCGCCGGCAACCTGGGGACGGCTCCGGACCGCACCTACTCCGCGGCCCTGGCGGATCTCGATCGCGATGGCGATCTGGACGTGATCGTCAGCAACGATGCGCCTGACCGGAAGTTGATCTACAAGAACGACGGACATGGACGGTTCAATGAGGCCGGCGTGTTTGGCGACCCCAAGTGGACTACGCGTTATGTGACGCTCGCCGACATAAACGGCGATGGCTACCCCGACATCGTAGTGGCCAATCGCGGGGGCGATAAGCCGACTCCGAGCTTCGTTTGTCTGAACGACCGGAAGGCCGGGTTTCCTGCCTGCGAGCCATTGCCGACCGAGTCGGCAACATCGATCGTGGTGGCTGATTTTGACGGCGACCGCGCGATCGACCTTTTCGTGCCGCACCGTGAAGGCGGGCAGAGTATTCTCTTGTGGAACGACGGCAAGGGACGCTTTCCCGTGTCGACGAAAGTGGGGCCGGCGGACGCCGCGGCACGGATTGGCGCGGCTGGCGATTTTGACGGTGACGGCCGGCTTGACCTGGCCATCATCGACGAGCGGAAGAAGGCCGCCTTCGTGATCTTCAATCGTGGCGAACGGAAGTTTGGGGAGTTGGTGAAGCTTCCCGGTGGGCCGAGGACGCCGTATGCGCTGGCTGTCCACGATCTGAATCGCGATGGCCGGCCGGATATTGTGGTGGGGCATGTGGAGCTTCCCGGATCGGTCTATTTCAACGACGGGCAGGGGCGCAGCTTTCATGAAGTGGCGTGGAACGATGGCAAGGGCGCGGTGTACGGGATGGCCTTCGGCGACCTGGATGGAGACGGCTGGCCGGACATCGCGGCGGCACGTTCAGATGCACCGAACGGGATCTGGTTCAGCACGAAGGCGATGCAAGGCCGGTAAACCGCGGGCCGGACGAATCTCGTTCACCGGCGGAATTTTAGCCGTGCACCTGGGTGGATAGTCGAACGACGGCTCCACGCGCGTCCGCACCACTGAACGTCACGGCGCTCAAGTTCGACAGCCGCTGCCGGTAAGAGAATTAGTTAGGCCGCGAGCGAAACACGGTCCCGAACGTTCGCATTGTGAGCACTTCGCGGAAAACGCCGGTTTGTACTGAAGGACAGGCGGCTGATCACACGCTGTGGATGCCGGCGGATCGGGGGCCTTTTAAATCCGGAGCTTGCGTGAATTGAAGCGACATCGCAACAGCCCGTGTGATAGCTTGTAAGTTTAGCGAGTTTGGGACTTTAGGAGGCTGTTGATATGGAAGCCCTCGGCATGGTCGAGACGAAGGGATTGGTCGGCGCTATTGAAGCCGCGGACGCGATGGTGAAGACGGCGAATGTCACCCTCACGGCAAAAGAGTATATCGGCGCCGGGTTCGTGACCGTGACGGTCAGAGGCGACGTCGGCGCTGTTAAGGCCGCCACCGACGCCGGCGCCGCGGCAGCCCGCAGGGTTGGCGAACTTGTTTCCGTACACGTGATTCCCAACCCCCACGATGAAGTCGAAAAGATTCTGCCGGGCGCCAACAAGCGGGGCGACAAGTCTCTCGGATAGTCCTTGAGGCAGAGCCGCGTCAATAGCGGCCTGATCCACGGATCTCGAATGCTGCAGGATCAAGACCTCATTTCGATACAGGAGGTCCGCGCCAAAGTAGAGCTTGCTTACCAGGCGTGGCTGAAGTATCGTACCTACTCGCAGGAGCAGGTTGACGCCATCGTGGAGCGCATGGCCGCTGTCGGGCGCGAGAACGCCGAACGGCTTGCGATTATGGCCGTAGAGGAAACCGGCTACGGCAACGTCAAAGACAAGATCTCAAAAAATCTGCTGTGCGCCGACCTTCTGCCGAGGACCTTTCGCGGGATGAAGACGGTGGGGCTGCTGCGGGAAATTCCCGAGAAGCACATCGTCGAGATCGGCGTATCGATGGGTGTAGTGGCGGCGGTTTTGCCCACCACCAATCCCACATCCACGGCGATCTATAAATCGCTCATCGCGCTCAAGGCCGGTAACAGCATCGTTCTGAGTCCGCACCCGCGTGCGAAGCGCTGCACCTGCGAGACGGCGGGCCTGATGTACCAGGCGGCGCTCGAAGCGGGTGCACCCGAAGGCGTGATTCAGTGCATCGATCACACATCGATGGAAGCCACCAACGAACTGATGCGCCATCGCCGCACGGGCGTGATTCTTTCCACCGGCGGAGCGGGCATCGTGCGGGCGGCGTACTCGAGCGGCAAGCCGGCGTTCGGCGTTGGGCCGGGCAACGTGCCCGTGCTGCTCGATACTTCCGCCGACGTGGCTGAAGCGGTGGCGAAGGTGGTGGAAGGTAAGTCGTTCGACTACGGCACGGTCTGCTCGAGCGAGCAGGCGATCGTCGCTGAACGCAGTCTGCGCGACCGCATCCTCGCCGAACTGAAAGTGTGCAAGGCGTTCATCTGCTCGCCCGAACAGAGCAAGACGCTGGAGAAAGTTCTCATCGGGCCCAACTTCGCCATCAATCCGAATTGCGTTGGACAGGCGCCCGGTAAGATCGCGAAGATGGCCGGCTTTGAGGTTCCCCCGGACACGTCGATTCTCGCGGTGGAGATGGCGGGCGTCGGAAAAGACCATCCCCTATCGGCGGAGAAGCTTTCGCCAGTGCTGTCATTGCTGTTTGTGCAGGACTTTAACGCGGCGGTGGACGCGTGCGAAGCGATCCTGAAATTCGGCGGACTCGGACACACGTGCGTGATCCACGCCAAAGACGATGCTCGAATCCGCGCCTACGCGATGCGCATGCCGGCGTTCCGCGTACTGGTGAACACGCCGGCGCCGCAGGGCTCCACCGGCATCACCACCAACGTGTTTCCCGCTATGACGCTCGGCTGCGGCGCCGTGGCCGGCAACATCACGAGCGACAATGTCGGGCCTCAACATCTCATTAATATTAAGCGTCTCGCCTATGTCGCAAGGACCGTGCAGCAGGCTTTTCCCGACGCTCCTCCTCCATCAAAGGGAGTACAATCGCAGGTGCCTGCCAGTGGCGGAATGAAGTTGGAACGACAACAAATCGTGTCGGCGGTGGAGCGCTATCTCGCCAACCGCGGCGTCACCGCAGCCCCCGCGGCGCCGCTGAATTCAGTGTCGGCGATTGTGGACCGGTTCCTCAACGCCAAGAAATCCAGTGCGCCCGCAATGGCGTCAGGCCCGTCCTGCGGCAGCGGTGGGTGCTCTACCCGCCAGACACCATCGGCGTCCCGCGAGCCCGCGCTGGCTCCACTGCCGGCCGCTCCAGCCCCGCCGCCAACGCCCAGGATCAACATCGTCGACTTCGTGTGCGAAGATGACGTTCGCACGGCCGTGCGCCAGCGGGAGAAGATTTACATCGGACCGAAAACCATCGTCACGCCGGCGGCCCGCGACCTCGCATCGGCGCATGACATTCTCGTCGTCTCAAATCCCCAATGAAACAAAACCTTGACGTTCTGAAGACCGAAATTCAGGAGTATCTCGACCGGCAGAAATTCGTTACTTATTACGGCCATTCAAGAACGCTCGACTCGCTTCCCATCGTCATGTGGGACACCGGGCGGCATCCTGAATATCAGCGGTTTCTCAAGGCTGCCGAAGCCGCCGGCGCGCGGTTGATTGTTCTGCACTCGCGGGAGTTCTCGGTGCGGTTCGTCGACAATGCTCTCGAAGAGGTTGAAGCCTCGGACCTCACTCCCGAGGAGCGCCGCACGATTGAGCGGCGTCTCCGGGACATGCGCGCATATGACGGGTTCACCTGCGCGGTGGAGCTATCCTTCGACATGGGGCAGCGCGCCTACATCTTCGAGTTGCGCACCGAATGGTACGACGAGTTCTCGGAGTTGCTCGACGATATCGACATGGCTTTCCCCGACGACGAAGAAGACGATCCGGACGAAGGGCCGATCGGTGGCTACTTCTCCAAGAACTGAGCCGGTACGCGCCGCGAAGCGGTGGATTTTCTCCGGCGTTGCTTCCGCGGCGATCCAGGATTTTGCCAGCCAGGTGGGGCTGCGTTCACCAGCGGCGCAGGTGCTCTGGAACCGGGGCTTCCGCAACGCCGCTGAAGCCGGCATCTTCCTGCGCGCGCCGATCGAAGGCTTGCACGATCCCTTCCTGATGGCGGGCATGCGCGACGCCGCCGTGCGTCTGACGGCGGCGGTGAAGTGGTGTGAGCCAATCATGCTGTATGGCGATTACGACGTGGATGGCACCAGTTCCGTCGTGATCCTGAAGAAGGCCATCGAGATCGCCGGCGGCCAGGCGTCGTTCCATATTCCGCATCGTCTAAAGGACGGCTATGGCATGCGTTCCGAAGTGGTGGACGAGGCCGCGGCGCGGGGCGTGAAGCTGATTGTGAGCGTCGACACGGGCATCCGCGCCGGTGAAGTAGTTCGGCATGCGTCGACACTCGGGATCGACGTGATTGTCACCGATCATCACCTTCCGGAAGCCGAGTTGCCGCCCGCCCTCGCAGTGTTGAATCCCAACCGGCTCGATTGCCCTTATCCGGAGAAGAATCTCTGCGGCGCCGGTGTGGCGTTTAAGCTGGTTCACGCGCTGCTGTTGACGCTCGAGTGGACGCCGGACCGCATCCGCCGCATGCTCGAATCGTTTCTGAAACTCGTCGCGATCGCCACCATCGCCGATGTCGTGCCCGTCACCGGCGAGAACCGCATCATCGTGAAGCGCGGTCTGGCCGGGCTGAAGTCGGTGCGCAATCCGGGGCTGCGCGCGCTGCTTGATGTGGCCGGATTGACTGAGGGCGCCACGCCATCATCGGGACAGATCGCCTTCCGCGTTGCGCCGCGCATCAATGCCGCTGGGCGTATGGCGACGGCCACGGACGTGATCGATCTCTTCACCACGGAGGACCCCGAGAGGGCCCGCACGCTCGCCGGGCAGTTGCACAACCTCAACCAGGAGCGCCAGGCCGCGGAGGCTGCGATCGTCGCTACGATCCTCGAAGAATGCGAGAAGTCGCCGGTGCGCGACGACCAGTTCGCGCTCGTATTTTCGGGAGCGGGCTGGCATCGGGGCGTGGTGGGGATTGTCGCGAGCCGCATCGTCGAGCGCTTCCATCGGCCGGTGTTCGTGCTGGGCGAAGAGAATGGATTCGCCCAAGGTTCGGGCCGTAGCATTCGTCCGTTTCATTTGCTCGATGCGCTCGAATCGATGCCGGAGTTGTTCACGAAGTTCGGCGGACACAGGCAAGCTGCCGGGTTGACCATGCCCGCTGAAAACGTCGTTGATTTTCGGCGTCGATTCGGAATGTACGCCGCGTCGTGCCTGACGCCGGACGATCTCTGCGCCACGCTTTCATTAGACGGCGAAGTGGAACTCGCGGATTTGAATGACGAGTCCGCGGCGGAGGTGCTGAACCTGGCGCCCTTCGGCATGGGCTTCCCCACTCCCGCCTTCGCCATTCGGAACGCCGAGATCGCGGCGCCGCCCTCGCCGATAGGGCAAAAGGGACTGTCGGTGCGGTTGCGCCAAAACGGCCGAACCACGAGGCTGAAGAGTTGGGGTTTCGCGGCACAGGCCTATCAGCCGGGCGACCGTGTAGATGTTGCGATCGAGATCGAGGACGACGCATATTCCGCCGGGCGCGGCTATTCGCCCTGGTGCCTGACGCTCTGCGACATTCGTCCAGCCGCCGCTATTTGACGGCCTTACGCAGCGCCTCCGAATCGGCCCTGCCGCATCAGTGCGAGTCTCAACCGCGCGCGGCTATTCGCCGTGGCGCCTGAGGCTCCGCGACATTCGTCCAACCGCTATTTGACGGCCTTGCGCAGCGCCTCCGAATCGGCCCTGCCGCATCAGTGCGAGTCTCAACCGCGCGCCGCTATTCGCCGTGGGCCCGAGGCTCCGCGACATTCGTCCAGCCGCTATTTGACGGCTTTACGCAGCGCCTCCGAATCGGCCCTGCCGCATCAGTGCGAGTCTCAACCGCGCGCGGCTATTCGCCGTGGCGCCTGAGGCTCTGCGACATTCGTCCAGCCGCTATTTGACGGCCTTGCGCAGCGCCTCCAAATCGGCATGCGGCATCAGTGCGAGCTTCAACGCAACCTTATTTACAGCGGCAAGCACGCTGGAATCACGGTCTCGAAAGAGCACTGGCAGAAGCGCGATTTGCTCCGCCGGAGGAAGAGCCGCAACATCGGCGATGACGCTCAACCGCTCGGCCGAGGTCAGTGTGCTCCAGGCCGATTTGACGAGCGTCGCAATCGAGTCGCCTTGCACGCGGAAGTAGCCGGCACCCCCGGCGTTGGGCGTAACAGGGCACGAGTCCAGCGCTACCTCGCCCGCCGCGCCACTCACCACCGAGCACTGCCCGCCTACACAGACCGGTGTGGACCAGGCGAGCTTCGACTCCTGCCGCACCGCCGCCTTCTTCGCATTACAATCGAACGTCAGCCGCAGCGTCGGAAATCCTGGCTGGTCCAAGTACGAAGCCAAGACCGGCCGAACATCCTTGCCGGTTTCTTCCTGAATGGCAGCCGCAAGGTCGCCGGTGGTAGCCGTCTTGTAGGCATGTGACTTGAGGTAGCGCTGCACGGCGCGGCGGAAGGGTTCTTCGCCGAGCCAGTTCTCGATCATCCTGAGAATCGCGCCGGCCTTTTGATAGACGGCCTGGCCGTAGACACCGTCCATGGCCTTGCGCGACTGCATTTCGAGGCGAACGGGACGGCGGTCGGAATTCATCACCCGGACGCGGGCTTCAACGGCGGCGACGCCGCGCTGCCACTCGGGAACATCCAGGTCGCTGAGCTTGGTGGAGAGCCATGTAGCGAATCCTTCGCTCAGCCAGACGTCGTCCCACCAGCGTTGAGTCACCAGATTGCCGAACCACTGATGAGCCACTTCGTGCGTCATGAGCCCACGCAGGAGGCGCCGGTGCTCCGCGGTGTCATGCTCCACATCGGCCAGCAATGAACGATCGCGGTAAGTGATGAGCCCGGGATTCTCGACCGCGCCAAACGGCATATCGAGCAGCGCCACGTGATCGAGTTTGTCCCAAGGGTAAGGGATGCCGGTATAGCTCTCAAGACGCGCCAGAACCTCTCGAGTCGCACCGCGTGCGCCGGCTGCTTCCGCACCGCGGCCCTTAGGCGCAATGATGCGGACGGGGACGCGCCCTCTGCCGGCAACACCGTCGTCGACGACATCGAAGGGCCCCACGGCAAACGCCACCACCTCGCTGGGAAGCGGCTTGGTTTCGGCGAACGTGACGCGCTTCATACCGGCGCCATCCGCGGTCTCCGACGTTGCGGTCGAGTTCGAAAGGGCGGTGTCCGAGCTGCGTACGCGAAGCGCGATGCTCCATGGGGTTTTGAACTCCGGCTGGTCGAAACAGGGGAACGCGCGGCGCGCTTCGATAGCCGTGAAAGTGGTGAAGGCATACCACTCGCGGCCGTCACTGCGCCGGTACAAGCCCACTGCCGACTTGTCGTCCAGCTTGCCGGAGAATGCAATGTTGAGCGTCGCCTGACCGGTTTTAACCGGACGCGGGAACGTGAGTCCGATAAACTCATCGTGCCTGAGATCGACGGTGGCGGAGAGACGATCGCTCCCCGATTGCAGCGATGCCGACTGTACGGCAAGGTCTTTGGCGTTCAGCCAGATACTGGCGGTGGGACTGCCGATGTCGATGTCGATCGCGATGCGCCCTTCAAAAGCAGGGCGATCGGGGAGCACCGTCATTTCGAGGCGGTAGCGCTCGGGACGCACGTCCGGCGAGAGGCGAAACGCGGGCGGACGGGCGGCGAATGACGCTGCGGCGACGCAGGCAAACACCAGCAGGACGCGCATGAGGGCAATTATCGCACCGCCGCCGAAAGGTCGCTCCCAGAACCGCGGGGCGACGGTGTAATCTGCACCGATCCTTCAACTTACAGCGCGTTTTCTGTTTACCACGTCCAGGGAGTGTGCTAGGATGAAGGTGCTTCTTATGGGATCGCATCCCCGAAGCAAATCCCTCACTAACCCAAACGGAGTAGCCAACACCATCGAATGAGTTTTACCGTCTTTCTCGGAAATCTCCCCCTCTGGGTGACCGACGACGATATCAAGTCGTGGCTCACCGCCGAGTCACTCGTCTACGACAAAATCAAAGTCATCCGCAACATGGAAACCCAGGAATCCAAGGGTTTCGCCTTCATCGACACTCCCAACGCAGAAGAGATGAACTCCATCATCCGGCGTTTTGACCGCGCTCCTCTCGACGAACGCTTATTGCGCGCAAATCAGGCTCAGCCGCCAAAGGGCAAGACCCTTGCGCCGCCCATGATGAGCAGTCCTCCCGCCAGAAGTAGTATGGCGCCGCCATCCGCGGCAGGAACCGCAACGGCAACGGTAACTGCAAATTCAACGGCGGCAGCAGCGCCGGCGATCGCCGATCGAAACGCCCGGCGTGGCGGAAAGACCCGCCCCAAGCGGAACCAGGGGCCGCAGAGCGCATTTGCCGAGGAACTCGCGAAGGCCCTCTAAGAGCCCTTCGCGAGTTCTTCAAAACAGTTTCTTTAAACCCATCCGCGGCTCCGCGTCAAGGACCGCACCTTCAATTTCGTTACAGCTTTGTTGCTCCTCTCCGCACAACCTCTAGTTAGAATGCTATACTCATTCGCAAGTTGATGACCTGTAATGGGGCACGACCCTACCGGAGGGTGGGATCATGACCGATCTTCTATTCATTCGAATCCTCTTTATCGCAATCCTCGGTTTTACCGCTTTCTTCCTGAGACCTTTTAACCTAACCGGCTTCGCTGCCGGCGCGGTCGGCGTGGTCTTTGCCGGAGCTGTTGTCCTGTTCGAGATTCGCCTCAAACAGGTCAGCCTCAAGCGTCTGATCGGCGCGGCTTTCGGCTCTGTGCTCGGGATTCTCGGCGCCTATCTGATCTCGCTGGTGCTCACGCAGGCGCTCCCCAACTCCAACGACACAATTCCGTTTATACAGGTAATGCTGCTTGCCTTGATGTGGTACGTCGGCTTGATAGTGGGTGCGCAAAAAGGCGATCTGCTGAATCTGGCGGCGCTCGGCGGCCTTTTCGGCGGAGAGAAAAACCCCAAGCAATCCTTCAAGATTCTCGACACTAGCGTGATCATCGATGGCCGCATCGCGGATATCGCCGACACCGGTTTTCTCGACGGAACGCTCGTGATTCCGCAGTTCGTGCTGCGTGAACTGCAACTCGTCGCCGACTCCGCCGACTCGATGAAGCGCAATCGCGGCCGCCGCGGACTCGACATCCTTCAGCGCGTCCAAAAGCTCCCGGGCCTCAATGTCCAAATTGTAGAAGAGGATTTCCCCAACGTTCGCGAAGTAGACATGAAGCTCATCGAACTGGCGAAGCTGTTCAACTGCAAAGTGGTCACCAACGATTTCAACCTTAATAAAGTGGCGCAGCTTCACGGTGTCGAAGTTCTGAATATCAACGAGCTCGCGAACGCGCTGAAGCCCATCGTCCTTCCCGGCGAGACCATGCGCGTATTCATCCTCAAGGAAGGCAAAGAGTTCAACCAGGGCGTCGCTTACCTTGATGACGGCACGATGGTGGTGGTGGACAATGCGAAACGGATGATCTCAAAGACCATCGACATTGCCGTTACCAGCGTGCTGCAAACCACGGCCGGCAAGATGATCTTCGGACGCTTCGACGATCGCGTGCATCACGTTCACGAAACGCGCCAGAGCGAACGTCACGAGCGCAATCCGAAGGAGCAGCCGGCCGGGACAGTCGCTGGTCCTCCCGCCACGTAGGGCTTCGGGACCGGTCACTAGCTAGCCACTCCACCATCCCGCCGATCCAAACTGAGCCGCCACCCGTGAGGGTGCGGTACGCAATCTCCGCATGCATGCCGCGCTCGTCGGCAACGCGCCGCCGGGGGCCCACACCGTAGTGATGACGCCGGGTTCACACAGCCGATAGGTTGGTCGGCGATAGCTGCGCGCGCGCCGCTCCACCATCTAAGCCAATCCAAACTGAGCCGCCACCCGTGCGGTTGCGGTACGCCATCCCCGCATGCATGGCGCGCTCGTCGGCAATGCGCCGCCGGGGGCCGGCACCGTAGTGATGACGCCGGGTTCACACAGCCGATAGCTTGGTCGGCGATAGCTGCGCGCGCCCCGCTCCACCATCCCGCCGATCCAAACTGAGCCGCCACCCGTGAGTGTGCGGTACGCAATCTCCGCATGCATGCCGCGCTCGCAGGCAATGCGCCGCCGGGGGCCGGCACCGTAATGATAACGCCGGGTTCACACAGCCGATAGGTTGGTCGGCGATAGCTGCGTGCACGCCGCTCCACCATCCCGCCGATCCAAACTGAGCCGACACCCGTGAGGGTGCGGTACGCCATCCCCGCATGCATGCCGCCCCACAATCCCGACACCCGAACTCTTCGCGGCTACTTCGCGCCGAAGCACCAGAGTGCGGATTTCGTACGGATGAAGATTCGACCGTCGGCGATGGCCGGCGTGGAGTAGGATTCATCGTCGAGATCGTTCTTGGACAGCACCGTCTGCTCCGGTCCTGCTTCAAGCACGGTCACCGTGCCGTTCAAACTCACGAAAAAAACCTTGCCGTCCGCGGCGACAGGTGAGGCGAAGTAGCGATCGGCGGCGCCGCGCAAACGAGCCTGCTTGAGCACCTCGCCGGTGGAAGGCTTGAGCGTGGTGAGCACGCCGCCGTCGTTGATCATATACAGCACGTCGCGATAGATCACTACTGACGGCAACTGCGGAATCGCCCGCCGGTACGACCATTTCAAGGCCGTCGCCGTCAGGTCGCCGCGGCCATTACCCGGACGCACGGCGAGCAGTCCGTTCTCCGCGCTCATCATGAGCGTGTACACGCGCCAATCCTCCGCATCGAGAAAGCCGTCGTGAGCGAGATCGAGGTAGGGGAAGTAGCTCTCGTGTTTCTTATCCGGCATTTCCTTGATGGAGAGCTTGCCGTCCTTGTCGGTATCGTTCTTCTCCAGCATCTCGGCGAACGACGGTACCTTCACCTGTTTGCCGGGATCGTTCTCGGGCAGGTTGTAGCCATTGATGTAGATGGTGTCGCCCACTGCCACCGGCACCGATTTCATTTCCGACGCGAGGCCGTGCACGAACCACTCGGTCTCGCCGGTGGCCACCGAGTACGCATCCATGCGAAACGAGCTCGGCGCGATGATCTGCATCACGCCGGGCTTGGGTTCAAAAACGATCGGCGTCGAGTGCCCGCTCAGTGCTTCGGGACGCTCGCGGCGCCACCGCACACGGCCATCGTCTTTACCGGCGGCGAGGATGAACGAGCCTCGAGTCTGGTCGCAGACCAGCACGATCTTGTCGCCGGCTACGATCGGCGACGCGCCCATGCCATACAGATTGTCGAACGGCCCGAGCGGCAGCTTCCAACGCTCGTTTCCATCCAAGCCGTAGGAGACGAGTCCGTAATCGGCGAAGAAGACGTAGACGTTCTTACCGTCGCTGACCGGGCTCGGCGATGCTGGACTGTTTCGGGAATCGACGCGCTCCTTGCGCGGGCGCGGAGCTTCACGCCGCCAGAGGATCTTGCCGGAAGTGCGGTCGAGGGCAAGCGTGAGAAGCTTGTCGCCTTCATACGCGGTGAGAAAAATGCGAGTGCCGCTGAGCACCGGCGAGGAGTGGCCGGGCGGAAGTGCCGTCTTCCAAACCAGGTTCTTCGCCGGGCCGAACTCAGCCGGGAGGCCGGAGGTTTCGGAGACACCTGAACCGTTGGGTCCACGGAAGCGGTCCCACTCGGCGCCGTTCACCGACACGGCGATCCCAAAGACAAGCATCCATGCGCGCATCCTTAAAGAGTAGCAACGCCGCTCCTGCAAGACGTACACTACTCTTCAGACCCCACCGCACTCGCTCATGGCAACCGGCGTTAAACTCGAATTCGCTGACCAGCGCAAGCTGCGCGCCCGCAACAAGCTGTACTATCGCTTCAACCATTGGCCCATCTGGATCTTCGTATTCTTCCTCGTTCCGGGACCCCTGACGTTCGCGCTGTTCGAGCGCGGCTTTAACAGCGACATGGCCCTCTGGCTCACCCTCGTGCTCATCGGCACAGGCATCCCGGGAGTGCTCGGCAAGTTGCCCGGTGTGGAGCCGGCCCCCTACATCATCCGCTTCACGGAGGACCGTCCGAATCCGATCTACCGGCGAATCTGCTACACGGTGGCCTGGAGCGAGTTGATCGCCTATACCGTAATCAACTTCGCGGGACTTGCAGGCGCGGTGGCAACGGGACGCTGGCAACTGCGCCAGATGTACGAGACCGCCTACTTCCCCATCGTCATCACGGTATGGATCCTCGGCGCGCTCGGCGGCCTTCCTCGGGTGAAGCCGTCCACCAAGGGCGAAGGGGACGAGCGCCGTTATTTCTACGGGACGGTCTGGGCTGTGATGGCGGCGCAGCCATTGGTCGGATTGTTGTGGCGATTGCTGCCGCGGGGCTTCTGGCCCGACTCTGCGAAGCTTGCCGTTTTTACGGGAGTGCTGATTTTCATGGGGCTGCTGGCGCGGCGCGGACTCTTGCCGAGAACCCGCAAGATCGTGCCGGGAGAGTGGGCCGTATCCGACTAACCGCTCATCCTCCACCTGGACGCATGGTCCAGACCTCGGCCGCGCGCTTCCATTTGCACGAGCGCGGCGCCGGCACGCCCGCGGTTATTCTCGAGGCGGGTATCTCGGCAACATCGCTGAGTTGGGCGCTGGTGCAGAACGAGGCGGCGAAGTTCGCGCGTGTGATTGCCTACGATCGCGCCGGCCTCGGCTGGAGCGATCAGGTCCGCGCGCCTCGAACGCCGGTGAATCTCGCTCGCGAGCTACACCAAGTCTTGCAGGCCGCCGCCATTGCTCCGCCCTACATCCTGGTGGCGCACTCGTTTGGAGGCCTCGTCATCGAGCGCTTCGCAATCGACCATCCCGATGAAGTAGCGGGCCTCATCCTGGTGGACGCGCTATGCCCGGCGGAGTTCCACCCCCTCACCGAGCACAATCGCGGGCGCCTGAATCGGGCAGTGACGCTTTCAAGGCGCGGAGCGTTTCTTGCGCGTGCGGGTATCGTTCGCGCGTGTCTCTCGCTCGTGCTCGGCGGGAATCGGACGCTGCCCAAACTCGCCGCCCGTATATCGAGCGGCTCCGGAGGCCAGGGACTCACTTCGCGGCTTGCCGGCGAGATCGGGAAGCTGCCGCGCGACGTATGGCCGATGATCGCCTGGCACTGGTCGTTGCCCAAGAGCTTCGAGAGCATGGGCGCCTATCTTTCGAGCATCCCCGAGAGTTGCGCGTCAATGTCATCGGCGCGGCTACCCGACGTTCCGGTGATCGTCATCTCCGGCGCAAACAACACGCTGGGCGCGGGCGTCGGACTGCCGCCGGGTGCAAAGCTGATCACCGCGGAACAAAGCGGGCATTGGGTTCAACTCGATCAGCCCGCGATCATAGTGGACGCCATCCGCGAAATGCTCGTCAATTTCGAGAAGCGGCGGCCTCACGCAGTCCGTGAATCCGCGGCGCATGACGGCGAGGATGGTACGTGATGTGATGTGGGCGGCGGACTGCCGCCGGGTGCGAAGCGGATCACCGCCGAACAAAGCGGGCACCGGGTTCAACTCGATCAGCCGAGTATCGTAGTGGACGCCATCCGCGAAATGCTCGTCAACTTCGAGAAGCAGCGGCCTCACGCAGTCCGTGAATCCGCGGCGCATGACGGCGAGGATGGTACGTGATGTGATGATGGGCGGCGGACTGCCGCCTGGTGCAAAGCTGATCACCGCCGAACAAAGCGGTCATTGGGTTCAACTCGATCAGCCGAGTATCGTAGTGGACGCCATCGCGAAACGCTCGTCAACTTCGAGAAGCAGCGGCCTCACGCAGTCCGCGAATCTGCGACGCATGACGACGAGGATGGTACGTGATGTGATGATGGGCGGCGGACTGCCGCCGGGTGCATAGCTGATCACCGCCTAACAAAGCGGGCATCGGGTTCAACTCGATCAGCCCGCGATCGTAGTGGACGCCATCGCGAAACGCTCGTCAACTTCGAGAAGCAGCGGCCTCACGCAGTCCGTGAATCCGCGG
>Ga0163150_10004141_pt1 | contig 19665 bp, 16 predicted proteins | sample OliLakLV19P2IB_FD_148628 | JGI IMG/M metagenome (GOLD analysis project Ga0163150, IMG submission 148628) | Freshwater microbial mat bacterial communities from Lake Vanda, McMurdo Dry Valleys, Antarctica - Oligotrophic Lake LV.19.P2.IB | ecosystem: Environmental > Aquatic > Freshwater > Lake >...
GCCAAACAGCTTTGTGAACGTCTCCATCGGTCGTCCTCCTTCGTCTCGTATCGATAACAAGATCGTAGGACAGACGACCGGTGGTTTCAAAATTTCAAATATTTTTGGCTAGCACTCTGTTGTGTCCTCTCCATCGGCGCTTCCGCCCAGACCTTCTATGGCTCCATCGTCGGCTCCGTCAGCGACCCTTCCGGCGCCTCCATCGCCCAGGCCAACGTCACCGTAGTCAATACCGCTACCGCCGACCGCCGCGCGGGCCAAACCGATACCAGCGGCAACTACCAGTTCGTGAACCTGCCGCCGGGCCAATACCGTGTCGAGATCGAAAGAACAGGCTTCCGCCGCCTCGTCCGCGACAACGTCACTGTCGAAGTGCAAAGCGCCGTCCGTATTGACGCCGCGCTCCAGGTCGGCGACGTCAACCAGGTGATTGAAGTCACCTCCCAAACACCACTGCTGCAAACTGAAAACGCATCCCTGGGCCAAGTAGTCGAAGCCCGCAAAGTCCTCGAAATGCCGCTCAATGGCCGCAACGTCTTCAGCCTCGTCGCCCTCGTCCCCGGCGTTGTCCCAGGCGGTCAATCCAGCCAGACGCCCACCGGCACGAACCCCTTCGGCTGGGCCAATTTTCAAATCGGCGGCGGCCAGGCCAACCAGAGCGCATCCTACATTGACGGCGCTCCCAACAACTCGAGTTACATCAACCACACCATGCTCATCCCCACCCAGGACGCCGTCCAGGAGTTCCGCGTCCAAACCAACAACCTCGGGGCCGAGTTCGGGCGAACCGCCGGAGGCGTGATCAACCTCACCACCAAGTCCGGCACCAACAGCTATCACGGGAGCGCTTACGACTATTTCCGCAACCGTTCCCTCAACGCCAATACCTTTTTCAACAATCGCGCCGGAATCGAACGCCCCGCATTTTCCCAGAACCAGTTCGGCGCCAATCTGGGCGGGCCCATCCGCAAGGATAAAACCTTCTTCTTCGGCTCCTATGAGGGCTTCCAATTGCGCCAGGGCCAGTCCTTCGTTTTCTCCGTGCCCACGGACCCGATGCGCGCTGGCAACTTTGGCGACGTCCGCAACGCCGGCGGCGCCATGATTCCGATCTTCGATCCAATGAGCACTTGCGGCCGCCTCGGCAACGGCGCCTGTGGCACCGACGCCGCTGGCGCCGAAGTGATCTCCCGCACGCCCTTCCCCGGCAACGTCATTCCCAACAACCGCATTGACCCCACGGCCCGCATCATGACCAACCTTTGGGGCCGCGCCAACTCCTCCGGCCTTCCCTTCACCGCCGTCAACAATTTTACCGCCAACGCCAGCGTCGGCGGCGATCAGAATCAGTACAACTTTCGCGTCGACCACACCATCTCCGACAAGCAGCGCGTCTTTGCCCGATACACAAATTGGAGTAACCTCAACCTCCCCATCGACCCATACAACACCAAGACCTGCATGGACCGCTGCACCGAGGTGATGAACACGACTCAGGCCGTTCTCGGCGATACCTATTCCCTCAATCCAACGACGTTTCTCGACCTGCGCTTCAGTTTCAGCCGCTTCAGCTACGACCGCACTCCCCTCACCGCCGGCTACGACCTCACCCAACTCGGCTGGCCCGCCGCCCTCAACAGCGCTGTCTCCGCCCGCGTCCAGCCCATCCCCAACGTCGTTGGCTACAACGACGTCTTCCGCACCGCCGGTACCGGCAGCACCATCGTTTCCCGCAACGATGTCTATTCCTTAAGCCCGAATATGACCAAAATCCTCGGCAGGCACACGCTGAAGTTCGGCGGGGAATGGCGCCGCGGCACCCACAACTACTACCAGCAGAACACCCCTACCGGTTCGTTCAGCTTCGATCCCCTCATGACCTCGACGAATCCGCTCGCCGCCCGCGGAACAGGCAATGGGTTCGCTTCGTTCCTGCTCGGTACCGGCACCGGCGGCGGTTTGGGCCACGGCAACTTCGTCGCCGGTCAGATGATTTACAGGGCCTACTATGTCGGCGATCAGATGCAGATCGGCTCCAAACTGACCTTGAACTTTGGCGTGCGCCTGGAGCAGATGGGACCTTGGTCGGAACGCTTCGACCGGATGGTCGTCCTGCTTCCCAACGCCGCTAATGAGCTCAGCGGCCGCGGCGGCTTGAACTTCAAAGGCCGCTTCGGCCTCGTGAATTCCCCCGATAGTCCCAGCCGCAACAACGAACAATTGCGCAACGTCATTTCGCCACGCTTCGGGCTTGCCTACCGTCTGAATAATAAGACCGTCATCCGCACTGGATATGGCGTCTTCTTCCTCCCCAATGAGGTCGCTTTCGGCACCGCGCCGAACATCGACATCTCCAACTCCTACTTCACTCCTTTCCTCGGCACTGTCGACGGCAGCATCACCCCAGCCGACCGGATTTCTAATCCCTTCCCGAATGGAATCGTCTCCGCGCCCGGCCGTAGCGCCGATATCCAAAGGCTCTACCACGGCCTGGGCGTCAGCGCCCCGCTCTACAACCAGCCCCGAGGCAATGCACAGCAATGGAACTTCGATGTTCAGCGCGAAGTCTTCGGCGGCATGGCCATCGATGTCGCCTACGCCGGTTCAAAAGGCACCCATTTGCCCGCTGGGAGCCAGGTGCTGAATCAGTTGCCAGTCGAGTTCCTCGCGCAAGGCGCCTCACTCCTCCAGCAGGTGCCAAATCCATTCTTCGGCCAGGTCCGGCTCGGCGCGCTCGCCCAGCCAAACGTCGCCCGCGCGCAACTCCTCCGGCCCTACCCGCAGTACTCCGCCTTCAACCAGACCGCCCCGATGAACCGCAATTCCATCTATCACTCGTTACAGGTCAAGGTCGAAAAACGCTTCGCCCAGGGTGCCTCGGTCCTCGTCTCCTACACCTACGCCAAGCTCATCAGCGATACCGATACCTTGACCGGGTGGCTCGATCCCGGCGGCGGGCACGGCGTCCAGAACTGGTACAACCTCAAGGGCGAGAGGTCCGTCGCCAACTATGATGTGCCCCAACGCGCCGTCATCAGCTTCATCTACGACCTCCCCTTCGGCAAAGGCAAGAAATTCCTCGCCGGTACGAGCGGCGCGCTCAGCCGCGTTGTTGGCGGTTGGGGCATAAACGGCATCACCACCTTCCAGAGCGGTAACCCCCTCAACCTGTCGATGGCCGTTAACACCACGAACTCCCAGGGCGGCGGCCAGCGCCCCAATTCCACCGGCGTCAGTGCAAACCTCGAAGGGACGGCCCAGAGCCGTCTCACCAAGTGGTTCGACACCTCGGCGTTCACTGCCACTCCGGCATTCCAGTTCGGCAACGTCGCCCGCACACTCACCGATGTGCGCTCCCACGGCATTGCCAATCACAACTTCACCCTCTTCAAAAACACCCAAATCACCGAACGAGTCGGCCTCCAGTTCCGCGCTGAGGTTTTCAACCTCTTCAACCGCGTTCAATTCGGCTACCCTGGCACCGCAATGGGGAACCCCCAATTCGGCGTGGTTGGCGGACAAGCTAACGATCCACGGCTTATCCAATTTGCGCTCAAGCTGGTCTTCTGATTTCTGGTTCCTTGTCTGGCTCTGTGCCGCCGTCGCCGCGGCACAGAGCCTTTCGTTTTCCCATCGCCATTCGCCCACCTCGCAAAAATATCTGATTGAAACCATGGGAGGTGGCGTCGCCCTGCCCGACTACGATGGCGACGGCATCCTCGATATCTTTCTCGTCAACGGCGGCAAGCTCGTCGACCCCGTCCGCCTCCCCGCCGACCTCTACCCCACCGGCAGCCTCGCCTCCGTCAGCGGCCTCAGCGGCGCCGGCGCAGGCATCGGCACCATCCTCGCCACCCTCGCCCTCGTCACACTAGTCCGCAGCGCGAATTTGCGCTAACACACAGCAATGGCCGGAGAACCGAGAAAGGTTTGGCCACTCCATGATCCTCTACTTGTTTCAATCCACTCCGGCCATCAATGGCCGGAGAACCAAGAAGTTCATGATGTGGATCTACGTGCTGATGGGTTTCAATCCACTCCGGCCATCAATGGCCGGAGAACCGGCTGTGGACCAGGATCTGGAGGATGAAATGGTGTTTCAATCCACTCCGGCCATCAATGGCCGGAGAACCACGCCGTGCCACTGGCATCCGTGCCATGAGCCGATGTTTCAATCCACTCCGGCCATCAATGGCCGGAGAACGCGGGGGCGGGCGAAAGCGAGCCGTACTGAGATGTTTCAATCCACTCCGGCCATCAATGGCCGGAGAACCAACTACGCCAGCGGCGATAGTCGTTGCCCTCGTGTTTCAATCCACTCCGGCCATCAATGGCCGGAGAACTAATGCGAGCCATGCCGGTCACAACTCCGGGAAGTTTCAATCCACTCCGGCCATCAATGGCCGGAGAACCCTCCTGGGTGACTTCATCCTCATCCTCCTGGGTGTTTCAATCCACTCCGGCCATCAATGGCCGGAGAACAAATCTTGCGGACGTAGCGGCGCCTAAGGCCTTGTTTCAATCCACTCCGGCCATCAATGGCCGGAGAACCGCCCAACTGGCACCACCACGGAATTTCCAGGACTGGTTTCAATCCACTCCGGCCATCAATGGCCGGAGAACGTTGCCGACTTTGACCGCGCGTTTCCCACGATGCGTTTCAATCCACTCCGGCCATCAATGGCCGGAGAACAATCAACCTGATAATTGAAACACCTACCAGAGAAGGTTTCAATCCACTCCGGCCATCAATGGCCGGAGAACTGATGCTGGGGAAGCCTCGGAACTGGACCGCCAACGTTTCAATCCACTCCGGCCATCAATGGCCGGAGAACGTACCAGGACGCCGGCAACAGACGCGACGAATGGTTTCAATCCACTCCGGCCATCAATGGCCGGAGAACATACTGCGACGTTTGGCTAAGTCATCGCAAGCCTGTTTCAATCCACTCCGGCCATCAATGGCCGGAGAACCGGCATATGCGATGCCTTCCGCGCCCGAAAGATTTCTGTTTCAATCCACTCCGGCCATCAATGGCCGGAGAACTACCTCGGAATGAAAGATAAACCCGGCGTCAGTAGTTTCAATCCACTCCGGCCATCAATGGCCGGAGAACGATTCCTTCCTTCCGCACGATGCAAATATGCGCGTTTCAATCCACTCCGGCCATCAATGGCCGGAGAACACGGCGAAGCCGAGGAAACCAGCGAGGAGGATGACGTTTCAATCCACTCCGGCCATCAATGGCCGGAGAACGCAAGAACTCGACAGCTTGAAACAAGAAGTAGTAGTTTCAATCCACTCCGGCCATCAATGGCCGGAGAACTCCGCTTGAGCGACGGCAGAAGCTGCCAAGGCGCGGTTTCAATCCACTCCGGCCATCAATGGCCGGAGAACCATGTTGTTTGCTCCTCCTCCGCGAACCAGTTTGTTTCAATCCACTCCGGCCATCAATGGCCGGAGAACCGCTGACGCCTACAGAGATTACAGTACTGCGTGCGTTTCAATCCACTCCGGCCATCAATGGCCGGAGAACTTGATACATGGACTCAAAAGAGTCTGATAGTCCGTTTCAATCCACTCCGGCCATCAATGGCCGGAGAACTGTCGAGATCCACTTCAATCCGCGGATCGTAGCCGTTTCAATCCACTCCGGCCATCAATGGCCGGAGAACCCAAAGGCAAACGGATAACGAGGGTCGCATGGCGTTTCAATCCACTCCGGCCATCAATGGCCGGAGAACCTGGGCGGTTTTATCGGAAGGCGAGGGAAAGGCATGTTTCAATCCACTCCGGCCATCAATGGCCGGAGAACCGTCAGCGTCACGAAATTGATGATAGTCTCAGCAGTGTTTCAATCCACTCCGGCCATCAATGGCCGGAGAACCGAGATGCGCCTCGGGCCTGGCTCCAAGTTCACGACGTTTCAATCCACTCCGGCCATCAATGGCCGGAGAACCCGCGCTCGCCGACCGTCTTAAAGTCGATGGGATGTTTCAATCCACTCCGGCCATCAATGGCCGGAGAACCCAGGCCTCGCACATCTACTCGGCGGATGACTACAGTTTCAATCCACTCCGGCCATCAATGGCCGGAGAACCCCTTCTGGTTCCAAACGACGCCGTCCGACGTCATGTTTCAATCCACTCCGGCCATCAATGGCCGGAGAACCATCCTTGAAGGCGCTCGCATTCGACGGGCATCAGCCGTTTCAATCCACTCCGGCCATCAATGGCCGGAGAACCGTTCGATTGCTTCTGCCATCGGCAGATCCCGAGTGTTTCAATCCACTCCGGCCATCAATGGCCGGAGAACCCGGCTTGTGCGATCGGTTACCATGTACCTATAGTGTTTCAATCCACTCCGGCCATCAATGGCCGGAGAACCTCCCGGTGCGCATCTACCGCCTCTCCATCTCCGGTTTCAATCCACTCCGGCCATCAATGGCCGGAGAACCCCGCGGTCTCGACACGGTGACATGCAGAGCAAAGCGTTTCAATCCACTCCGGCCATCAATGGCCGGAGAACCCGCGAAAAACTGGCCGGTATCAAGGGCCTGAAACTGTTTCAATCCACTCCGGCCATCAATGGCCGGAGAACCGTGAGTCTATGGCGTCATCTGGCAAGTCTGATTGTTTCAATCCACTCCGGCCATCAATGGCCGGAGAACCTATACAGCCAGCTTATTGTCGGCGTGGTTGCCGTGTTTCAATCCACTCCGGCCATCAATGGCCGGAGAACCAACGCTCGCATCAACTCGCCTTGCTCGGCCAGTGTTTCAATCCACTCCGGCCATCAATGGCCGGAGAACCTTGATACATGGACTCAAAAGAGTCTGATAGTCCGTTTCAATCCACTCCGGCCATCAATGGCCGGAGAACCATTCATGGCCTTTTCCTTGTACTCGGCTGAATGCGTTTCAATCCACTCCGGCCATCAATGGCCGGAGAACCTGGTGTGGATTAATCATATTCTCCTCGTTCAAATGTTTCAATCCACTCCGGCCATCAATGGCCGGAGAACCTGCTCAGGTCAGGCCGATACGCAGGGTAGGTCCGTTTCAATCCACTCCGGCCATCAATGGCCGGAGAACCGCGGAGCCAAACATCTCCGCTACACCTCCTGTTGTTTCAATCCACTCCGGCCATCAATGGCCGGAGAACCCTCGCCTTGCTCGGCCATCGCCCGCTTCATGCCGGTTTCAATCCACTCCGGCCATCAATGGCCGGAGAACCATCGTATCGATGGTGCTAACCCTCCGCAAGCCAGGTTTCAATCCACTCCGGCCATCAATGGCCGGAGAACCGGCAGGTGATAAACACGCTGCCAGCGAGGAGCGCGTTTCAATCCACTCCGGCCATCAATGGCCGGAGAACCATCAATCCCTTAACTTCTCGCCACACAGTCCGCCTGTTTCAATCCACTCCGGCCATCAATGGCCGGAGAACCCCAAAATCCGGGGTCGGATTCGGTCAAATGCGGCGTTTCAATCCACTCCGGCCATCAATGGCCGGAGAACCATGCGCATACACCTTATCATTGTGTTTCGCCATGTTTCAATCCACTCCGGCCATCAATGGCCGGAGAACCGAGGGGCCCCGTGGGTTAGTGGTTAGCGAGATGCGAGTTTCAATCCACTCCGGCCATCAATGGCCGGAGAACCCTGCCATCGGCAGATCCCGCGTTATCGTCAACGTGTTTCAATCCACTCCGGCCATCAATGGCCGGAGAACCGTCACCACGAGGCCGCAATTGGTCCTGACGCTGTGTTTCAATCCACTCCGGCCATCAATGGCCGGAGAACCGTGGCCTCGCGGAACATACGGGACTCCGTACATGTTTCAATCCACTCCGGCCATCAATGGCCGGAGAACCGTTCCGACCAGGTCGACGCGCACGGATCGCACGCGTTTCAATCCACTCCGGCCATCAATGGCCGGAGAACCCTCCCGCTCGTATGAGACACTTCCCCAATATGCAAGTTTCAATCCACTCCGGCCATCAATGGCCGGAGAACCGGCCGTTCGACTGCTACGAGATCACGAAAAGCGAGTTTCAATCCACTCCGGCCATCAATGGCCGGAGAACCATACGAGCGGGAGTACTCGGGGCCTAGCTCTACGTGTTTCAATCCACTCCGGCCATCAATGGCCGGAGAACCGGCTTCGCCATGCGATGGATGAGCCGAACCGACGTTTCAATCCACTCCGGCCATCAATGGCCGGAGAACCTGGCTTCGCCATGCGATGGATGAGCCGCAGCGACGTTTCAATCCACTCCGGCCATCAATGGCCGGAGAACCCATATATCGCTACCGGAGTAGACTCATGAAACTGTTTCAATCCACTCCGGCCATCAATGGCCGGAGAACCCCTCTGCGTGTGGCGATTCGGACCCGATCAAAGGGTTTCAATCCACTCCGGCCATCAATGGCCGGAGAACCATCTCTCATCGCTTGACTATACCCGCGCGATGCGTTTCAATCCACTCCGGCCATCAATGGCCGGAGAACCTCGTGCTCCTCCGCGATGAATGCGTTTATGATTATGTTTCAATCCACTCCGGCCATCAATGGCCGGAGAACCTGGCAGGTGATAAACACGCTGCCAGCGAGAAGCGCGTTTCAATCCACTCCGGCCATCAATGGCCGGAGAACCCGGAGCTGGAGGCGCAATTGAGCGAACTGATGGAGTTTCAATCCACTCCGGCCATCAATGGCCGGAGAACCGCCTCGGCTGCTATTGCAGCGAGCGCAACAGGTGTTTCAATCCACTCCGGCCATCAATGGCCGGAGAACCCGAACACGTCCGCCAGCTCTTCCCGATCCTCGCGGTTTCAATCCACTCCGGCCATCAATGGCCGGAGAACCTCGGCCGCGATGTACAGCGACAGGCCGCATGCGCGGTTTCAATCCACTCCGGCCATCAATGGCCGGAGAACCCGAACACGTCCGCCAGCTCTTCCCGCTCGTGGCGGTTTCAATCCACTCCGGCCATCAATGGCCGGAGAACCCGCGCCGCCCTTCGGAATCGGGCGGCGCGGTGTGTTTCAATCCACTCCGGCCATCAATGGCCGGAGAACCAACCCACGGGCGCTCCTCGCCAACCACCAAAGGAGTTTCAATCCACTCCGGCCATCAATGGCCGGAGAACCTGAGTACTCGATAATCTGGCCGTCGTCCTTGTAGTTTCAATCCACTCCGGCCATCAATGGCCGGAGAACCTTGGCTTGCGAAGGGTTAGCACCATCGATACGATGTTTCAATCCACTCCGGCCATCAATGGCCGGAGAACCCGCCGGTCAAAGCCTTTGTCGCGCCTTTGTCGAGGTTTCAATCCACTCCGGCCATCAATGGCCGGAGAACCAGTGCACCGCCGTCATGCGGCCCGGCATTGTTGTTTCAATCCACTCCGGCCATCAATGGCCGGAGAACCCCAGCAACACCACAAGATGATACAGATCAACGAGTTTCAATCCACTCCGGCCATCAATGGCCGGAGAACCCCGTATTGGCGGATGTGGCCCGCTGTCCTTTAGGGTTTCAATCCACTCCGGCCATCAATGGCCGGAGAACCGGCGTCCCGGTCCGCGGAATTGCGGACGTCCTGTTTCAATCCACTCCGGCCATCAATGGCCGGAGAACCGGAAGCCCGCGCCGCTTGCGCCGCCGAACTCGCGGTTTCAATCCACTCCGGCCATCAATGGCCGGAGAACCCGAAGTTCCCGCTTCCATCACGCGCCACGATAGCAGTTTCAATCCACTCCGGCCATCAATGGCCGGAGAACCGCCCGCGCCGCCCTTCGGAATCGGGCGGCGCGGTGTGTTTCAATCCACTCCGGCCATCAATGGCCGGAGAACCCCGTAACAGTCACCCACGCGCCCGCGGTCACAGTGTTTCAATCCACTCCGGCCATCAATGGCCGGAGAACCTACCTGGCCGCCGTTCGAAAACCATTGCGCGTTTGTTTCAATCCACTCCGGCCATCAATGGCCGGAGAACCCCGTCGGCAATGCGCCGGTCGAACACATGGCATGTGTTTCAATCCACTCCGGCCATCAATGGCCGGAGAACCCCCGAAAATTGAAGCTGCTGCCCGCGACCATGACGTTTCAATCCACTCCGGCCATCAATGGCCGGAGAACCACCGCCAGACGCTCGAGGACGCCGGAGGATGGAAGGTTTCAATCCACTCCGGCCATCAATGGCCGGAGAACCCGTGCAGGTACTCGAGGTAGGCGCGGAGAATTGGTTTCAATCCACTCCGGCCATCAATGGCCGGAGAACCCCTCCAAGTATAAATCGTTCAAGAGCGCCCACATACAACTGCAATTCCGCGAACAGTCGAGTGTTGCGTCGCCATCGGACCGACAACCTTATTGAGACTGATATTCTTCATGAACTTAACCCGCCGCGAACACCCCCGCCCCTAGCCTCTCACTCCACGTTCGCGGACACTCTCTCGCTAAACGATCAACGTCCCCTCGACATCCAGCGGCTTCGCGCAACCCAAATGCACCGTTTTCCGCCGAACGTCCTCATCCAGGAAATAGAAGCGAAGGCTATCCTTTTCGCTATCATACTCCTTCAGCAGCCTGGCACGAAGCAAAACCCAATCCTGCTCCCGCACCACGCATTCAAAAACGGATTTCTGAACGCGAATCCCATAGTTCTCACATTGGCGCGCAATTCGGCGCAGTCTTCGCTTCCCCTCGGGCGTCTGCGTGTTTACGTCATAAGCAACCAGAACCAGCATGTCGAAATCGCCTTATTTCAGCGAACAAGGAACATATTCGGTAACGTCCCCGCGGATGACGCGAGCCAGAATTCTAGCCTGAGTGTGTGCGAGTTCGCCCACGGTCATTGATTGATCCAGAAGTTGATGCGTAACCTCGTCTTTCTTCCGTTCGCGCCAGGCAGTAATAACGTCTCGGCGAGTCGTTTCCGACATTTCGACGGCGCCGCCCTCCCTGACAACAAATCCCTCAGCTTGAACCTGCCGCCGATTGACCAAAGTCAATGCGAGCCGATCCGCCAATAATGGGCGAAACTCCTCCATAATGTCCAGGGCTAGCGATGGCTTCGCCGGACGATCCGCGTGAAGAAACCCTACGCTGGGGTCCAGTCCCGCCGCCGCCAAAGCGCCCACGCAATCCGCAAGGAGCAACGCGTACAAAAACGAAAGAAGCGCATTCATTCGATCAAGTGGAGGACGCCGCGTGCGGCCCTTCATCGCGAATGCATCTCCTCCGTGGCGGACTAGCCGGGGAAACGCTTCGAAATACGACTTCGCCGCCGATCCCTCTATCCCCCGCAAGACATTAAGGTCCGCGGCCGATTCCAATCGTCGAATGCCAGCCGCCTGCGTCTCCGCCGTCATTCTGAAATCACTGCTTTGATCTGGATCGTCTCTCGCCGCGCGCATAAGGTTGGCACGCGCATTGTGCAACTTGCCAGCTACAAATGCGCGACTTAGTTTCAACGCCGCTTCCGGCCGGTCCGCCCAGCGGAACTGCTCCCGGCGAAGCAATACATTTCCCGACGCCGGTGCATCGACGCGCGCCATCAGCCGCCCCGACTCAGTCAGAAAGGTGACGGCAATACCGGCTTCGGCGCACCCGGACAACATACCCGGCGACACCATCACTTGGCCGAAGAGTACGACGGCTTCGAGGTTATGCAGCGGCACTCCCAATTTCACAATCCCCTCGACCTCGACTTGAACCGTCAAATGGTCGCGACGGACATAGGCCCCCTGCGTCATGACGTATAAAGTATTTTGACGGATTTCCAAATTAGTTCTCCGGATGGAAAAGTTGGCGGGACGCTCGGTCAAGGGCGCCGGATTTCAACTCTGGCATGCAAATCGGTCGTAGCGAACAGCCTTCACACTGTGGCTTGAGTCGGGCTTGGGGCAGAATCTGCGAGGAAATAAGCCGGCGGACTTTCTGAATGGTATCGATGGTAAGCTCGCGGATCTCTGGGGAGAACGCAACCTCCCTCCTGCGTCGCGACGCGGCGTGAAAAATGGCGCCTTTATTGACAGGTACGCCAAACATCTCCTCCAGGCAGAGACCCTGGGCGCAGAGTTGAACATCGTCGTTATCCCACTGCTTTCGCTTCCCGCGTTTGTACTCGACCGGAAACGGCGTCTTGCCGCGAAATTCGACGATATCGGCCCGGCCTGAAAGGCCGAGTCGATGGGAGTACACAGGAAGTGCCCGAACCACCCGGGCGCCGGGCTGGGATTCATAGCCCGGCGTGTCCGCCTCCTGATGATGGAGTTGCCCTTCGACGGTGAATGCATTGTCGATAAAAACGCCTTCAACGTGGATCAAGGCGCAGCGTCGTTCACAGTAAAGATAGTGATTGAGCGCCGACAGCGGGACTAAGTCGTCACTGTCGCCATTCGCCGCCGTGGATTCCTGTAAGTCAGGCATAGGCGGCGCAATGTTCCGTCAATTTCACTCCATCCGGCAGGTCTTCATCGCGTACCGAGACAACGTAGTCACTGAACGACCGGGGAGATTCCACACCGTCCTTCTTCTCAATCGTAATTCGTTCGAAGAGCCGTTGGGCTGGTGCCTCCCCCAGTGAGCTATTGTGCTCGAAGACATAGAGGCCGCGAGCCGACATCAACCCGCGGGCGGCCGAACGGTCCATGTCAAAAAGATTGCAGAGCGCCTTCCATAACATTGCCAAATCGTCGTCCGTGAAGCCAGTCTGCTTCGCGAACGGAGCGTTTATAAACCCGTGCGCCCGATAGAGTCCGTACGCGAGCGTGTGTTTTCGGCCCATCTCGGTATTTGCGGTGGTGCTGGCCTTTTTATCTTCTTTCGTATAGGCGACACGGGTGATTGCGTGTTCCGTCGAGAATATCCGATCAATGGAGCGTGAGAACGTGATCTGCACCGGTCCCCGCACTTGCCCGCAATTGAATTCCGTAGTACTCATAACAGCCCCGAAGGCCCGCACATCGAAGAAGTTCGCACACATCCACTCACGAGCTTTGCCAATTTGGTCCCTGCTCTCCTTGCTCTCCTTGACCGGTTTCATCTGCAACGAATCGTAGGACCGTTGTTGTTGGCTCTCCAGTGTCACTCCCGATGTCACGAAAATATTGTAACCCGGCTCATCCTTCTTGGCTACGAATACATAATCCCTGATCTTTCGCTTCAGGCAGACGTCAGAGACTAAACCTTGGAATGTCTCCGGATCGAAGCGGGGCGCATTGTCCATGTCGGGGTCGCCGTTCGGGTTGCCATCCTGGCAGTCGAAGAGATAAACGAAATCATAACGCTTCTCGATAATGCTGCTCATACCTGTATTCCTTCTTTCATTTGCTTCGCCTCGTGGGCCCGTTTAAACCCTTCGGCTCGTTGATGGTGAAAACCAAGAGCGAATCGTCCTTGATCAAGCAGGTTGAGTTGTCCCGGAAACTCGGTGCCGATCCGAAGGTATATTTCGTTCATCTGCCGGTCTATCGCCGTTGCAATGCCTCGGTCGTCGCGGCGTAGTTTCCGCATGTGTTTCAACCCGAGATCCACCAGCTTGGGAAAGGCCAGGCGCGGGAATGTCGAAGCCAGCGTGTAGTAGCGATCCGCTACCGTTTGGTTGAGTTTGGAGTTACTCGCGGAATATTGCAGGTTATCGAACAGTGCGAGCAACCTGCCGCATAAGTAGGCCGTATTCGATTCGGCCGGGTTTAATTCAGCGTTCATCGGTGATTCTCCTTCGTAGTTATCATTTAGGGTGAGGCGCAAGAGACCGGCGCGGGCCGGCTTGAACCGATTGGCGCCATGTTCGGCCCGAAGGCGACCGAGTATCGCGGACAATAAATCCAGTCCGAGCGGACGCCCCAAGAGCGCACGCTGCATCAGCTCCACCGCACGGCCCGGCGGGGGCTCGTCTTTTTCTCGGACAAGGCTGGCGAGGAGTTCCCAAGTTTTCGGGGCTGCCGCCATCTCGCCTGAAAAACAGTCCATGATCTTCACACCTTCAAACCACGAGGCAACATTCCGGAGGACATTGGCCAGCGACTCGTGGATCCACTGACGAACTACCAGGCGTCCGCCATTCCCGGAAACGGCCAGAACGTAGAAGTCATTAGGGTCGATTCCCAACCAACTGTTGGCCTTAACTTGAAGCAACCGGTTGATGTCATCGCGCTTGGCGTCATCCAGAAGGGTCATCGGGTTGAATGCACCGTCAGGCTTGCGAAGCCAGAAAAGGAACGCGGTTCCATTGCGGTCCACCCGGCTCGTTTGCCTTCCCGCCAAAAGGTGGTTGAGCGCCAGGACATACGCCTGGGCGCGGTTCGGAGAAACCGGACTATTGGCGCAACTGTCCCACCCATAGGATTGGAATGCGTCCTTGTCGAAAGACATCAAAGCCACCTCCGCCCGGCCCCCAATGGACGCGGTGCCTTTGATCTTGTCGTGAGTTGGCGCAATTGCGCCGGTCTTTCCTGAGACGAGACACATACCAACGCCGCCGGCATCGTTGCGGACGCCGAATTTCTTGCCGTAGTGTTCCCGCCAGAAGGACTGCACGGCTGGCCGTCTCACGATCGGGCCATCCGGCTGTAGCGACAAGACAATGCCGCCTGTAATCTTGACATCGAACGACGCCAGTGCGGCCCGCACTTGATCCGGCCGTTCATAGAATTTCGTGCAGGCCGCAAGACCTTCGTCATGTGTCGCCGTGGCGGCGTCCCCGATAAGTTCCACGAACTTGGCGTGTTTCTCGGTATGGTCCGGTTCCTGGCCGGTTTTTGTCCACGGACCGACGCCGAAAACGTACTTGGCGTCGTCAAAAGCCAGCAGCGGATGCGCGCCTGAATTCCGATTCACGGGGCTCTTCGGCACCGTTTGTAAATGGATCTGCTTAAATTGCTTTTTCCCTTTCGTGACTGTCTCCTCATGCCTGACCCATCCGTGGAAATCGCCCGCTGCCGAGATTTCCAAAGACAACGGAACCGGTTTCGCTTCAAACGCAGGATCTTCCAATTGATCCTGAAGCCGCGAATCCGCATACTCGGCTAGTGCTTGGATGAGCATGCCAAAACCTCCTGACGAAGAGATGAGTCGGGAATCGCTATGTCGGGTCGAGTGTCCAAGACACCATTCCGGACTTCGGCTTGGAAAAATACAGGCCGATTGGATCCGGGACGAAAGATGATGTCGTAAAGCATCCGGCCCATGTCGATGTTCAGATCACCGAGCGGGACGTCACTGCCGGCGACCGGACCGAAGTCAGCCGCGAACTCCCTACACCCCAGAGATGGCCGATGGAAGCACTGCCCCCGTTCAACCCGGCGATTGAACATTGCCATGTACTTGGTTGGATGGTTTTCGGCGGTTGGCGTAAATACATGGGGATACGCCTCAATGACGTACGCCACATTTCGCAAAGCAAGGGTGTTCCGCTGTGTCACGTCGGATGACCCGGCGCCGGCTACATACGGTTCAAAGGTGGTTGAATCCTGCATCCACTTTTTCACGCTCGCCGGCGACACCTTGCTCTGAACCTCGTTTCTCCGCAGCGCTTGGAACCGGATGGGCTTCAGCACGCCGATGTTCGTAACCACCCAACGCATTTCCGGGCGCCAGCAAATGGCATCGAGAATGTTCCGGGCGGCAGATGGCGTCATGCATTCGTAGGACAACCGCTCTACTTTATTTTCCGGTCTGGTCCAACAAGCGAAATCGCCGAAGACCTTGACTCGAACGATCTCATTCATGCACAATCCTCTCTAGTTTTTGAGTATCTTGTGAAATCTCTAAAAAGGATTTGTACTAAGGCTCAAATTACGGTGGTTGGATTGTGCGCTACTTCTCCGCCCTTGTCAATGGGAAAGGAGATTTTTTCTTCGAACGTTTAATCGGAGTGGATTGAAACATTTGTGCCTTCGTACACAAGAGCCCCGTAAACCGGGGCTCGCCGAACTACCCGACGTAGCCGGTACCCTCATATCGGATTCCGAGTTCATCCGAGTACAGGCCCTCGCGACAAGCCCAAAGTCCCGTATCGGGAACAAGCTCGTAAACGGAACCAATGGCTCTGGCGCGAATCAATTGGTGCGGCCACAGACTAACCGTAAATTGCTGTGCCTCACGAAAGCGCCCTAAGCTGACCCCCGCAAACGGAATTTTCTTTATGAGGTCCCTGGCTTTTTCGTCGTAGGGAATGAGGACAGGCTTGGATTCATCCTTGATCCACTCGACCGTCTCCGCTACCGTCGCAAATTGGAGTGCGTGCCTCATTGCTTGTACTCGTGCTGGGTCAAGGTTCTCGCCGCCCTGGTAAAAGCGATCAAAATAATGCCGGATCGTGGACGGGTCATTCCACGAAGCGGCTCCAGCATTCCGCATTACCCCGGTGATGTCCGCTCCTTCCCGATATGCGCCGGGAGGCATCGATCCCTCAATCGGGTCGAAAACGACGAATCGGCCGGAAGGACGCCCTGCATTTTCGGTCAATCGGCCTTCCCGGTCGCAGCGGCCGGCAGCCTGTGCAATCGAGTCAAGAGGCGCAAGTGCCCGCCACACGACGGGAAAGTCGATGTCCACCCCCGCCTCGACAAGCTGTGTGGCAACCACGATGCAGGGCAGTCCTTCGTGTACGCGACTGCGGATGAGTTTGAGGCGCTTCAATCTATGCACGGGACACATGTTGTTGGACAAGTGCAGGCAATGTGCCGTTAAGCGGCTCAGTTCCTGGTACAACTTGATGGCGGCGCCACGCGTGTTGACGATGACTAGCGCTTGCGGTTCAGCGGCCACCTCAACCGCGACCTCACCCCACGACATCTGCCCGGAACGCCATTCTGTTGTGACGCGCTCCAGGGCGGCGAAAAGCTTTGGCGGTTCCCTAATAATTTCCGAAAGCGTGCCCGCAGGAAAACGGGGATCTTTGCTCCTATCTTGCTCTGACTGTTCCAGTGCCGGTTGAGTGGCAGTCGAAAACACAAACGTCGTTTGCCACGCGTCCGCCAATCCCTTGATCATGGACAAAGTAGTCGCCACGAAGTTGCGAGGAAGCGTTTGCACCTCGTCCAGGATCACGATGGAACGGGCAATGTTATGGAATCGGCGAAGGTCCCGTGGATGATTCGAAAAAAGACATTCAAAAAATCGAACGCTCGTAGTGACGACAATCGGTGCATCCCAATTCTCGAATTCCGCCCGCCGCCCAGGGTTCGCGTATTGCTCATCATTTGCCTCGCCTCTACTGAACGCTCCCGAATGATGCTCCAGAATGACGTTATCGCCAAACGCTTTTCGATAGGCGGCGGCGTTCTGCTCAATGATCGACAGAAACGGGATCACGACAATGATCCGGCGAACCCGCGAATCAAGAACGGCCCGCCGCAAAGCGAAGGCCATACTGGAAAAAGTCTTGCCGCCTCCAGTGGGGACGGTCAGGGAAAACAAGGGGCCCAGCTGGGACGCGGCTGCAAGACATTCTGCAAGAACTTTTTGTCTCGCCGCCTTTACCGCGCCCTCGACCGTTGCCGCCGCACGCTCCGAAATTGTTTCGAGAAGCGCGTCTAGAAGCCGCCCGCTAGACAGGGATTGCGATTCGGGCTGCAATTCACCGGCATTAGCGGCGGTGTTGAGCCGATCGGCATCCACCAGGCAGCTAAGTAGCATTCGGCAATGGAGATCGAATGTAAGAGGGTCCGTAATGTTGAGGTTCCCTAGGAGTGGTTCGGCCCCCTCAAAACACGCAGCTATCTCCGGAACGTCGCTGAGCGCTCGCCGCCAAAGCTCCCTTACTTTTTCTTTTTCGGCAAGTGTATCTATCCTGAGCTTCGAAACATCTGACATTCCGGCATGGTGACCCGCAACCGCAAATGCAACGTCGCTGGCCCTACCCTGAAACCACGCGACAGTTGCTCCGAATATCGAATGGGGCGCCCTCTTTACTTCACCTGACAGCAGTTGCTGAAACGCATCCGAATACTTTCCAAGATCGTGAAGATACCCAGCCGCGCGAGCCCGCCGCGAAAACTCCTTAGACGCTCCAGCCGCTATCGCCAGCGATTCAGCCAACCCACCCACTTCCAGCAGATGAGTGCGCAACGGTTGCCATTTGGCGCCCGAATCGGATGGCTTCCTCCCTTCCGGATCTGAGTGTGCCCAATACATTTAGAATTTCGTACGAGTCTAGCATCCAACCTGCTTTCCGTTTGCGCTCGGCCGTTTGCACCCAGAACGAGAAAGGCGTCACGAAGGATCAATATTTATTTTTCCACCCGTAATACCCACATTCCAAACCACTTAACCAATAATCCAAAAACTCCCGTCTCGCCGGTTACTGTACGCGCCCCCTCTAAAGTAAATGCAGAATGCTAGCTCACTCCACGAAAGCCACCCGCACCGAATCCGCCCGGATCAACGGCGCCAAATCAACGGGCCCGAAAACCCCCGAAGGCATGTTCCGTTCCCAAACCGCCCGCTACAAACACGGCCTCTACGCCGCCCGCGGCTTCATGCTCCCCGGCGAATCCGTCGAAGAATTCACCGAACTCCAAACCCAACTCCGCGCCTACTGGCAGCCCTTGGGCTTCTACGACCAAACAACTGTCAATCAACTCGCCGGCAACTTATGGGAAACCTTCCGTCTCCAGGCCGCCAAAAACGACTACATTCACGACGTCCGCGCCGCCATCGCCCTCAGCGCCCCCAAACTTAAGGACGCCGCCAAGCTCAACCTCATGGCCGAAAACCAGGCCTCCACCGCTGGCGGAACCATCGAGCGCAACCATGCCCGCCTCAATTTCCTCGCCCGCCAACGCGACCAGATGGAACGTAGCCTCCTCCGCCTCGAGAAACGAAACGTCACCAGCGGACCATCCCAAAAGTCGTTGATAATAAACGGCCGGCAGCATCCGGACATCCCGGAAACCCAGGACGCCCAACCCGTCCCCGGCAATCTTTCCGACGGGCCATACATCGTCAACGCCACCGCTGAGCCGCTCCCAGAGTCCTTCAGCACCCCCGCGCCCAGCGAAGCGCCGGAGCCGGAGCCGCAACCCGAAGCCGCCAGCAAGCCCAACATCATCGACTGGGCCGCCGCCGCCCTCGACTTCCACCCCGACGAATATCAAGCCGAAATCCTCACCGAAACCGGCAACCGCATCCTGATCCTAGCTCCGCGCCAAACCGGTAAGTCCACCGCCGTCGCCGTCCGTGTCTTATTTGAAGCCATGAATCATGACCACGCCGTCATCCTGCTCGCCAGCGCCTCCAGCCGCCAGTCCGGTCAAATCATGGAAAAAGTCCGTAAAATGGCCCGTAGCTTGAACCTGGAGATCCTCCCGCCACCGCCTAAATGCGACGGATTCTCCCTCGCCAACGGCGCCGAAATCGTCGCCCTGCCCGACAATGAGGAAACCATCCGCTGCTTCTCCGCCCCGCGAATGATCGTCGTCGACGAAGCCGCCTTCGCTTCCGAAGCCGTGTTCAAGGCGCTGGAACCGATGTTACTCGTCTCCAACGGCACTTTCCTCTTACTAAGTACACCCAACGGCCAGACTGGTTATTTCTACGATCAATGGCACGCCGAAGATAGCCCGTGGACCAAACTCAAAGGCAGTCTCGAACGCTGTCCGCGAGTCAATCTGGCCGCCATCGAAGCCATGCGCAAAACCACCGCCAA
>Ga0163150_10004142_pt1 | contig 19654 bp, 20 predicted proteins | sample OliLakLV19P2IB_FD_148628 | JGI IMG/M metagenome (GOLD analysis project Ga0163150, IMG submission 148628) | Freshwater microbial mat bacterial communities from Lake Vanda, McMurdo Dry Valleys, Antarctica - Oligotrophic Lake LV.19.P2.IB | ecosystem: Environmental > Aquatic > Freshwater > Lake >...
CCTGGCTTGTGATCTAACCAAGATAGTTTATCCAAACCCCCGAAGCCTTAGGTTTACCAGGTAAGGGGGCGATATTGTCTCACCCCATCCCTAACCTAAGTATTTTTGCTAAAATAGGTAGGTGACTCTACCAGTACCGACAGAAGATGTAGAACAACGTATTTTCGTGCAATGGTTAGAGTGGAAAGGTTATCGTTTCACGAGTGTGCCTAATTCTACCTACACAAAAAGCTGGAGTCAGAAGCGTAAGAACACTGCCACAGGCTTACGTGCCGGCTTCCCTGACATGATCGTGATCGCTAATGATAAGTTTATGTGTGTTGAGATGAAGCGCACGGTAGGCGGCTCTACAACGCCTCAGCAAAAGGAATGGGTCGAAGCATTGAATATAGCAAACATACCAGCAGCAGTTTGCAAAGGATCTAGCCAGGCTATAGACTTTGTGGAGGGGATAATTAACAGCTCAAGGTAGTCAGGATATTAGTAGGACTGTTCAAATTGGCTACCTCTTGGTAACATTTTGTCGTCCGCAGACACCGCTAATATCCTGCTTGCTTTGATTACTGGTTTATGCTTATATTAGGGTACTTAACATCTAGCCAATGACGACATATCAAACATGAACATTTGTTACGTAGGTAATTTCACCCAAAAGCATTGTACCGAAGTGCATTTAGCAGCTACGCTTGAGGACTTGGGCCACGAAGTTGCTCGGCTTCAAGAAAATGAGCTAACGCCTAATTGGGTTGCTGATTATTTGCGCAGCCATATTGTTGACTTGGTGCTGTATACCCGTACATGGGGCGAAACTGTAACATTGGAACATCTTGCGCAACTGCGAGAACGCAAGATACCTACAGCCAGCTACCACCTTGATCTGTACATCGGCTTAAAACGCGAGGATGGGCTGGACGATGACCCTTTTTGGCGCACCGATTTTGTTTTCACGCCGGACGGTGACACTGCCAGTGCCGAAGTATTTAAGGCCAAGGGCATAAACCACTACTACATGAAGCCTGGTGTCTTTAAGCCTGAGTGTTATATGGCCGAGCGTAGCCAGATATTTGATGAACCAATATTAGATGTTGTGTTCGTGGGCGGTGGTGAAGCGACAGGTATAGAGCCGCAGTATGGTCACAAAGAGTGGCCTTATCGCGGCCAGCTTATCAAGTTTTTGCGCGATACCTACAGTGAAAGATTTATTAAAAAGGGTCACCCACAGGAAACCGTGCGCAACGAAAAGCTGAACTGGTTATATGCCAACTCAAAAGTAGTAGTCGGCGATAGCTTGTGCTTGAACTTTACACATCCCTATTATTGGTCAGACCGCGTTTACGAAACGCTGGGGCGCGGCGGCTTCTTGATCCATCCGTTTATCGAAGGTTTGGATGAGGAGTTTGAAGATAAAAAACACCTAGTCTATTACAAATATGGCGACTTTGACCAGCTAAAAAGTCTGATAGATTATTACTTAGACCCAGCGCACTACGAGGAGCGCGAAGCTATCCGGCTGGCTGGCCATGAGTTTGTAAAAAACCACGCCACCTATACTGATAGAATGAAGCAGATGATTGGTATGATTAGCGCTACTGAGGCGGTGCCCACCCCTTCCTCGGTAGCTCCGATTAAGATCAATCTCGGTTCTGGCTCTGAGCCTGAGCTTGGCGAGGATTGGGTCAATGTGGACTGGGTTGAGCAAGACACTACCGATGTAGTCCACAATCTTCTTGAGTTTCCTTGGCCGTTTGCTGACGGCGTAGCTGATGAAATGTTGGCGCGCGATGTCTTGGAGCATATGCCACTGTACAATCTACATAATCAATCTATACCTATAAAGTTTATCGAAGAGTGCCACCGCATTTTGCAGACCGGCGGTAAATTGTTTATGACTATGCCACACTGGCAATCGCCTAACTTGTGGATAGATCCGACGCACGTTAGGGGCTATGACGAAAAGAGTTTTGACTACTTCGACCCCGAAACTGATTATGGCAAATGGTACGGATATTATTCTGACAAGAAGTTTAAGGTTACATCTGTTAGAACGCCGAATAATAACGTAGAGTTTACGATGGTGAAGCGATGAGATACGTTGTAGTTACTCCATACGCCTATCAGCCATACTTTGACGAGTTTATATCTACAGTAAAGATACCGCGCGAAAATATGCTACTCGTGAATGACACAAACCCGCCTGGGGGAATCGGGATTATGAAGGCACATAATCAAGGCATAGATTTTATGCTAGAGCATGGCGCGGACTGGCTGGTAGTTATGAGCGCCGGTATACGCTTCGGCGATAAGGGCGGGCTAGACTTTATCGAGCTTTTAGAGAACCATAACGACCTGCACGTTATAAATGGCGCGGGCGTAAACCAAGAAACCGGCGAAGTTATGGCTATGGGTTATCACCTAACCGCTTTCAAGCGCGAAGTCTTTGATACTATCGGGCGGTGGGACGAGAACTTTACGCCCTATGGCTTTGATGACATCGACCTTATGCTGAGAATGAAAAAAGGATTTGGCGGGGCGCTAAGAGCCGACACTTTTCCTGTAGACATGCAACACGTAAGTCGTAGCCATAGCATACAATTGGCTGGCATAGACTCACCGAGCGCGCCAAGAATAATGTACTTTACGGAAAAATGGGGTCGTCACCCTGGTGCATACCAGTGGGATGGTTGGCTACACCCATTTAACGAGGAAAAAAACACTATAAAATACTGGCCACCGGCTAATAATGGGGGTAGGTATGATGACTAATTGGGACGAAGTGGCTATTAAGCACGGCACAGATAAGGCTTCGACGCACCACGACTACATGGTTGAGTACGAGAAACTACTAAAAGATCGCGACATAAAAACCTTATTCGAAATTGGTGTGGCGCACGGCAAGTCGCACACAATGTGGGCGGAGCTACTACCAGAAGCGCTAATCGTGGGCGTAGACATAGTGCCGGAGTGTCGACTACATCAACGCAAAAACATAGCCATAATTATAGCTGACGCTTGCGATCCGGCTAAAATGGCCGGAGTGTCGACTTTACACGGTCCGTTCGACGTAATCATTGACGACGGTGAACATAAGCAACTTCAAGTAGTAACCGCTTTTGAGGAGTTGTACCCGCGCCTTGCGCCTAATGGCATTTATATAATAGAAGATTTGGACGCTGACGAGATTTGGGTAAAGAGCTTCGTAAAGATGTGGGGCGCAAAAGTCATAGCTACTAATGATAAGGTTGGCTATCTAAAGAAGCCTTGCTTAATTGTTGTGGAACGATTATGAGAGCTTTAATAACCGGCGCTAGTGGATTTATTGGCTCAAATGTGTTGGCCTATATGTTAGAGAACACCGACTGGACTTTTGTGTGCCTCTGTTCATGGCGACATAAAGGCGACCCACTCAACCTGCAACCTTGGTTCAATGACGATAGAGTAGAGATTATTACACTTGACCTGATAGGCGAGATACCCGACATTGGCGATTTTGACTACATTTTTCACCTAGCCAGTGAATCTCACGTCGACCGGTCGATAGCCGACCCTGTGAACTTCATAGAGAATAACGTCTCTAGTACATTACAGATGTTAGAATATGCCCGCAAACACGTGCCTAAAGTTTTTGTGCTTTTTAGCACCGACGAAGTCTATGGCGCTATGGAACATAAAGAGTGGGACGTTTTATTGCCGAGCAATCCTTACGCAGCTAGTAAAGCAGCTCAAGAAATGATCGCTATCGCTTATTGGAAAACCTATAACGTGCCAATCGTAATCACTAACAGCAATAACATCGTCGGCAAGAACCAAAACCCCGAAAAGTTTTTGCCTAAGATTGTCGGGCTTATAAACGCCGGCGAGGAAGTCACCATACACACAAGCAATGGCGCGCCTGGTCGAAGGTACTGGAACCCAGTCGAGAACGTCGGCTCGGCACTGATGTTTATTGCCGATCGTCAGCCGGCGCGTTATTCAAATATGCTTGGCGAAAAAATTAACAGACCGGACAAATATAATCTAAGTGGCGGTGAAGAACTAGACAACCTAGAGCTGGCGAAATTAGTAGCCGACATATTAGGCAAAGAGCTACGCTATAAAACACTAGACGCAGAGACTATTAGACCAGGCTACGACGAGTTTTACGCACATACGCAGGGTATGTTAGACAAACTCGGTTGGAAAGCGCCATACACGCTTTGGGAAGGTCTACAATGGCTAAAGTAAATGTAACCCTAATCCCAATAATAAGGTATAATATGGTTATGCTATGCTTTGTAAATTATTGTGAGAGACTGGTACACGCTAAAGACTTATGCGAAATGCACTACAGAAGACTTTTACGCAGAGGACAAATTGGTAGCGTAAAGCCTTTGCGAAACCAACGAAGATTTGCAAAGGGGACAGATGAAGACAGATTTTGGTTAAGGGTAGACAAAACTGCCACGTGCTGGTTATGGACAGTCGCAACAACTACAGCTGGTTATGGCGAGTTTCAGGTTAATAAGAAAACAGTTTACGCTCATAGATGGGCATATGAACATTTTAAGGGTTTAATTCCCATAGGACTACACATAGATCATCTGTGTTTTGTGCGTCACTGCGTAAACCCGCAACATCTAGAAGCAGTAACATTGGCTGAAAATAATCGTAGAGCTTGGGAGCGAACATCAGGCAGGGTAGTAGGGCGATGAGCGAACCTATAAATGTTTACTGGGTAAGTTACCACGATGACATATTGGCACACGGCTTCTGGGATAATGGACTATTGGACGATATATTCAAGCAAGTCAATTTCACCCACCACGAAGTTAAAAACAAACCATTCCCCAAAGTTGAAGACGGGGCTGGTGGCATATTTATTATCAATGGCCGTACTCACGTCGAGGACGCCGACAAAATCAACGCCGACATCGCTAAACTTCGCTGGGTATTATTCATCGACACCGGTGACGAAGAAGCGCTTTTTCCATTATTCGATATTAAGCACGCCATGATGAAGCGTTGGGTAATGCTACCGCGCATGAACCAACACGACGACGCTAACTACAGATTGGTTAATGGTTATCGACCGGAAACTAGAGACACATTAAAAGCTATCGGTCAGCAAACAGCCAACATCGATTACAGCTTTGTCGGTCAAGTCAATCACGAACGCCGGCAACAGTGCGTCGATGTAGCCAAGCAATTCCAAACCATATACCCCAGCGCCATAGTCGAAGGTACGGACGGCTTCGGTAAAGAGGCGTTGAAATATCCCGCCTACCTCGACGTTATGGCGCAAAGCAAGATAGTATTATGCCCTAGTGGCATAGAAAGCCCCGACAATTTTCGGCTGTACGAAGCGTTAGAAGCCGGCGCGTTGCCGGTAGTCGACGCTTTTAGCACCAACAACAAGACCGCCGGCTTCTGGCGCTACCTATTCGGCAATGATATACCGTTTCCGATCGTCGATTACTGGGACGCTTTGCCTGATATGATACCGGCATTGTTAGCCGACTATCCGGCGAACGCTAACCGGTGCTTTGCGTGGTGGCAGGGACTTAAGCGAAGTATAAGATATCAATTATTAGACGACGTAAAGGGGCTTTCCAATGAATGACCAGATCACAGTTTTAATACCAGTCTCACCGATCCCCAGTATGCCCAGCACCGAGGTGATTGACCAAACCGTCGCCAGTGTTCGCCAGCGCCTACCCGATAGCGAGATAATTATTATGTTCGACGGCTTGCCGGCACACTTCCTGCAATACAAACAAGCCTATGACGAGTTTACCAAGACCTTGCTTTGGAAAATCAATAATGAAATGGGGAACGCTGTACCTCTGTTATTCAACACTCATCATCATCAAACCGGTATGGTGCGCGAGGCGCTAAAGCTAGTTCGCACGCCGATGATCCTATTCCTTGAACAAGACACGCCACTACATAACGATATACCTTTCGACAAACTCACCGAGCCAGTCCGGTCTGGCTACATCAATCTACTACGCTTTCACTTTGAGGCGCAGATACACCCCGAACATCAGCACTTAATGTTAGACCAATCGCCTATCGACATATTAGGTCAGCCATTCTTACGCACTAAGCAGTGGTCGCAACGTCCACACCTAGCCAGCACGCAATACTACCGAGACATCTGCGCTAAGTATTGGGACGATCAACCGAGATTTATCGAACACGCTATGTACGGTCTAGTCGCAGAAGGTGGCGATAACTACGATGAACATCGATTACATATCTACGCGCCGGAAGGCACGCTCGTAAGAAGTAAACACCTTGACGGTAGAAGATTAGGAGCAGAAAATTATGATCACTCCGCAAGCTGAAAACAAAATACAAGCACCTTTAGCAATGCGCTATCCGGTACTGAATACTGGAAAAATGGACGATTGCCTCTGGTCGTTAAATTATATGCGCAACTTCTATGACAGTAAAATAGTCGAAGCACCACCTAAGCAAGCCAATATGTTCAAGACTTTTTGCATAGCCTTGACTTACGCCGAGACTGTGTTAAAAGAATACGATAAATTGACCATTGAACTGAAAGGGAGGGCTAAGAAATGAAGCTCGGAATTATTTACAAACTAAGAGTTTCTAGTTATAATTAAGCTTATGGTAGAAAAACATACAATCGAGAGTAGGGGTAAGATTAGCCAAACTTTGCGTCGGCTATATTCCGATGGAAGCCGAGTGAAAAAAAGCCCCATGCAGGGGCGCACACATAGTCTTGAAACTAAGGAGAGAATGCGATTATCTGCTCTGAAGCGTATCGAAAAGTCGCCACACACCATACCGGACAATACTGGAAGAATTAAAGAAGACGCTGGTTATGAGGCTCTACACGCCTGGGCGCATAAATACTTTGAAAAAAAGATAACCTGTCAACATTGTGGAGCGACGCAACATCTAGACTGGGCGAGCCGAGAAGGCAACTATACTCGCGATCGTAAGGACTGGCTTATTCTATGCCGAAAGTGCCACATGGCTTATGACCGCGAGAATAACATCTGGAAGCCGGAAAGGTTTAGAAGAAAATGATCAGACTTGGGTTAATAGCGAGGTGTGATTCCACGGGATTAGGAATCCAAACCGAGGGATATTATAGACATTTAGATCCAACCAAAACCCTAGTCGTTGACATATCAGACTTCAACTACAATAAACAATTCCCAGAGCGGTACACCGATAGTCCTATTGGTTCGCTAAGCTTCGTGAAGGGCTTCCCTACTAATGAGGACGTTGAGGTCTTTTTGGAAGGTCTTGATGTGGTGTTGATAGCGGAGTCTGCGTATAATCCTTATTTATATACAAGGGCTAGAGAGCTTGGGGTAAAGACCGCTGTCGCTTACAACTACGAGTTTTTTGACTGGTTTGACCGCACTAAACCAAAGCCGGATATGTTGATAGCGCCCAGCCGGTGGCACTTTGACGACGTACAAAAGCTATGCTACGAAGCCGGACTGGAACATATCTACCTACACTGTCCAATAGATCGTACCGAGCTACCGCCTCGCAAGATAACTCAAGCTAGGACGTTTCTACATACCGCCGGTCGGTCGGCTGCGCATGACCGCAATGGCACTCAGCTTGTTATAGAAGCTAGCCGATACTTAAAAACTCCGGCTCAAATTATAGTCCACTTTCAAGGCGAACAAGGTCTAGGCCATCAGGCTACCCAGACGATAGCCGATTATGTAGATTTATTAGAGAGGGTTGGCGACCCTAGCAAGTTGACTATTGAGGTTATGGACTTGGAGGACTACGCCGATGTCTACAAACAAGGCGATGTGCTATTGTTGCCACGACGCTATGGCGGTAATTGCCTACCACTCAACGAGGCTTTGAGCGTAGGTATGCCGGCAATAATGACCGACATTAGTCCGAACAACGAGCTTTTGCCTAAGAATTGGCTAGTGCCGGCATACTGGACTAATCATTTCACACCACGAACGGTTGTCGACATTTACTCGGTCGAGCCAGAATTACTAGCCGAAAAGATTGACGAGTTTTATAACTATAAAGAAAGTCGTATGTGGTTCGAGAACATTAAGGCCGGCGAATTGGCGCAAAAGATTAGTTGGCCGGCTATGAAGCCACAATATCTAAAAGCATTGGAGTCATTATCCACCCGATAATCACAATCTTTTGTCCATTTACGAGGACGTGGGCTGTCGAAACATGGCTTGATAATCTAAAGAACGTACAGCACGATCCGGCGCTGACTAACCTTTGTATAATAGTCGACGGCAACCTTCACTTGATAGCCAACACACTAAAGAAGTTTGCCGAGGCAAATAACTACCGTAGCTTTCACGTGAAAATAAACGAGGATTGGCACGTTAATGAAGTAAGGCTATCAATCCGGCGCCAGCGGGTAGCCGAGATCCACAATCAAAGTAAAGACTTAATAGCCAGAACCGACGGCGATATTATTATAGGGCTTGAGGATGACACCGTATTCGACCGCCTGACGAGTTTTGAGAGGCTGTACCAACCATTACTGGACGATCCGACCATTGGCTTTGTCGAAGGTGCCGAAATGGGGCGCTGGGGCGCTAATATGATTGGAGCATGGGAGGCTGACGATATCCATAATCCTAAAGAAGTAAAGACACTGTTGCCAGGTACTGGTTATCAAGAAATTACGGCCGGTGGTTTTTATGGGTATGCGACTAGGCGACATTTATACATGAACTGTGAGTATTATTCGAGTAGCGCACAACCCTGGGGGCCGGATTTTAATGCGGGGATATGGATACGTCAACAAGGTTATAGTTGCCTGGTCGACTGGGATACGATCTTTGGACATAACGACTATAATAAAGTGTTATATCACGACGACCCGACGATCAGACTAGAGCAAGTTATTTTCAATAAGAACATTATCAATGGCAAATGGGACAGGAGTGATTTTGAACAAGACAGATATTAAACAAACAAAGTGGGAATTGCGCAAGTTAAGCGACTTGTCAAACTGGGTAGATAACCCTCGCTCGATAATTAAAGAGGACTTTGAACGACTGCAAGGTCAGATTGCCAAACTGGGTGTCTATAAGACACTATTAGTCAATCAAGACAATATCGTATTGGGTGGAAATATGAGGCTTCGCGCTTTTACGGATATGTTTGGCGCCGACTACGAAGTCATGTGTGGCGTAGTCGAGACAAAAGACCAAGGCGAGATGTTGGAGTACGCCTTGAGCGATAATGACAACGCCGGTACGTCCGATGATTTAAAGTTAACTGAGATATTTTACCTTCATCCAATTGAGACAAAACTATATAAAATCCAGAGTAGTGTGTTGCGTCCGTTGGAAAGTATCATTAACCCACCCGATCCGAGTTTCGATAATAAAGAAGTTAATACTGAGGAGTTGCTTGATGACAACAGAGTTATCACATGCCCAAAGTGCAAGTTTGAGTTTGAAAGATCATAAGTTTCCTTACAAATGGTTAATAAGTGGCGGCTATCCTGCTAAGAGTATCGAATATCACGGTATGACTGTTATGACTACATTTGCTTGTGGTGGGGGTTCTACGATGGGCTATAAACTCGCCGGCTATGATGTTGTAGCTGCTAATGATATTGACCCACAAATGGCTAAGGTCTATAAAGCCAACCACAACCCAAGGCAATTCTTTGAATGTAGTGTAAAAGAATTACTAATCAGAGATGATTTGCCGATAGTCGATGTATTGGATGGTTCACCGCCTTGCTCGGTATTCAGTAGCGCCGGTGATAGAGAGGCAGGTTGGCAAAAAGACAAAGTATTCAGAGAGGGCCAGGCCAAACAAGTCCTCGATGATCTATTCTTCGACTTCATAAACTTAGTAGAGAAGATGCAGCCAAAGATTGTTGTAGCTGAGAATGTCAAGGGAATGATATCTGGTGACGCCAAGTGGTATGCGAGAGAGGTGGTTCGTCGATTACAAGACTTAGAATATAAATGCCAAACCTTTCTATTGAATGCCGCTACTATGGGAGTACCACAAAATCGTAGTCGTGTGTTTTTTATAGCACACAAGACCAATAAGCATTTAGAGTTAAACTTCAATGAACCGCCAATAACATATAAGAATGTTCGTCTTTCGGAAGGTACGGAGATATCCAAGGTAACTAATGCATATAAACAATACTGGAGCCAAGGAGAGCCGGGTGGTTCTATTGGTAAGTTCAAGTCGATCAAGAAACTGCATATCAACAAAGTCGCAAATACTATAAACGCCACCTCTTTACACTTTGACGCCGTAGAGCCAAGAAATCTATACAAAGAGGAGATTGAAAGTATTGGGGCATGGCCTATGGACTATAATTATTGTGGCAGTAAACCACATTATTTAATCGGTATGAGTGTGCCACCGGTTATGATGGCCCAAATAGCATTGAAGATCAAGGAGCAGTTATTATGAAAATCCTGGTAGCCGTAATCGGCACAAACTCGACGACCCTATTCAAGAAAACTCTGTCTTGGGCGCCACGCGGTGGCTTTAATATGCGTGTCTTTATATCGGAAGCCGAGCCAAAGGAAGATTACTTGCTAGCAATCGATAACGCCAACCACGAACACTATCTTGATATGCCACCGGCTGTGATAATTCAAGGCGAAACACCCAAGGCTTTTGCTAAAAAAGAGGGCTATGATTTGCTTGTGACCTTGGCCGACGACATGACTTCATGGCACCTAGGCATGCAGCGCGACAAAATGATTATCGAATATGCTGTCGACCTAGGCAAAGCGCGAGTTGAGTTTAACGCCGATAGCAGTAAGACTGAGCATTTATTCCCGAACGGTTCTATGATGGTGAGATTATGATCTGCAAACCATTAAGTATCTACTACGCATTACGCTACCCAAAAGACGGTTTGATAAAGGGGATGGTTCTGTCCGGTCATGACTTCCGAGCAACAGGCAAAGTTCATTACGACCATTGGAGAGTACAGTGCATTAGATGTGGCAAGCAAAGTTGCAGTGAGGTACAGCCATGAGCGATGCAATAGAAGGCGAGATTGTCAATCAGCCACCCCTATCTAAGTTGACGAAACACGATGAGAATATAGTTCAAGTATTAGAGACTGCTTTTCACAACGGCTACAACATCACCGAGGCTTGCCAGCAAGCGGATATTTCACGTGAAATATATTATAGGTGGCTACGCGATGATGACATATTTTCTTACCGCATGAGTGTTGCGCAAAGCGCCTTGAACCGCAAGGCCAAGACCAATGTGTTTGATGCTATCAATAACGGCGATCCGAACATCAGCCTGCGCTATTTAACATTACGCGACCCCGACTTTAAGCCCAAGGCTGAAGTTACCACCATACCCGATGTTATAGAAGCTCGTAATAATCTGAAAGGGGTTATAGATGAAATCAGTAAGCATGACCCAAGTGTCGAACCTATTGCCACCGCTGTCGCCAACGATAGTAGCGTGGTGGAGGACGACCCTACAGATATTTCATGAGGACGATGAACGAACGCACGGTGATATTCTAACACCAACCCAGATACAGATTATCGATACCATTGCCTGTCGACGCTATGCTCGTACGCAGTTAATCTTGCCGACCCAGTACGGCAAATCTATAAGCGTAGCCGACGGCGTGTTACTTCGGATCACAGCACATAAAGAAAAATGGGCAATCGTGGCTCCAACAGAGGACAAGGCTCGTATTATCATGGACTACATCATTGACCGCATATTCAATAATCCTATATTCACAAACCAATTAGAGTATGTCGGCAACAAAGAACGACTAAAACAGGAACGAAGCAAGGTACGCATAACCTTTCGCGACGGTGGCGAAGTACGCGTATACACCGGCAACGCTAATAATAGCCGGCAAGTTAAAAGCGCACTAATGGGCTTCGGCGCGCCGAACATTATTCTGGACGAAAGCGGGCAGATACCTGATGAGCTTTACTCTACCGTTAAGCGTATGGTCGGTGGTTCTGAAGGCACAAAAGCCGGTACGTTCTTGCTAGAGATTGGCAACCCAGTCTATCGCAATCATTTTAATCGCACTTGGTTTGGCGAGCGATACATGAAGATTTACGTTAACGATATAATGGCGCTATCTGAAGGTCGCTTCACTGAGGATTTTTTAACAGAAATGCGCGAGGAAGCTGGCTTTGAGTGGATGTATGAGTGTAAATTTCCTGACATTGAAGATGTATTGCCTAACGGCTATCGACGCTTAGTAAGCGATATGGTGGTAGAGGACGCGCTGGTGGACTCTATGCCACAGTGGACTTACAAAAAGGGCGAGAGTGGCGAAATCTTACAGAACAAATGGGATCATAATATTATTGACGATCAACCGTTACTAGGTATTGACGTTGCCGGCACGGGTAAAAACAAGTGTAAGTTCGTGCTACGCTTTCCCAAACATAGTTTCGCCTTTGTAGCTGCCACCTCTGATAGTGATGACCTTGACGAAATAGCCGATATAGCTGAGTCATTGATCCGCGAGTGGAACATACAGGACTACCGGACTGTAATTGATGCTGGTGGTGTGGGTCATGGTTTACCGGCGATCCTAAAAGCTAGAGGTTATCTTGTTAAGCCCGTTCTATTTGGTGAAAAAGAGTCAGGTAATTTCAAAGTGCCTAAGAGCTTTTTGAATATCCGAGCCTGGATGTATTGGGAAGCACGCACATGGTTGCGTAAAGAACAAGGCAAGCTATATCGTGATAATGGTTTTCTTGAGCTTAAACTGCTTAATTATAGACAAAACAGTAGTCTACGAACGCAAATTGAACCGAAGGAAGAAATGATTAAAAGGTCAGCCCAAGAAGGCATAAAGGTTGAAAGCCCTGACACTGCTGATGCCTTCGTTTTAACATTTGTGGATGTTTCGGGGATCGTGGATGAGGACGACATATACGTTGACTGATGTATACTAAAAACTAAGGATATCTAATTTATGTTATTAAAACTTTTTGGCGGCAGACTCACAATCGGTAAGGACTTATCACAATACATAGGTCGTTCAGATGATTTTTTTACAGTCATGCAGTCAAAATATGGCGTAGATTATAGTGTTCGCAACAAACTTAAAGCTTATAAAAATGTAGTCTATGCTTGTGTAACGCTAATAGGAGAAGCTTGTGGCGACTATACACCACGTGTTGAGCGAAAAAAAGGCGACCAGTACGAAGTCATTGAACATGAGTTTATGCAACTCTTGAGCCGTCCTAGCGGTAAAGACCTAAAAGCTGATAGTTTTAGCCAGTTTGATTTATTCGAAGCCACCATTAGTTATATGTTGTTGCAGGGCGAATGCTTTTGGTACATGGCACTAGGCAAGACAACTGGACGGCCACGTGAGATTATTGTGCTACGCCCTGATCGTGTAGGTACTGACATTGATCCCAAGACTGGGGAAATTAACGGTTACTTTATACGGCAAGCCTCCGGTCAACCCCCAATTCCGTTAGAGATAAACGAAGTCTTACGATTTAACTTATTCAACCCGCGTGATCCATATAAGGGCTTCAGCGTAGTCGAAGCCGGTGGTGATTATGTTGCTACAGACGAAGGTACTGCAGCCTATACTAAAAACTTTTTTGCTAACAATGCCGGTCTATCCGGTGTACTTAACATCAAGGGTGAAGTCACCAAAGGTGCATTCCGTAAGTTTGTCAGGGCATGGCGTGAGAAGTATGAAGGTGTCGCCAACGCCGGCAAGGTAGCTATTCTACGGGATAGTGATGCTGCATTCACCAAGGTAGGTTTGGGTTTGGATGAGCTTAACATGGCAGAACTGCGCAAGATGAGCCTGGCTGACGTGGCTATGATGTTCAAAGTGCCACTGCCACTGCTTGGTAAAATTACCGAGCATGAAGGACTTGGCCGAGGAAACATTGAAACGCTAGAATATGTATTTGCAAAATGGAACATTGATAAAAAGATGAAGCGCTTTGATAGTATTTTGCAGTTTGCGCTGGAGCGTTACTATCCACAGGACACCGGAGTGCGCGTTAGACATGAGAATATTATCCCCGAGGACAAGGTATTTGAACTGGCCGAGCGTACAGCCGCCGTTGACACGTGGAGTACCCGCAACGAAGTCCGCGATGAAGAAGGTCTGGATGGTGTTGATGGTGGCGACCAGCTATTTATCCCTATGGCTAATGTGCCATTAAACGAAGCCTCTCTTACTTTGCCTACAACCAGCCAAGCAGGACTTAAAATAACCTTGAAGCGGAAGGTTATTAAACCCATAGCTGCTAAAGTGATTCCCAAAGCCGAGCGTTTTAGGCTCTCACTTCAGCGCAATCAGATTAAATACGAACGCCAATACCGCAAAAAAATTAAACCTATTTTTATAGACCAGCGCGCAGAGGCGCTTGTGAACCTTGAAGCGCATAGTTCCAGCTTGGCCAAAGCGGCCAGCCAGAAATTATTTGATGATGCCGCTTACGACAGCTTGCTAGTGCAAGAATTAACGCCAATGCTGACTAATTTATCGCAAACTCAAGGTGGTTTAGCTCTAGTTTTTGCTGGTGATACCGAGAATGAGTTTCACATAACTTCGCAAATCCTAGCCAAAATCCAAAAGGGCACGCTTAAAATGGCTACTGGTTTTAACGATGCGACACTAGAGGCTCTTAATAATACCTTAGCCGAGGGCATACAGGCTGGTGAAGGCATAGGCGAACTTAAAAAGCGTGTCAATGAAGTTTATGATGGGGTAGATGGCTACCGATCCGAACGAATAGCCCGTACCGAAACACTGAAAGCCAGCAACGCTGCCACAGTAGATGCTTATCGTCAAACTGGTTATGTTACTGGCAAAGCGTGGTATGTCAACCCTGATGCTTGCGAACGATGTTTGGAGTTTGAAGGCAAGACTATCGGGTTAGATGATAATTTCTTGGAGTTAGGTGGCAGTTACTCGGTTACAAATGATGATGGCGAGGAAACAACCTATACAAATGACTACGACACCATCGAGGAACCGCCTCTACATCCGAATTGCCGGTGTGGCGTTATACCTATTAGGGCTAAAGCCTTGTCTGCAGGGCTGGTGGACAAGAAGGAGCACGATAAAGCACTTGAGCAGAATGCCAAAGACCACATATATATCAGAGAGCTTGAAAAACATCTAGGAGTAGACGATGAACCGGCAAGAGAAGTTAGCGAAACTACATAAGGGCAAAGCCCGCACTAATCCCGAAAGCTTAAAGGACTACACGCTTCTGGCTGATGCGATGGAGGCGATTGTTGTTAACTTTAGCCAATTGCTCAAAGCCGGTGTTGATATAAACGACCTTGACCTGTTAACGGATCGACTGGAAAGCATAGATGGCTTGAGTGAAGAAGTTGCAACGCTTAAAGATGCCATAGCTAACTTCCCAGAACTACCCAATGAAGTGAAAATTGCTAGTGTTGATGAGTTTATAAATGCTTTGAAAGAAATAAAGATTGAGCCACCGGCAGTTATACTACCCGAACAAAAAGAAATTAAACTACCAGATTATTCGGGTGCTGTTAAACGTATGGCAGAGGCTATGTCACGGTTCGCGCTGGCCACAACCAAAGCAAACAGTAAACCGGCAAGTCAAAGACCCGCCGATTATGTGCCTTATAGACGCGTAATTAAAGACGGTAATTCGTTAAAGTTTGACGATAATCCAAGCCAAGGCGGTGGCCCTAGTGGTGGAGGTGTGCCAACGGTTGAAGCTACCGGCGCGCTTATAGCTATCCCTGTATCTAACCCTGATGGGTCACTTATTGGTGGAGGTGGTGGGCTTACAGATGTTCAACTCCGAGCTACCGCAGTACCAGTAGCAGCAATGAAATATGCACATACCATGCTGATTGATGTAGCGAGTGCCACTGTTACCTACATAGGCGAAGCCGAACCTGGAACACTAGTATCTGGGGCTACTTGGAGAATCAAAAAGATTACAGTAACTGGCAGTTTGACTGAAATCCAGTGGGCTGACGGTGTAGGAACATTTACTAAGGTTTATAACGATAGGGCAACTTACACTTATGCCTAATAAATTCGATGCTATTCTCGGCGATTACAGGGAAGATGACGCTAGTGGCTCTGGTGATGTAGTAGGTCCAGCAAGTGCTACAGACAACGCCATAGTAAGGTATGACGGTGCTACAGGTAAGTTGGTGCAGAATAGTGGAGTTACAGTTGACGATAGTGGTAATTTAACCCTATCAGGCACAGTAGATGGTGTAGATGTATCAGTTGCCGACTTAGCTAATGTAAAGCTAACAGGTACACAGACTATTGCAGGGGCTAAGACTTTTACATCACCAGTAAGCGTGCCAGTTCTGTATATACAAGCAACACCATCTACCAATGCCAACATATTAGTATTTTCTAAAACAGGGGCAATCTCTCCAACTAATATCCAATATACTGAATCACATAGGTCGAATAATAAAGACTTCTTGATGTATGGGTATGATGGGACAACATTTAAGAACTTTATGTTGTATGACTACGATAACCATAGAATCAATTATTATGGCACTAGTGTGCGACCCAACTCTAACTTATCTACTGAGCTTGGCGATAGCACTCGTTACTGGCTCAACACCTATTCTCAAAGACTATTCCTTAACGCTACAGCAGATATAAATGGTGCTACGGCAGGGGCAATATCTGTAACTGGATTAGTAGGACTCGGAACTTCCGCCCCAACCCACTCCCTAACCTTAAACTCTACAGCTACAGGTATAGCTCTCTACAATACAGTAGACCAAGTTACTAACTTTGAGCGAGTGCTTGCTTCTTGGGGAAGTAACATATTTAGTATCAGAACAGGTCAGGGTGGTTCTGGTACAGCTCGTAGCTTAGTAATTGGTACAAATTCAACGGCTCTTACAATAATTAACACAGCAGATGCCACTGGTGCTTATCAATTTAACAGAGGAACAGGGGCGGCAGGGGCAACGATAGTTGGCATTACTGGCTCATTAACTACTACGAGCAGTGTAAATAACGTAGTTTCTATCACTCCTGCCATAAACCAATCCTCAACCGCTGGCTACACCGCACTACTCATCAACCCAACTGAAACCACTACAGGTTCAGGTGTTAAGAACCTCATAGATGCTCAAGTGGGTGGAACAACAAGATTTAGAGTATCAAACACTGGCGCAGTCACTATCGCTAACACATTCACGCTACCAATAACAGACGGTTCAGCAAGCCAAGTTCTACAGACTAATGGTGCAGGTGTCGTTACTTGGCAAACAGCAGCAGGTGGTGGCGGTGACGCTTTAGTAGCTAACCCTTTATCTCAATTCGCAGCAACTACATCAGCTCAACTAGCAGGTGTTTTATCTGATGAAACAGGCACAGGTGCAGCCGTTTTTGGGACTACTCCAACTTTTACAACCAGCATCACTACTCCGCTAATAATAGGCGGTACAGCTTCAGGTGATGACGTAACTCTCCAATCAACTTCACACGCTACGAAAGGTGATTTATTTTTAGATGATAGAGTTTTTTTATGGCCATCAATTCCTGCGGATACAAATGCAAATGTTCTTAACTTTACCCCAACATTCAATTCTAATAACACAGTATTAAACATTGTTAATATCACCCCAACGATAACATCAACAAGTGGCACTGCGTTTTCTTTTCAGGCTATTAAAGGAGCTGGGACTTATAAGTTTCTCGCTAACCCCTTATTTGGTAATAGTTTCTACTTATTCGTTGCTCAGCCGATAGTGTCACTGGATGCAACGGGGGTTAGAGCTGCTAATCTCAATGCTTTATTTGATCAAATGTCATTGACTACAGCCTCTACTATAGCGGCGGGAACAACTCCATCCTTTGTTTCGCATTGGTGGGGCGCAATGGCAAGCAGTGTTGGTGCATCTTCGGCTAATACAGTAACTGATTTTGTTGGGCTTAGAGCCAGTCCTCGGATGGGTTCGGATACAGCTGGTGGCACTCCATCAGTTACTACTGTTACTAATTCCAAAGGTGTTTGGATTGAAAACTTAGTCAAAAGTGGAGCAGGTACAAATACTCTTACAAATCAATATGGCTTGTATTGTGATGATTTAACTTCTGGGACAAATAATTTTGGCGTTGCTTCTGTCATTACTTCAGGAACAAATAAATGGTTTTTGTATCATTCAGGAACGGCGCAAAGTTCTATCCTTGGTAATCTTCGGTTAGGTGATAACACTGCACCTACCGCACTCCTTGACATAGCAGGGAAAGCTCTTGTCACAAGTTCGGGGCTTGTTACAAGATACAATGACATAGTTACGGTAGCGAATGGTGTACCGTCTATCGTTGCAACTGCCGCTACGGGCTCGGTAGCCGTAACCCAGACAAATCTTATAAACTACACCCCTCCAGCTACGGCAGGTAGATACAGACTTAATATAACTGTTTCAACCACCTCTGGTACTAACACAGGGTCATTTACCCCTTCGGTAACCTTCACAAGTGCCGCAGGCGTAGCTACAACCTTTGCGCCTAACTTTATGCAAACGGGAAGCGCTACACTGCGTACTACCACTACAGGAGCGTCATTGAGTTTCTCCTCAGTTATGTATTTTAGTATCGATACTGCCGCGGCGGCTATAACCCTTACGATGACCGCAGCAGGAACAACAGCATCATTTATTTCAGCGTCACTGGAACAACTTGCCTAATATGGTATGATAAAACTATGACTGAAGATACAAAAAAACTATTGCTCGCATATGTCGCGGAATTGAACCAAAATGATGCAATGAAAGCTATCACATCTATCATTGAGTATTTTACCGATGGTGGAGTTACCAAAGCGGCTTTCAGCGTGTGGCTTGATGGACAGGAGGCAAAATTAAATACAGGGATATTAAACTTGCCTACTCAACAAAAAATAGCATCTGATTCTATGAACGCTGAGATTGCGATGATTGCTGTGGTGAAGTTAGAGATTGTATAACGGCTACAGTTTCGGGACTTAAACATTTTGCTTTACTGGGTGTCGGGTAGATACTAAAAGAACATGGTATAATTCCGCTATAGGTATAAACTATAAAAGGAAACTATGAGCAATAAAGTTATTGATGCAGAAATCACAAAAAGAGAACTTGGCGAAAAAGTAAAAGTATTCTTGCATATAGAAAAGAACGCCACCAAAGCGTTAGCAGACGGCGTTATTGAAGCAGTTGTTACAACAAGCACAGTAGATCGCACAGGGGAGAACATTATAACTACTGGCATTAGTACCGATGGCTTCATGGCCACTGGCGGGCCAGTTCTTTATGGACATGATTATTCTAGTCTGCCCATCGGCAAGACCCTCAAACTCGTAGAGATGAAAAACAAAATCAAAGCACAATTCCAATTGGCTGTTGAGGAATACCCTTTTGCAAAAACCGTCTATGACCTAATAAAAGGTGGCTACCTTAACTCTGTTTCCATCGGTGGCATTGTGCGCCAGTGGAGCGAGGACTACCGTACGATTGAAGAAATGGACATGGTGGAGTTTAGTGTTGTACCCGTACCAGCCAACGAACAAGCGATAATCACCAGCCGTAGCCTAGAAGCTATGACCGGCAAGACAGTTGAAACTATCCGCGAGGAGTTTACCGAGTTTAGTCAAAAGATTATGCTTGACAAATTCAAAGATATGCCAGAGAATGAAATCAACGATGCAATCAAAGT
>Ga0163150_10004143_pt1 | contig 19650 bp, 15 predicted proteins | sample OliLakLV19P2IB_FD_148628 | JGI IMG/M metagenome (GOLD analysis project Ga0163150, IMG submission 148628) | Freshwater microbial mat bacterial communities from Lake Vanda, McMurdo Dry Valleys, Antarctica - Oligotrophic Lake LV.19.P2.IB | ecosystem: Environmental > Aquatic > Freshwater > Lake >...
ACCCCCGCCCCCGGAACCTCCGGAGCTAACGGTGCGTCCGCAACCAACGGTTCCCACGGTAACGGCCATGCCAATGGTTCCGCCCTCGGCGTTTCACGCGCCGAACCCTCATCCTTCCTCCGCCTCGGCCGCTACTCGTTCAAGCCCGCCGAGACCGCCGAAGATTACGCCCAGGTCCACCGCCTCAACTATAAGACCTTCGTCCGCGAGCTCCCACAGCACAGCGATCCCGGCAACGAGCAACTCGTCGATAAGTTCCATGACCGCAACACCTATTACGTCGCCCTCTACGACGACCGCGTCGTCGGCATGATCTCGGGTCACGATGAGGCCCCCTTCTCCGTCGCGGACAAGATGGCCGACAACCGCCAGCTCAGGCTGCTCGGCGCCCGCCCCTTCGAGGTGCGCCTGCTCGCCGTCGAGCCCGAGCATCGCCACCGCTACGTCGTCACCGGCCTGATGTGGGCCATCTTCCGCTTCGCCGAAAACCACGGCTACTCGCACCTGCTCATCTCCGGCGTCGCCGACAAGACCGGCATGTACGAAAAGCTCGGCTTCCTCCCGCTGGGCCCCGCCATCAAGAGCGGCGAGGTGTTCTACACGCCGATGTGGTGCGACATCCGCCGGATGCGCGAGCACGTCAGCGCCATCGAGGGCCGACTCGAAAAACGGGCCCAGAGCGCCCCGGCCGTGTCGATGCCCGAGGTCGAGCCCGAAGTGCAGCCGATGTCGATGATGCCCGGCCCGGCCCACCTGTCGAAGAACGTCGCCGAGGCGTTTGCCCGGCCGATGATGTCGCACCGCGGCCTGAAGTTCTCCGAAATGTTCGCCGGCATCCGGGCCCGGCTCTTGGACATGACCGGCCAGCCCGCCGCCCTCTTCGTCGGCTCCGGCACGCTCGCCAACGAAGTCGTCGGCGCCACCATCGGCGCCGACCGCACCAACAAGCGCGGCCTCATGCTCGTCAACGGCGAGTTCGGCCGGCGCCTCACGCACCAGGCCAAACGGGCCCGCCTCAACTTCACGCAACTCGACTGGGACTGGGGCCGGATGTGGGACCTCGCCAAGGTCGAGGCCACGCTCGATGCCGACCCGCAGATCAACTGGATCTGGGCCGTACACCTCGAATCCTCCACCGGCATGCTCAACAACATGACCGGCCTGACCGCGCTGGCCAAGAAGCGCGGCGTCAAGGTCTGCCTCGACTGCGTCAGCGCCATCGGCTCGGTGCCGATCGACCTGCGCGACGTGCACCTCGCCGCCGGCGTGTCGAACAAGTCCGTCGGCGCCGTCGCCGGCCTGTCCTTCGTGTTCGCCAACCCCGCCACGCTCGACGGCGTGCAGCAGGAAACCGTGCCCGCCTACCTCGACCTCGTCGAAAGCCTCAAGGTGCCCGGCCCGCGCTTCACGTTCCCATCCCCACCTGTGCATGCTTTGCTCGCCGCCCTCGACGAATACGCGACCCCCGAGGCCCGCGCCAAAACCTTCGGCCGGTACCAGCAGATGGGCGCGTTCATCCGCGAGCAGCTCCGCGTCCTCGGCCTGCCCTCGCTCGTCCCCGGCGAGCACGCCGCCCCTGTCGTCACCACCTTCAGCCCCCCCACCGGCCTGACCGCCGACGCCTTCATCCAGCGCTGCCTCGACTGGGGCTTCCAGATCGGCGGCGAGTCCGGCTATCTGCGGCAAAAGAACTGGCTCCAACTCGCCACCATGGGCGATGTGCAACTCTCCGATTGCCAGACGCTGTTCGACCGGCTGCACGCGTGGTTGAAGCGGTGAACCCCCGTCTTTGGCGTCTCGTCGCGCAGCTTTCGCGGCCAGATTAAGCAACTGCCTCGGCGGTGCGATGTGCGCTGTGTGAAGCTTCAGGCTTTATGGGTTTTCAAGCGCGTCAGGAAGCCCACACCGAGCCTTTGCCCACTTGAATCGGGGTCCCTGGCGCGTTAAAGTGTGGCGCAAATGTCAACGCAAACAATTTCCAAACTACCAGCGGGTATTCGGGGCTTCACGGGCGATTCCCGATCGATGAAAGAGGTTGCCGACGGCACCGCTCGCCTCTGTATCACCAGCCCACCGTATTGGAATCTGAAACAATACGGGGCCGGTGCGGAGATCGGCCAAACCGATTATGAAACGTACCTCGACGACCTGGCAAAGGTTTGGAATGAGTGTTATCGATGCTCTGTTACGGACGGCGTGCTGATCGTCAACATAAACAGCAGAAGGCATGAAAAGCGCTTTTATCCGATCGCGTTTGACATCGCCTCCCGCATGACGGGCTGGCGGCTGTGGGACCATGTCATTTGGTATATCCCCAACGCACTGCCGCAGCCCAATCACTACATGGAGCGGTTGCTGGACAATAAACACGAATCATGTCTGGTTTTTACGAAAGACGGGTCCCCAAATTATAAGTTTCACAAGCCCCGAGTCCCGCAGAAGTATCTCCACGCGGACCCCCGAGACCACAAGAAAAACCTCAACGGACGCTGCCTGGGAAATATCATCCGTATCCCCGCGTATCGCCCGCCGAACGTCAAGCAGATGGGATATCACGTTGCGGCGTACCCCGAGGAACTTGCGGCGCTATTTATCGAGTGTTACACCGACCCGGGCGATTTGGTGCTCGACCCGTTTCTAGGTTCTGGAACAACATTGAAGGTTGCGCACGTAATGGCCCGGCAAGGGGTCGGGTATGAACTCAACCCGGACTTCGCGCCCTTGATTGAGCGTCGTGTGGCCGAACCTTGGGCGCCACCTGACTGGCGGGATGTGGACATCCTGCATTCGGCGTCGATGGATACCGGCTCGACAAAGCCGCGCAAGGCGCAGTTCAACGGCCGCCCGAGCGACCCGCTTCTTTTCCCCTGAGCTGCACGTAGGCGTCACCCGCTGCGATCCAGGCCGTTGCAAGATCGATGACGTTGGATGCGTCGATCGAGGAAGCCCCGTAGCGTCGAAGGAAGGGCGTGAATCGAGTGATTTGAGTTCGCGGCAACGCTACGCGGATTTTTTGCTCCTGCTTATGCGCCGCGATGACCGCCGCTTTCCAGATGGTGCGGAACTGGCAGAACTCGTCGGCCTGACGCAACACGCCGTTCAGACCAGCGCGATTCGACTCGAAACCAACACCATCGATAAACGCAAGCAATACCACCGCCTGACGATCGCCCGCGCGCTCCATGGCGGCGATCGCCTTTCGAATCTCCAACTCATCCTTCGATTCGCCGTACTGTCCAATATTGGCCGTGTGTACCGTTGCGATGACCCGCATTAGAGCGCGATCGGCCGAAGGGCTGACAAGATCGTAAGACATTCCGTCGATCGAGGTGTCGCGGCACATCGGGTTCTCGGCCTTTTCCGCCGGAGCGAATCCGAGCCGGCAGTCTTTCATCAAACAGGCCAAACGAAACTCTGCTTCGTGGCCCATCCTCTTGGCGCGTTCCTGACGGATATAGCCCGGCCATGTGGCCTGATTCACCGCTTCCAACACCTCGGCATCGATCGACTCATGGCCGGCGGCAAACACGCGGTGAATCTGGTGCGCTAAATACTCCGAGGCCAACTTGGCCCCCAGCACGGTGTTGAAAAGGGAAACGGCGGATGATGTCGATACTTTCAGTCGATCCTGGCGCACCACCCCCTTGATGTCCTGGACGATCTTGTTGCGCGTCAGCCCCGTCAACTGGAGCAACTTTCGCAGCAGGGCCGGTGACTGTTTAACGGCCTCAAGCACAATAGGTGCGGACTGGGCGGGAGGCAGAGCAGCGACCTGTCGCAGCAACGGCCCAAGGACCGCGATCTCCGACGCGGTGAGCGCTGCGCACTGGTCGAACTTCGCCTGGAATGCGTCGGCCGCATGATTCCACACGAAATCAGCAAACTCGCGCCGCCGTTCCTCCAGAGAGTCTTTCACTTCAGACCCTCCAGGAGCCGGGACATGGTTGTCCGAAGCCCTTCCGCAATCCGCGCCAGCGTGTCGATCCGAATGGAGCGCTGACCCGCTTCGATCTTCGCCACCGCTGTGCGGTCAATCTCGCAGGCCAGGCTGAGTCCCTCCTGGCTGAGTCCCAACTCGGTTCGCCGCGCCCGGATACGGGCGCCGAGACTAATTTCAAGGTTTTGAGCCGCCATGATGGCGAGGGTCGTGTAACTAGCCATCAAGATCAACGGTGTTTGCGCCACATCGCGGCGGTCGCATCAGGGAGGCGGGGGCAGTCGCACACCCAACAATGCGAATCGAGTATTCACTGGACTAACCGCGCTGCGGCGTGCTCCGCGCTGGTGATGCAGTCGGGGATGCCGACGCCGTCGTAGGCGCTGCCGGCGAGTTCGAGGCCGGCGTGTTTCGCGGCGAGAGCGCGGATCGATTCGACGAGCTTCACGTGCCCGACCTTGTACTGCGGCATCGAGCGCGGCCAGCGCTGCACGAGGGAAAAAAGCGGCGGCGCGGTGATGCCCAGCAGCGACTTGAACTCGCGCTGGACGAGTGATTGGATTTCGCCGTCGTCGCGGTTGAAAAGCTCCGGCTGCATTGCGCCGCCGACGAAGGCGCGGAGCAGGACATGGCCGGCGGGGGCGCGGCCCGCATATTTCACGTGGCTGAAGGAGCCGGCGATGAGGTTGCGATTTTCGATGTGTGGGACCACGAAGCCGAAGGCTTCCAGTGGATGTTTTACGTCTTCACGCCGGTAGGCGGCGATGACAATCGCGGTGGAGGCGGCCTCGATGGAGCCGAGCGCGGCGGCGAGCGAGGCGTCGAGCGGTTGAAGAAGCTGCGCGCTGATGTCGGCGGGCGTCGCGAGTATCACGCCGTCGGCGTCGATGGTCTCGCCATCGGCGAGCGTGGCCCGCCAGGTCGATTCGTGCTTAGCGAGCGCGGCGACACGGGCGTTGAAGCGGATCGAGTCGCCGAGCTTTGATGCGAGCGCGCGCGGCAGGACCTCCATGCCGTCGCGCAGGGTCATGAAGAGGCTGTAGCGGGCGCCGGTGTCCGCACCCCCCTCCCTCGGAGGGAGGGGTTGGGGGAGGGATTTTGGCTCGGTTGTGACTGAAGCGGTCGTCAGCGATTCATTGTGCGCCTTACCCTCCCCCGGCCCCTCCCTGGAAGGGAGGGGAGTTGAGCCGCTGCCGCGTCCCTTCTGATCGTGCCGCTGTTTTCGCATCGCGGCGGTGATACTGCCATGTTGCGTTTCCATGTCGAGGAAGCGTGGGACGGTGGCCCGCAGACTGAGCGTTTTCGGGTCGGCGGTGTAGATGCCGCCCACCAATGGCTGCACGAGCCGGTCGAGGGCCTCGCGGCCGAGCCGGCGGACGACGAAGGATTCCAGCGATTCGTCTTCGTTGACCTTGCGGGCCGGGATGAACCGCTCCCACCACATCCGCAACTTGCCGCGCAGCGAGAAGATCGGCGAGGTGGCCACCGCGTACAGATTCCGCGGCGCCATCAGCTCGAAGCCCTCGGGGATCGGCACCAGCCTCCCCTTGCGAACCACGAGGGCTCGGCGATGCTGCTCGTTCGTCGGCAGCAGTTGATCCTCGAGACCGAGATGCTTGCAGAGCGCGACGGCGCCGGGCTTGTTGGTGATGAAGTTGTCGGGGCCGAGTTCGAGGAGGAAGCCGTCGCGGTGAACGGTGCGGATGGCGCCGCCGGGGTGGTTGGTGGCTTCGAGCAGAGTCACGCGGAGGCGCAAGCGTGGATTGGCTAGCGATTGCTGCTGGAGGTGGTGGGCGGCGGCGAGGCCGGTGATGCCGGCGCCGATGATGAGGATGTGCTTGGACGCGGTCATGGGATCGGGAGCGACACTTTGATCGATGCTCGAAATCCTTCCCGGGGGTCACTGCGAGAAAATATCCTGGTCGCGCCGGCCGACATGCTCCATCTCGTTGTTGAAGGACGTCCAGTCGTTGCACCACTTCTCCGCCTCGACCTGCGTGATCAGACCGCCCTGCACGAGTTCAGCGAGCGACTTCTCCATCGTCACCATGCGCTCCTCGCTGATGTCGCGCGTCTTCGTCTGCATCACCGAGTAAAGCTGCTCGAACTTACCCATGCGGATCAGGTTCGAGACCGCGTATATGTTGTTCAGGATCTCCATCGCCACCACGCGGCCCTGTCCGTCGGCGCGCGGCAGCAGCTTCTGGCAGATGATGTGGCTCAACCCCAGCGAGAGCTGGCTGGCGACCTCGTCGCGGCGCTCGGAAGGGAACATGTCGAGGATGCGGGTGATGGAGCCCCGGCAGTCGCGGGTGTGCAGCGTGGAGAAGACGAGGTGGCCCGTCTCGGCGGCGGTCAGCGTCCACGACGCCGACTCGCGGTCGCGCATCTCGCCGACGACGATGATGTCCGGGTCCTCGCGCAGGGCGTCGCGCAGGCCGTGCTCGAAGTTGGGCACATCGCGGCCGACCTCGCGCTGCGACACCATCGCGCTCTTGGTTTTCAAGCGGAACTCGATGGGGTCCTCGAGCGTGATGATCCGGCAGGGCCGCGTCTCGATGATGCGGTCCACCAGCGACGCGATGGTGGTGCTCTTGCCGGCGCCGGTGATGCCGGTGATGAGCACGAGGCCCTGCTGTTTGCGGAGGATGTCCTGCCAGACGCCGTTGGGAAAACCGATGGAATCCACGGGCGGCGGCACCGATTCGAGGGCGCGGATCGCCAGCGCGAGGCCGTCGTTGTCGTGGAAGCAGTTGAGCCGGTACTGCTTCACCTCGGTGACGAGCGAGCTATCGACCGAGCGCGATTCTTTCAGCGTGACGAGGTCGAATTCGCTGAGCACCGTCTCGGCGACAAGCTGCATGGTCGCGGCGTTTAGCGGCGGGCCCTTGAGCTTGGTGAGGCGGCCGTCGATGCGATAGGTCGGCGGACAGTTCACCTTCAGGTGCAGGTCCGACACGCGCATCGCGCCCTGCTTCGAGAAATAATCGAGGAGGTCGTTCACACTCAAACTGCGACCATCGTTCAGCGCGTACAGCTTGGTGGCGAGCGTGGGTCGTTCGGGCATGGCGGCACTCAAAGGTGTCCCAACAGTAAACGCGGCGGCGGGAGAAATGGCAAACCGGCGACGGCTCCGGGTGGCACTGACAAGCGGAGTCCGCGGAGCTTGTCAGTGGGGATGCAGCGTGCGCCTGCGACACTGACAAGGCCTCCGAGCAGTCCTTGTCAGTGCCACCCCATCTCGACGGCTCACTTCTCCGCCAGCACGATGGTGCCGTCGAACGCCTCGCCCGGAGGTTCGGCGATGTAGCGTTCGCATTCGCGGCGGTAGAGCGCGGTGAGCTTGCTCGCCCCGAACAACTCCTCGATGGTCGACACGAACTTCAGGCACTCGGCAAACGCGCCACGTGCGAATGCCTCGACGAGTCCCTCGCTCGCCTTGGCCAGCGACTTGTGTACTTCGGTGGCGTTCTCGTGGAAGCACAGCGGCTCATACACCTTGATGCCCTGCGTCTTGCCGACGACCTGCAACCGTGCGATCGGCCGGCAGAGGAAGACGGCGTCGCTGAGTTCCTTTGTGCGCTGGCTGATCATCACCAGCGTGCCGACCGCCTTGTTCGCCGACTCGAGGCGGGCCCCGAAGTTCACATCGTCGCCCAGCACCGTGTAATCCGCGGCGTCGGGCGAACCGGCGTCGCCGACGATCATGCTGCCCGTCGAGATGCCGGCCCGCATCTTGACCGAAGGCAAGTCCTGCTCCTTGAGCCAGTCATTGAAGAGCGGCATCGCCTCCTGCATGTGCAGCACGGTGGCGACGGCATCGATCGCGTGCGTCGCGTTATCCAGCGGGGCGCCGAAGAAGAACATGATGCCGTCGCCGAGAAACTTGTTGCGGTAGCCCCGGCGGTGCTCGGGCCGGCGGTTGTCGCGGATGATCGCCACCATGCGCCGCATATATTCATTGAGGATCGGGACCGTGCGCTCCTTGAGCTTCTCACTGAGCGTGGTGAACCCGGCGAGGTCGGTGAAGACGACGGTCATCTCGCGGCTTTCACCCTCGAAATGCACCTTCTCCGGGTGCTCGATGATCGCGTTGACGAGGGCCGGGTCGACGTAGCTGCGGAAGCGGTTCTCGATGTGCCGGCGTTCGGCGCGCTCGACGATGAAGCGCATCAGCGTGCAGCCGGACCAGACGAGCCCGACGGAGACGAGGGGCGCGGCGGCGCCCACGATGAGGTTGCTGTAATCGAAGAGGTAGAGGAAGTTGAAGGCGAGGTAACCGAGCGCGATGATGATCGAGGAGAGCAGCGCGTTGAAGGGATGGAAGTAGGCGACGGCCGCGGTGGCGACCAGGCCGACGAGGAGCGTGAAAAGTCGGGTGACCCACGGCGAGCTTCGGGCCCAGACGTCGCCGGTGAGCAGCGAGTTGAAGATGACGCCGTGGACGACCGGTCCCGGGCACTGAGCGATCATGCTGGTGGGCACCACGTCAAGCCGCCCCACTGCCGTGAACCCGACGATCAGGGCCTTGTTGTTGAGCAACGCGTGCAGGTTGGTCCGCACCCGTGCGAGCGTCGCCGCGAGTTGCAGAGAATCTTCGCGCAGCCTCGGCAGGACATGCAGTGCTTCGACGAAGTGACGCATGTTCTCGCGGTCGTCGTCGGGCAACGCTTGAAGCCATGCTTCAAGCTGGGCTGGCGGCAGCTGGTCGGCACCCTCGATCACGAAGTCGATCTCGTCGCGTCGGGCGATCGTTTCATCGAGCAGCTTGATATGGGTCGATAAATCGTCGGTGTCGAGCTTCATCGCCGCGAACTCGTTGATGCGCGTCTCGTGCGTCAGCTCCAGCACGATGGCGATGGCCTTGCGCATCTGGGCGGTGTTGGCGCGGATCCTATTGCGAAACTCCAGGGCCTCCCAGACCTTCACCATTGGCAGGTGCTGCACGGCGTCGGCGTGACGCGGGTAGTCGTACATCCGCATCCATGCGTCGTCACGGTCGGACGGGCCGAACCATGCCACCGGTGTGTACATCGAGCAAGTCTGGCCGACGGGATTGACGTACTGGGCGAACACCGGCACGCGCAGCCGGGTGCCGTCGGGTTTGGGGATGATGATGTGGTCCGCGTGCAGTTCGATGCTTCCAATGTCCACGTTGAGATAAGCGCAGGCGAGCATCAGGCCGAACTGCGGATAAAGCCAGCCGTCCCATTCCCGCCACAGCTCGACGGCCCGGACGACGCCATCGCCGTCGGCGAGGTAGTTGACAAAACTGGAGCCACCGACGGCGGCGGAAAACATGGGGATCGGCGGCAGGTCGGGGACGGCCGGCATAAACGGGGGCAGGCCCGGCGGCAGCGGCCGGGCGAATCGGCGCAATTCGTGAAAGGCGACGGCGCGCTCGTACTGCTGGCGAAACAGCCCCGGCGGAAAGTCGCGCTTCAACCGAGCCTCCTTGCCCGGAAACAGCAACTCACCCACCTCCTCCCGCGAGGGCACCGCCGCGCCACCCGACGCCGCCGTGCCCACGCGCAACTCGAGCAGACGGATCACGCGATCGAACATCGCCTCCTTCAAGGCGCGGTTGAAGAGCGTGTTGAACCGCCCAAGGTCGTCGATCTCAACGCCTAAGCCGGCAACGATCGCCTTCACGTCGTCGTTGCTGCGCAGCAGGTCGGCATAAAGTGCATCGTAGATGGCGGTGCCCAGCGCGGTGGCCGGCTGGCGCGGTTCGTAGGACGCCGGCAGAACGACGGCGCCAAACCGGCGCAGCGCCGCGGCGAACTCCGCGTTGCCATCGACTTCTTCAAGGACTTCTGTCTCCTTCAGCGCCGCCGGCCGGTCCGCGCCTCCCGCCGCGTCGGCCCGCTTCTCCGCCGCCATCACCTTGACCCGCCGAATGCTCGGCCGCTCCGCCTCGGCGAACAGCACGTCGAAGGCGATTGCCTTCGCGCCCGCCTCGCGCATCGCGTCCGTCAGCTCCGCCAGCAGCGTGCGCGGCCAGGGCCACTGCCCCATGTACTGAAGCGACGGGTCATCAATATCGATATGAACGAGCTTGTCCGTCGGCGGCGGCGTGAAGTATTGAAACTTGCGGGCCCGCAGGTCGTACAAATTGTTCTCAATCCGCCAGAGCAGGCCATCCTTCCCCTGCCAGTCGGCGGCCAGCACCACCAGCGTGAGCAGAAAGCCCAGCAGGCTGCTTCGGATCAGGAGTCGGCGTTCGATGCGCGTCATGGGGAAGGGGAAGTAGGCAGTCGGCAGGAGGCAGGAGGAAGGGGTCGGGGGTCGGGGGTCGGCTAAAGGTCGGAAGACCGCGGACGATTGGAGGACCGAAAATCAGAAAACAGGCATCAGCCATTCCGCCCCTGTCACGCTTTTGTAAATCGGCCCGTGCGCCGCGTCACAGGGAATATCGGCGTTTACGGCGGGTATGATACTTTCATTGGCCTGCCCGCCCGGGTCGGCCGCCGCTTATCCCCTCGGAGACATTCCATGTCGCCACGCTTTTCGATCGTTGCTTCCGCCTGCCTCGTCGCCGTTTTCGCCGCCGCTTCGTTCGGCGCGGAGGTCGATGAGTCCACGTGGCGCGATGCCGCCAAGCCCGAGCTGCGCGACGCGTGGGACGCTCTCGAAGGCAAGGAGCCGCCCAAGATCGACAACCTCACCGGCTGGATGAACACCAAGGCCCGCTCGTGGAAAGACCTCCAGGGCAGTGTCGTCGTCATCGACCTCTGGGCCACTTGGTGCGGCCCCTGCATCGGGCAGCTCCCCAAGCTTCAGGACCTGCACGCGAAGTACGGCGAGAAGGGCCTCGTCATCCTCGGCATCCATTCGGCGAGCGGCTTCGAAAAGATGGAAGGCTTCGTGACCGAGAAGAAGCTGCCGTGGGCCTTCGCCGCCGACGACAAGCGCGAGCTCTCGACGGCCCTGAACATCCAGTTCATCCCGAGCTACTTCGTCGTCGACCGCAAGGGCAACATGCGCGTCGCCGGCGCCAACCGCAACAAGCTCGAGGAAATCGTCACGACGCTGCTGAAGGAAGATGCGAAGCCGGTCGACCCGAAGGAACTGATCGGCAAGTTTCCCAAGCCCGTCGACAAGCGCCTCTTCGCGAAGTACGACCTGCGCGGCAAGCCGGCGCCGAAGGTCGAGGTCGAAAAGTGGCTGACCGACGCCCCGAAGATGGACGGCAAGGTCGTGCTCATCGATTTCTGGGCGACCTGGTGCGGCCCGTGCAAGGCGGCCATCCCGAAGCTCTCCGCCTGGCAGGAGCAGTTCAAGGACGACCTCGTCGTGCTCAGCGTCAGCGATGAAAGCTCCGAGACCGTCAAGTCATTCCTTAACTCCACCCGCATGGACTTCGCCGTCGGCGTCGACACCAGCGGCAAGATGAAGCAGGCCGTCGGCGTCGAGGGAATCCCACACGTGCTGATCGTCTCCACCGACGGCGTCGTCCGCTGGCAGGGCTTCCCCTTTAGCGGGCAGGACCGCCTTAGCGAGGACGTGATCAAGAAGATCATCGCCGCCGACCCGGGCGTGGCGGCGCGGAAGGAAAAGGAGAAGGCGGGGAAGTGAAGCTTAAGGAGCTTATGGAAGGTCAAGCCATGGTCCTGAATATTCAGTTCGACGTTCCATCCGACCTGGCGCAAAGGCTGCGCGATGGGGCCGCAGACCTTAATGCCGAGGTGAAGGAGGCCTACGCATTGGCCCTTTACCGTCAAGGCCGGCTCACACATGTCGAGTTGGCGAGGCTGCTCGGCCTCGATCGCTTCGAAACGGATGCGCTGCTCAAGAGTCGCGGCGTTTTTGAGGGCTCCATTACGGCCGATGATTTGGCGATTCAGGATGAGGTCGTCGCCCGGCTGTCGAAGAGAATCCACCGCTGATGCTTGTCGTAGCCGACACCTCGCCATTGATTGTGTTAACGAACATCGGCCAGAACTCCGTTCTGCCGGCGTTGTGGGGCGACGTCATTGTCCCGCCCGCGGTGGCCGCCGAACTCGCTCTTTCGCGTCGCCCAGCCGCCGTGCGAAACCTCATAGCGTCTCCGCCCTCCTGGTTGCGGGTCCACCGCCCAATTGCAGTTCCAACGATCGCACACTTACACCTCGGTGAAGTCGAAGCCATCGGGCTGGCCCTCGAACTTCGCGCCGATTTACTGCTCGTGGACGATCGAGCGGCATTCCGTGAGGCCGTTGCTCGCCAGATCAATGCGATAGGTACGGTCCGAGTCCTCGAGATTGCCGCCGACCAGGGCCTGGTCGACTTGCATCAGGCGTTCGATGCATTGCGCGCCACCGATTTCTGGATCAGTCCCAAGCTTCTCGACCAGCGGTTGAAGGCCTTTCAGGCACGGCGCCCCGGCTCCGAATTGCCGGACGGAAAAACGCTTTGACAGGTGATGCGCCGCGGCTGAAGGATTAATACATGCTCCCCCCGCTCGGGCTTATCGCCGGTCAAGGCCGGCTGCCGATTCTCATTGCGCAAGGCATGCGCACCGCCGGCAGGCAGGTCGCTTGCGTTGGCTTGCGCGATCAGTTTGATGCCGAACTGCCGCCCCTTTGCGACCTGTTCAAGCCGGCGGGGATCATTCAACTAGGCAAGTGGATCCGCACGCTGCGGCGCTGGGGCGTGACCGAGGCCGCGATGGTCGGCCGGGTGAAAAAGGCCCGCATGTACGAGCCCTTCCGCTGGTTCAGACAGCTCCCCGACTGGCGGGCCATGACCTTGTGGTATCGTAAACTCCGCCACGACAAGCGCAACGATGCGATCCTTGGTGCGGTGGCCGACGAACTGAAATCAGGCGGGATCACGCTCATCGACACGACGCAGTACATCCCCGAGCAAATGGCCGGCGAAGGCGTGCTGACCCGCGCCAAACCCTCGGCCGCGCAGGAGGCGGACATCGCGTTCGCCCTGCCGATCGTGCTCCGCATGGGCGAGCTCGACGTCGGGCAGGCGATCGCGGTGAAGGAGCGCGAGGTGATTGCCGTCGAGGCGATCGAGGGGACGGACGCGATGATCCGCCGCACCGGCGACCTCTGCCGCAACGGCCGATGGACACTGATCAAGGTCGCGAAGCCGAAACAGGACATGCGATTCGACGTGCCGACGGTCGGGCTGCTGACGATTGCGAACATGAAGGCCGCGGGCGCGACGTGTCTTGCGGTGGAGGCGGGGAAGGTGATTCTGCTGGACAAGCCACAGTTGCTTGAGGCGGCGGATAAGGCGGGGATTGCGGTGGTGGGGGTGAAGGTGGCAGGGGAATGAGCCACGCCTGCGACAAGCTGTCTTCATGAGTGAATCAACCGAACACTGCTGTTCCGTTATCTTCCTTGTCGTAGGAGAGGCGCTTGATCCCGATGAGATCACGGCACTGCTCGGCATGGTGCCCGATCGACAGTGGCGCCAAGGCGAACGGAAAAGTTTTGTCCGCGTGGACGGGTCGATCCAGCATTTCGACAGCACTTACTCGAACGGGGGATGGAAGCGGTTCATTGAGGAAAGCTATCGATCACGGCCTCTCTGGGAGCAGCTTCATCATTACATTGAAAGCTTGGTTCGCGTTCGATCGACGTTGCATGAATTCGCGGCGAGGGGATTGACCATGACGCTAGATTGCTTCGTGGCATCATCCGAAACGATTCACCTATCTGTGGAAGTGCTCCGTACATTGGCGGATCTGCAGGTTGAAATCGAGTTTTGGTTTTCCCCCGACTGACGATCACCTCCGCGATCCCAGAAAGACGCTTACACCTTCCGCTTCCGCACCAGCGGCCGCACCGCCCCGATCGTGCACACCAGCACCAGCGGGCCCAGCGCCGCGAGCATCGGCCAGAATTGAAACTTCCAATCCGGCCCCGCCATGCTGAAGCCGATGAGGCCGGCGATGGGGCCCAGTGAATAACCCACGCCGATGAGGCTTTCGTGGGCGCCGCCGGCGTCGACGGAGGCGTTCTTCACGACCATCGCGTAGTAGAGGGCGGCGTAGTAGATCGCGCCCTCGGCGATGCCGAAGACGATCTCGGCGCCGACGATGACGCCGGCGTTGGGCGCGAGGAGGATCACCAGCATCCCGGCGGGCAGCAGAAAAATGCAGACCCACAGCACGCTCGCGCGGTCGTGCCACCAGGGCACGAGATGCATCACGACGAACGTGAGCCAGCGGGCGAAATCGGTGACGCTGGCGAGGCGGGTTTTTTCTTCAACGTCGTAGCCGAGCCGCTCGAAGAGCTCGGGGAAGAGCGGGACGAGCAGGTAAAAAAGCGCGTAGCTGTAAAGAAGCAGCCAGCGGCTGGAGACGAGTAGGCGTGCGCTGTGCTCGCGGCGCTGCGGGGAGATGCGCAGGGGGTGGTCGTCCGCGAGGTGGGCGATACGCCGCGGCAGGAACAGCGCGAGGACGCCGACGGCGATGAAGAGGGCCGCGCCGATGCCGAAGAGCCAGTTGGTGAGTTCCGCAATGATCGGCCCGGTCCAGAGCATGCCCAGCGGCGTGGCGAGGGCCCAGGTGATGTTGAATCGGCCGAGGGCACGAGCGGTTTCGCGCGGCGAGCGGCCCGCACTCACGTAGCTCTCGACGACCGGCCACATCAGCGCGTTGAAAAACTGGAACGCGAGCTGCCCAATCACGATCACCGCGGGCTTCGGGAAGGCGCACATCAGGCCCATGCAGACGATCTGCGGCACGATCGCCATGATCATCAGCCTTCGTTCCCCGAAGCGCACGCAGAGGCGGTGGCTGGGGAGCGCGCCGATCATGTACATCAGCCCGCCGCCCAGCGCGAGCCAGAGGTTGTCGGCCTCGTTGAACTGAAACTCGCGGAAGGCGAAGAAATAGACGCCGCGCGAGGCGAACACCGACGCCACGCTGCCGGCGAAGCTGAGGATGAGCAGGATGGTGAAGCGGTTCACGGCGGACTCTAACCGGGGGCCGGCGGGAGGAAAGCGGGGTAGTGTCAGCGGAAGCGCGGGGAAATGCAATGGAGCGGCGGCTGCGACCCCCTCTCCTCCGGGAGAGGACAGCGGCAATCGCTGCGCGAGCAGAGCGATTGCCGCAGGTGAGGGAGGGAATCGACGAATGTTGAAAACGGCGGGTCGCGCGACGAAGCGTGAGTGGCGTTCGCGAGATGCCTCCCTCACCTGACTCAAATCGCGGCTTCGCGGCGATTTGAGTCGGTCCTCTCCCGGAGGGAGAGGGGGTGCGTTCACCCGCGCGCCGCCGTCACGACCTTCCGCAGCGCCTCGACGTGCTTCGGGATCGCGTCGTAAGGTTCCTCGGCGGCCTCGTATTCCAGCACGATGTAGCCGCTGTAGTTCGCGTCCTTCAAAATCTTCACGACGCGCGGCAGGTCGGTCGGCTCGTTCTTGCCGCCGACCTTCAGCTCGACCTTGATCTGGGCGTTGATGGCGTACGGCGCGATCTTCACCATGTCGCCGTAGGGGTCGACCGAGCTGAAGTTGCCGGAGTCGAAATTGACGCCGAACCAGGGCGACTTCACCGCGGCGATGATCTGGAGCAGGCGGTCGACTTTTGTGGTGAAGTCGTGGTTCTCCATCGCAAGCATGACGCCGCGTTTGCCGGCATGGTCGCACGCTTCTTCCAGCGCGGGCACGCAGCGCTTGATCGCGTCCTCTTCGCTGACGCCCTTGGGCGGGTTGCCGGCGAACACGCGGATGACCGGCGCGCCGAGCTCGGCATAAACGTCGACCCACTTCTTCGTCGCGGCCATCTGCTTGTCGAACTCGGCGCCGGGGTCGACGGTGAAGTTGTTGCCGATGGCGCCGCCGGAGATGTCGAGGCCGGCGACATGGGCGCGGCGCTTGAGGCCGTTGAGATACTCGCTGGTGATGTCCTTGGGGAAGTAGTAGCCGGTGAGCTCGGCCGCATCGAGGTTGAGGGTCGCGCAGTAATCGATGAAGCCGGGCAGGTCGAGCGATTTCTCCGCGTCGGGCTTGGCCGCGAGATATTTGCGCATGGAGTAGGCGGCGAGGGAGAGCTTGAGGATCGGCTTAGCCGATCGCTTGATCGGCTCGATGCCGAAGGCGGGGGCGGCGAGGGCGAGGGTTGATGCGGCGAGGAACGAGCGGCGGGAGATTGACATGAAATGGCTCCAATGAGGCCGCCATCGTAGCACGCGGCATGTGAATGTCGGCCGATACCCCGACGGTTCGCCGAGCCTCACCATCGGGCTTGATCGAGCCGCCCATTCTTGGTGCCTTTTCCCATCCGTGTCATCCGTGTTATCCGTGGTCAAAGACGATCCACCACGCGGGCCGATTCGCTATGATGCCCGCGTTATGAGTGAAAATATCTCCCAATCGCAGCGGCACGTGATTGCCGCGCTGGTGACCAATGAGCCGGGCGTGCTCGCGCAGGTGGCGGGCATGTTCGCCGCCCGCGGGTTCAACATCGACAGCCTCGTCGTCGGCCGGACCGAGAACCCCGAGCTGTCGCGGATGACCATCGTGACCAGCGGCGACGACTCGGTGCTCGAGCAGGTCCGCAAGCAGCTCGCGAAGCTGGTGCCGGTCGTGAAGGTCGTCGATTACAAGGACGTGCCCTACGTCGAGCGCGACCTCATCCTCATCACCGTCTCGACCAACGGCCCGACCAACCAGGGCGGCACCGCCCCGGCCGCGACCGTGGGCATCGACGTCGCCAACGCCCGCCGCAGCGCGCTCATCGAGATTGCGACCATCTTCCGCGCCAAGATCGTCGACGTCGCCCCCGGCCAGATCATGATCGAGATGTCCGGCACCGAAGACAAGATCGAGGCCCTCATCCAGCTCGTGCAGCCCTACGGCATCATCGAGCTCGCCCGCACCGGCGTCATCGCAATGCCGCGCGGCGCCAACATCGGCAGCAACGACCGGCGCAGCAAAGCCGTCGCGGCGACGGGATCGGGCATCGATGAGGGAAGTCTGCCGCCGGGGTAATTCGCACATGCAATCTGGGTGGCACTGACAAGGCCGTCCGCGGCCTTGTCAGTGGCGGAGCACTCTTGACGTTCACACTGACAAGCTCCGCAGACTCCGCTTGTCAGTGCCACCCTTCGACTGTTCAATCGCAATGCCTTCATCCCCCCGCTTCACCCTCGCTCACGTCACTCACGAAGCCGTCGATCACATCGGCGGCATCGGCACCGTCCTCGAAGGCCTGATGACCAGCCCGGTCTATCAGGCCCACGTCGGCCGGACCATTCTCGTCGGGCCCACCGCGTCGCACATGGTCGCCGATCCCGAGGCCCGGCTCGGCGACCACGGAAAGGTGCTTTACAGCTCGATCGACAACATCGACCGCGGCCACTTCAGCGCCCGCCTGCGACCTATCGAGTGGGCCTTCGATGTCCGCATCGTCTACGGCACCCGCAAGTACCAAGTGCCCGGCACCAGCCGCACCGGCACCGCCGAGGTGCTGCTGATCGATGTCTTCCACATCAACGCGGACCGGCTCAACGTCTTCAAGCACCGCCTGTGGGAGACGTTCGGGCTCAACAGCGGGCGCTACGAGGGATCGTGGGATTACGAGGAATACGTGCGCCTCGCCGAGCCCGCGTTTTATGCACTGGCGGCCCTGCGCGAGAAGGGCGATCCGCCTTGTGTGATGTTCGCGCATGAGTACATGGGCATGCCCGCCGCGCTGCAAGCGATCCTGGACGGGCAGGAGTCGTTCCGCACCGTGTTCCACGCCCACGAGTGCGCCACCGCTCGCCGCATCGTCGAGGACCATCCGGGCCACGACACGATGTTCTACAACCTGCTCGACCAGGCCCGCGGCCAGGGGCTTTTCGTCGACAACGTGTTCCACAACCTCGATAAGTTTCTGCGGCACGCGCTGGTGAGCCGGGCTTACGTCTGCGACGGCGTCATTGCCGTCGGCGACCGGACGCGCGACGAGCTGCACTTCATGGGGCCAAACTTCGACGATCACCCGATCGATCTCGTTTACAACGGCCTGCCCGACATCAAGCTCGATATGAAGGGCAAGCTCGAAAGCCGGCAGATGCTGCTCGATTATTCGAAAGCGCTACTCGGCTGGGAGCCGGACCTGCTGATGACGCACGTGACCCGGCCGGTGATCAGCAAAGGTTTGTGGCGCGACCTGAAGGTGTGCCACGAGCTCGACCTTCGCCTTGCGGCGAAACAGAAGAAGGCTGTGCTGTACATCCTGACCTCCGGCGGCGGCGTGCGCCGGCCGCAGGATGTCGTCACCATGGAAGAGCACTACGGCTGGCCGCGGCATCACCGCGAGGGCTATCCCGACCTCGTTGGCCCAGAGACGGACCTCTGGCGCGATGTCGATCGCTTCAACGCGGGACACAAGAACGTTCAGGTCATCCTCGTGAACCAGTTCGGCTGGACGCGGCAGCGCATCGGCAAGCGGCTGCCGGCCGACATGGACATCGCCCACCTGCGCCGTGCCACCGATGTCGAGTTCGGCATGGCGACCTACGAGCCGTTCGGCATCAGCCCGCTGGAGCCGCTGGCCTGCGGGGCGATCTGCGTGATCAGCAACGTCTGCGGCTGCGAAGGCTTCGTGCAGCACGCGACGGCGAAAAAGGGCACGCCCGTCGTCATCAGCGCCGACTTCACGAAGCTCGACCGGCACATGTCGATCGACGACCTCAAAGGCATGGGCCGCGGCGACCGCGACCGCATCGAGGAGCGCGTGGCCGGCGAGATCGCGGCGGAGCTGATGCAGCGCGTGGCGTGGTCCGACAGCGAGCGCGAGAAGCTGCTGGGGATCGGGCAACAGCTCATCAAGAAAATGGGATGGGATCGGGTGATTGAAGACAGCCTGCTGCCGATGCTGGACCGGATTGGAAACACCGTGGGGTAGTAGGGTCCGCTGTGCGGCCGTTTGCCCCCCTCTCCCTCCGGGAGAGGACCGCGGCAATCGCTGCGCCAGCAGAGCGATTGCCGCAGGTGAGGGACGAGAGCGACGAATGTCGGAAGCGCTCGATTGCGCAGCGAACCGTTGATGATGTTTGTCGGTTGCATCCCTCACCTGACTCGAATTGCGGCTTCGCGGCAATTTGAGTCTGTCCTCTCCCGGAGGAGAGGGGGCGGGCCAATCGACCCCGCCGGTCGAACCGGCTAAAATGATCGCGTCCTCTTCCCCCCGCTGAGGCCTTCGATGCTCCGGAAAATGATGCGCGGCAAGATCCACCGGGCCACCGTCACGCAGTGCGACCCCGGTTATGTCGGGTCGATCACGATCGACGCCGACCTGCTGCGCGCTGCCGATATCCGGCCGAACGAGGCGGTGCTGGTCCTCGACATCGACAACGCGGTGCGATTCGAGACCTACGTGATCCGCGGCGAGCCGGGCAGCGGGATCATCGGCATCAACGGCGCCGCCGCCCGCCTCGTCGAGCCCGGCCACAAGGTGATCATCGTCTGCTTCGGCTACATGGACTCCATCGACATCGACGACCATGTCGCGACCGTGGTGCTGGCCGATGATGCGAACCGCGTCGGCGAGGTGTTGAAATATCCGACGGCGATCGATGAGCCGGCGGTGACGTGAAGAAGATCGGAAGGTTTGGGGTGCAGGGTTAGGGCGTAGGGTTCAGAGGCCGATGCCAAAGATGAGTTGTTGCGCACCTCGCAACGGTGTGCCCGCGCGAGTGATTCGGATTCCCATTCCGTCTTCGTTTCCGACTCCGAACCCTAAACCCTACACCCTATACCCTAAACCCTTCCCTTCC
>Ga0163150_10004144_pt1 | contig 19650 bp, 16 predicted proteins | sample OliLakLV19P2IB_FD_148628 | JGI IMG/M metagenome (GOLD analysis project Ga0163150, IMG submission 148628) | Freshwater microbial mat bacterial communities from Lake Vanda, McMurdo Dry Valleys, Antarctica - Oligotrophic Lake LV.19.P2.IB | ecosystem: Environmental > Aquatic > Freshwater > Lake >...
ACATAGGCGCGCTCCAGCGGCGTGTAAATGCGGTCGAGGAAGCGGTCCCCATACCGCTCTATCGAGGCGCGAATCCGGGGAACCTCGGCAAGGTCGATCCCCGTGCCGACAATCAAAGCCGGGCTCCGGCGATAGCGAGGTGTCCGTGTTTGACGCCCTTGGTGCTGATCAGAGCGTCGGCGAGGCGGCGCACATCCTTCGACTGCCCTTTCATCACGATCACCTCCAGGCAGTTGTCGTGGTCGAGGTGGACGTGGAGAGTCGAAAGGATGTTGTGAAACGAATCGTGCTGCATATCTGTGAGCTTGTCGCTGAGCATGCGGACGTGGTGATCGTAGATCAGGGTGACGGTGGCCACCACGTGCGATTCGGGATTTTCGGACGTGATTCCGGCAAGCTGTTCGCGGATCATGTCGCGAAAGGCCTCGGAGCGGCTGTTGTAGCCGCGCGTTGCGATGTGCTGGTCAAACTCCTCCAGCAGATCGGAATCGATGGCCACGCCGATTCGACTCAGTTCGCCCATGTGGCTTTCAGCGTAGCGGAGACGCCCAAAGATGAGCAAGCCGGGCTAGACTAACAAGAGTGAACGATTTCTGTAGTTGCGGTGCTCAGCTCCCCGATGACGCAAAGTTTTGTCACAAGTGTGGCAAGCCGCAGGGAGATTTGCTGGAGCCTGAAACACCGGAACTTGAGGCGCCGCCTGTTGTGCCCATCCCGACTGCGAAAGCAATCGACGCGACCGCCGCGCCACCGGTCGCGGAGAGTCCAACGGGCGTCAGTTGGCGAAACCCGGTTGCGGTGCGGACGGCGTTCGCGGCGGGCGCGGTCTGCGCGATGTTGATCGTGGTGCCGATGCCGGCCATGCTGCAGTTGCTCTGGCAGCTGGTGCTGCTGTTTGCCGGCGGCTTCTTCGCCGTCTACCTGTTCAACCGGCGCACGAAGGCACAAGCCTCGCCGCGTGCCGGAGCGGCGCTGGGCTGGATGGTGGGTTTGTTCTGCTTCCTGATCATGCTGGTGCTGTTTACGGTCAGCGTGGTGGCTATGTCTTCGACGGACGGCGGCCTGCAGGGCTCGTTCCGCGAGATGATTGCGCAACGAGGCAGCGCCGAGGTGACAGCGCAGTTCAATGAATGGCTGGAGTCGCCTTCTGGCGTGGGCACGTTCCTGTTTCTGATTCTGGCGACGACGTTCTTCATGCTGACGCTGGTGCCCGCACTCGGCGGACTGCTTGCGGCCAAGGTGCTGGAGAAGGACTAGCGGAGGACACCGCCCCGCGAAGTCCGGGTGCCCCAGGTCGATGCCGGTATCCAGAATCGCCACCCGGATGCCCGCGCCGGAAAAGTTGCTGTTCACGGCCTTCGTCGACGTCAGATGCGGTCGGCCGCCGAACGGAATCCCTTCAGGCTGGTCAGGCCGGAAGCCGAGAACTTCATCAGGTTGGGGAGATAACAGGTTGGGGAGATAAGTAGTTTCCGCCCGTACGGCGAAAGCGCGCTTGCCGCGGGGGGCACAGGCGCGGACGATCATGGCGGCCACCATGGTCTGGCCCACGGTGAGGCCGCCGCGAATCTGAATCTGGCTGGCGGGAGCAAGCGCATGATCGATCCGCGCAGCGATGCCGAGTTACTGCGCAAGGCAATACGGAGCCGCGGCGTCGCCTGCCGGCGGATCTCCAGCGATTCTTTCAGCAGCGGCGTCGCCACCTGGTGCATGCCCCGGCTGGCATACACTGTGGCAAGGTTTGCCAGCTTGACCGTGCGGCTGACCCTTTTTGGAGTCGGCTTGCGCTTACCAGGTGCGGCCCCACAAGAAGGGTGTCCGCCTCAGAGGAGTAGTTTTTATGCCCGAATCCCTTGCAGTGAACATGGATGAACTTCTGCTTGCGGCCGCGCGCAGCGGCGCGGCAACCACCGGCAGGAAACTGGTTACGTTCCAACCCGGAGCCGAAGGGGCCGCAATGGCTGCCTTCACGAGCCGGGCCGGCATGCGCGTGGCGCAATCCGGCGAATTCAACGGACACGCGCTGGAGTTTGCAGCGCTGGGCGACGCCAACGCGGTGGTGTTTTCCGAGATCGGGGTGGCCGTGCTCTCGGCCCCCGAGGATCAGATGGCATTCGCCCTGGAGGCGGAGAGTATGTCGTCGGGTGACGCGACGATTGAGGACGAGTACTTCGTCTTCACCTCCGGGATGGATATCCACAGCTACCTGAAGGGATTCCGTTCGGCGGCCGACCGCATCACGGGAGACCTGCTGGAAGGCGTGGGCGAAGTCCGGGAGGAGGTCTCGGCGGAGGCGCTGGGCGCCACCTGGGGACTGACGTCGACGAAGGCCGTGAACAGCAACTTTTCCGGCGCGGGCATCCGGGTGGCGATTCTGGATACCGGCATCGACCTGGGGCACCCGGACTTCGCGGGGCGGTCCATCAGTTCGCAGAGTTTCATCGCCGGGCAGGCGGTGCAGGATCTGCATGGCCACGGAACGCACTGCTGCGGGACGTCCTGCGGGACGAAGACTCCGCCGGGAAGCACGCAGCGGTATGGAATCGCGCACCAGGCGATGATCTTCGCTGGCAAGGTGCTTTCCAACGCCGGCAGCGGCGCGGACGGTGGGATTCTGGCTGGCATCAACTGGGCGATTGCGAACAACTGCAGCGTGATCTCGATGTCGCTGGGGGCGCAGGGACCGGTTTCGGCGGCGTACGAGCAGGCGGCGAAGCGAGGACTGGCTGCGGGAACCCTGATTGTGGCGGCGTCGGGCAACGACAGCACCCGACCGGGCGTGATCAAGCCCACGGGACGCCCGGCGAATTCGCCGTCGATCGTCGCGGTGGCGGCGCTGAGTGAACAGCTTCGGGTGGCTCCGTTCTCGAATGGAGGCAAGATCGAGATTGCGGGTCCTGGGGTTAACGTGTTCTCGTCGTTCCCGATGCCGCAACGCTACAACACGCTCTCCGGCACCAGCATGGCGACGCCGCACGTGGCGGGCTGCGCGGCGCTGCTGGCGCAGTCGAATCCGAGCTTGCGGGGCGCGGCGCTGCGGCAGGCGCTGCTGGCGCGCGCCCGTCGTTTGCCGCTCCCGGCGACCGACGTGGGCGCAGGCCTGGTTCAGGCTCCCTGATCCGGCCGGCTGGAACCTGAGCGGCACCAGCATATCCCCGGGGAGGTGCTGGTGCCGCTATGCTTAGAACCTGGAGCAAGTTGTTCTTATGCGGATCACGGCAACCATTCAGGACGGGCAGGATCTCAACGAGGTCGCAGGGCGGCTGACGAGCGCGGGACTGCGGGTGGATCAGAAACTGGTGGAGATCGGGATCGTTACGGGCGAGGTGGCGGAGGCGGCGCTGGAGGGGCTGGGAAAGGTGCAAGGCGTGCTGGCGGTGGAACCAGAACGCGAGGTTCAGCTGCCCCCTCCGGACTCTCCGGTACAGTAGCGGCATCGCTGGCCTGCGGGTGCGCAACATTTAAGAATCCTGAGCAATGGTTTCGAGATGTGAGAACGTCGATTTCCCGCATCTCTTTCAGAATCCGCGGTGGAGTTTCCAAACCGTTTGCGAGCCTGTGTCCGGGCTTCTTCCGCTGGCCTGCCCGACCTGGCTAGACCTGGCTAGACCGCGCCCGCTTCGGCGAAACCCTTCGCTCGAAGTAGACACGAATCGCACCCGCCGCACGGCACGCCTTCCGGCGAAGGGTCGTAGCAGCTGCTGGTGAGGCTGTAGTCGACGCCAAGGCGCAGGCCTTCCCGAATGATCTCCGCTTTCGTCATGGCGATCAGGGGCGTGTGGATGGTGAGGCGTTGCGTGCCCTCGACTCCGGCCCGCGTCGCGAGGTTGGCCATCTTGCTGTAGGCTTCGACATACTCCGGGCGGCAGTCGGGGTAGCCGCTGTAATCAAGCGCGTTCACTCCCAGAAAGATATCGGACGACCCGAGCACTTCAGCCCACGCCAGCGCGAAGGACAGGAAGATGGTGTTGCGCGCCGGGACGTAGGTGATGGGGATATCGTGCGACATATCCTCCGCGCTGCGACCCTTAGGCACGTCGATGTCGGCGGTCAGCGCCGAGCCACCGAAGGCTCGCAGGTCAAAGCGTACGACCTGGTGCTTCACAGCGCCAAGATGAGCCGCCACGCGCGCGGCTGCCTGGAGTTCGAAACGATGTCGCTGTCCGTAGTCGAACGAGAGCGCGTAGGATGCAAAGCCGCGGTCCCGGGCAATCGCGAGGCAGGTGGCGGAATCGAGTCCACCGCTGAGAAGTACAACGGCTTTGGAGGCCATGTACTCAGGATACGGTTCGATGCAGGAAGCTCTTCAGGTCTTCTTCGCGGAGCGCCGGTTCGCCGCCTGCCACATTGTCGAGGCGGCCGTTCCGCATCCATTGTTCCAGTTCGTCGACCAGCGAGTAGAGGTGGTCAAAACCGCTGACTGTGAACAGCAGCGGCTGATATTGGTCGATCTCAAAACACTGATTGACTACCCACTCCATGCGGATCGGACAGCGCTGCACGTCGGGTGACAGAAGGGAATGTTCCAGTTCACCGAACGAGCTCAGCAAACCGCTGCCGTAGGCCCGGAGACCAGCGCGGGTGCGCATCAGGCCGAACTCGATGGTGAACCAGAAGAATCGGGCCATCGCCCGGAGGATGCTGGTCAGTCGCGATATCCGCAGTTCCTCATCCCGTATGCCAGCCACGATTTCCGCCGCGGTGTGTGCGCAGTGGCCGAACCGGACCAGTGTCTCGGCGAAATCGGGATCGGTGTGCATGGGCACGTGCCCTGCGATGTCGTGGAAGATATCGGGCTCGGGCAGGTAGTCGAGCCGGTCGGATGGGCGGATGGTGACGGTGGTGGGGAACTCGCGATTGCGGAGGCAGTCGAAGAAGACGAACGCGGGAACGTAGCCGGAGACGGCGCAAGCCCGGAAGCCGGTGAGCGGGCAGAGGAACCGGTTGACCTCGTCGAGACGTGGGATTCGGACGGGGTCAAGCGCGAGGGCGCCGAGCCCTTCCAGAAAACGGGGATTGGCGAACCGCTCCCATTTCGGCACCATGCGGCGGTACAGCATTCGCCATGCCCGGTGGTTCTCCTCCGAGTAGGTGTCCCACTGCTGAACGGTATAAGTGCTGGCGACTTCGAGCTCGAGCAATTGCGACGGCATTGGCACCACCCTCCCCGTATATTATACGCACCACATACTAGTGGTGTTTCCTGCATCGCTATTCTGGATTCATATGGTCATCGATCCGGAAGCCGCAGGTCCGCAAAATATATATAAGCTGATGGTTGGCGTGATTGTGCCGCGCCCTATCGCCTTCGTGTCGACGGTGGACTCTGAGGGTAACCGCAACCTGGCGCCGTTCAGCTTTTTCACCGCGGTCAGCGCGAATCCGCCAGTGATCGCATTTTCGCCGCTGGTGCGGGGCTCGGACAGCAACCGCAAGGACACACTGCGCAACATCGAGGCCACGGGGGAGTTCGTCGTAAATATCGTGTCGGAGGATTTCGGCGAGGCGATGAACCGGACCGCGCCTGAGTACCCGCCCGAGGTGGACGAGTTCGAAATTGCGGGGCTGACGCCGCTGGCGAGCGAACTGGTGCGCCCGCCGCGGGTGGCCGAATCGCGAATTCACATGGAGTGCCGGCTGGTCCAGGTGGTGCAAGTCAGCACGAAACCGCTCGGGGGAAGCATCGTGCTGGGCGAGGTGCTTCGGTTCCACGTTGCCGACGAACTTTTCGACAATTACAAGATCGACCCGGACAAGCTCCGGGCCATCGCGAGGATGGGCGGCCCGACGTACGCGCGCACAACGGACCGCTTCCAGATGGAACGGCCTAAACTCGGTTAGTTAAACATCGCAGAGGTCGGTGGCTTCGGCCAGCGAGGTCATGGGGTCGCGCTTTGGGATGAACTCGTGGGCGTAGTAGCCATCGAACTTCATGTCGACCACGGCTTTCGCGATCGCCTTATAGTTCAGTTCCTGGGTGTCATCAAGCTCATTGCGGCCAGGGTTGCCGCCGGTGTGGAGATGGCCGATGTACTGCTGGTTCTCCCGCATAGTGCGGATGACATCGCCTTCCATGATCTGCATGTGATAGATGTCGTACAACAGCTTGAACTTTGGCGACCCGACGCGCTTTACCAGGTCGACGCCCCAGGCCGTGTGGTCGCACATGTAGTCCTTGTGGTTCACTTTGCTGTTGAGCAGTTCCATGCACACGAGGATGCCCTTGTCCTCGGCGATGGGCATCACTTTTTTCAGCCCAATGGCGCAGTTTTCGAGGCCCTCCTGGTCTGACATGCCCTTGCGGTTACCGGAGAAGACGATGATGCTGGGTGCGCCAAACTCGACCGCATTCTTGACGGACTCGCGGAACCGGGTCTCGATGCCTTCGTGGTTTTCTTTGCGATTGAAGCCGTCGGGGATGGTGGTGCCGCCGCCGATCATGGTGGGCAGCAGACCATATTTCTTAATGATCGGCCACTCTTCTTTGGCGGCGAGGTCGACCGAGCGCAGTCCCAGGCGGGCGCACTCCTTCGAGAAATCTTCGATGGGGACCTTCGAGTAACACCAGCGGCAGACTGACTGCTTAAGCCGGCCCTTGCGCTCGACGGGCTTGACCTGAGCGGCTTCTGACAACACGGCGGCTGACATGCCGGCGCCGGCGGCCTGTACGAATGACCTGCGATCCATGGCCCTTATCTTATCCGAACCCGGGGGCCGGCGCTGAGGCCGGGCGAAAAAAGGATAAAGCCCCGGAGAGGAGGATCCTCCGGGGCTTTCGGTTTACTGTAGCGGTTCTGGCCTACGGGTTCCAGCGTCCGATGACCGGGGTGTCGCCGGTGGTGCCGAAGGTGAACTGCTTGTCGTTGGTCAGATTGAGGATGCCGTTCCCGTCGTAGTCCAAAGTGAACTGGTTTCCGGTGAGGATGCCGACCTTGGTCTCGCCGCTGTTATTCCAGTCGCCGACGACCGGAGTACCGGAGGAACTCGGGATCAGCGTGAAGTTTAAGTCAGCGACGTTGGAGAAACCGTCACCACTTTCAATCCAGAACTGACCGGTGCGGTAAACGGCCACATTATCTACGCCGCGGCCGAAGAAATCGCCCACCAGCGGAGTGAATCCGGCGGTGCCCCACTGGAAGTGGAAGTCAGATGGGAACTGGTAAGTCTTGTCGCCGTTAGTGTCCAGAATCCAGACGCCGTTTGCCGGGTTATAGCTGCCGACCTTGGTCTTGCCACTACCATTCCAGTCGCCCACCATCGGCGTACCGGTGACCGGGCCCCAGGCGAACGCTTCGCCGCCGTCGAGCTGGCGGTTGCCATTCAGGTCAAGATACCAGTTACCGGCGGTGAACACGCCGACGTTTGTAGTTCCGTCGCCGTCCCAGTCGCCGACCACCGGCGTTGTGCCGGCAGTGCCCCACTGGAAGATCAGGTCGCCGGCATCGAGCCTTCGGCTGTTGTTCATGTCGAGAATCCAGGTGCCATTGAGGAAAACGCCGACTTTGGTGATGCCGTCGCCGTTCCAGTCGCCTGCCACGGCAGTATAGCCAGGCGTGCCCCAGGCGAAGGTCAGAGTGCTGGAGTTCGCCACGAATGCGCGAGCTGCGTCCTGACGCCACCCGCCGTCCTTATACATGGACACCGCGTCGCCGTTGCGAACCCGGGCGGCCTGCGTGATGGTGTAGGTCTGGCCACCGATGGTCAGAGTAGCGATGCGCTCCGCGGGCAGCGGGTTGATGCCTACCGAGAAGTTGACGGCCGAGGTACCCGTTCCGGAGGTCGCCGAAGTGATCGTCGCCCACGGCTGGCTGGACGCTGCTGTCCAGGCGCAGGTGCCGATCGACGGAATGACGTTGACGGTTCCTGTGGTGGTCCCCGAGCCGACGCTGGTACTGCTGGAGGAGAGTCCGTAAGTACAGGCGCTGGCCTGGGTCACAGGCAGCGTGACGCCGCCGACCGTGATGCTGCCGCTGCGGGGCGGAGCGCCCGAGTTGCTGGTTGCGGTGACTGTGAAGCTGCCATTGGCCGCGCCAAAGGGATCGGTGCTGAGCGTAAGGAAGGAGTCCGAAGTGGCTACAGTCCAGCCGCATTCGCTGCCCACTGTCACGTTAACCGTGATAGTCCCGCCGGCCGAGCTGAAGGCCACCGGATTCGGGTTGAAAGTGAACGTACAGGTGGAGGTGAGCTTCATGAGGAAAGCGTCCTGCGCCTGCAGGGTTCCCGTCGCGGACTGGAAGTCCGTTGAAAGCGTGTAACCGGTCAGATAAGCGCCTGACGTGTCGGCGGCGATGCCGAGCGCAACGTCGGTACCGGTTCCGCCGAGATACGTGGAGAACAGATACGCGGCGAGCCGGACACTGTACTTGGTGACAAACGCGTCCGTGGAAGCTCCAAGGCCAGTAGTTTTCAGATTGTTGGTAACCGGGAAGTTGGACGACGCGGTGGAACCGGCAACGAAGATGGAGTTGTTCGGATTCAGGGCGATGCCCCAGACCGTATCCTCACCGCTGCCGCCGAGGTAGGTGGCTGCGTGCTTTACGCTCGCGTCGGTATTGGTGGCGAGCACGAAGCCGTCCGTTGTACCGCCTCCAAACGTCGACTGGCGCGCATTTGCGACGGGCAGTCCTGCGCCTGCTTTACCGGCCACATAGACGTTGCCCAGTTGATCGAGTGCGATGCCGCGGGCCGAATCCGTTCCTGTTCCGCCGAAGTAGGTGAACCAGGTCTGAGAAGCGCCGCTATCCACCAGTTTGGCGATAAACGCGTCGGTGCCACCGCCATTGGTTGTCTGTAGCGCCGTGCCGGTCAGATTCGTGGAGGTGGTTTCACCTGCCACATATACGGCACTGCTCCTCACCGCGACGGCATAGGCAGTTTCAATGCCGGTACCGCCAATGTACCGCGTAAAGGCAACAGCAGGCGTCGCCGTAATCTTGGTTATAAAGGCGTCCTGTGTACCCTGCCGCGTTCCTGCACCGGCGGGCAGGTTGTTGAGGAAAACAGATGTGGTGCTGCCGACCGCGAATGCGGAACCGCCTGCATCAACAGCGACTGCATTCCCAATTTCGATCCCGCTGCCGCCGAGGTATGTGGAGTAGCCGACAGACGCGCCACTCGCCAGCAGCTTCGTCAGGAACCCGTCGGAGGAGCCGGAGAGCGAGGTATCGAGCGGGGCGAAAGTCGGGAACGCGCTGGAATTCGTTTCGCCGACGATGTACGCTGCACCAGCGGAGTCAACGGCGATTCCGTGAGCGGCATCGAAGCCGTTGCCGCCAAGGTATGTCGAGTACACCACCGCGGTGCCAGCCGGATTCAGCTTCATAACGAAGGCGTCGACGCCCGAGCCACCGGCCAGTGCGGCCTGGAAGGGGCCGACCGTAACCAGATTGGTCGACAGGGTCTGGCCGGCGATGTAAGCGGCGCCAGTGGAATCCACTGCGATCGCGTCCGCCTGCTCGCTCGCCGAGCCACCGAACAAGACGGAGTAGGCGATCGTAGGATCGATCACGAGTTCCTTGCTGCGATCATAAGCGCCCAGCTGGAAACTGATCTGGCCGTTCTGGCCGATCCGGTACTGGGAATCGACTGCTTTGCGGACACCGGCAATCTGCTGATACACGACCGGGCGGCCCTGCACTACTTCGCCCTGAGGCGTGTGCAGAACCAGTTCGCCAGCGCGAAGCTCGATCTTGTCGGCGCCGCCTACAAGCAAGCGAATGGCCGAAGTATCGGCGCCAGGAGCAACCACGAGGTCGTACTCAAGCGCTCCATCCTTACCGTAATAAACCAGATCTACTCCCGGATACAGTTCGTGATAGCGGACGCGACCGAACTGCGGGATGCCCGTTTTCCAGTTTGCAGGATTATTGCCGATCAAATAATTACTGACACCGCCGGTCTTTGCTTCGCCACTGATGCGGGTTGTCGAGCCATTTACCCACTGAAAACGCAGTGTCTGGATTCGTCGCTCTTTGCCTGCGCTGGTTTTCGAAGAAACAGCCAGCAGTGCCTCATTCTGCGCAAAAAACATCGCCGAATTGCCGCGGCGCACAAGGTACCTTATGTCGGTGGCCGACTGCCCCCGATTTGGTTCGAATGAAAGTGGTACCCCAACCTGGCGGCTTGCAGTGGCCGCCGTGGCATTCTGGACCATACACGCCAGCATGAGTGCCGGGAGGATCACAGTTGTTGACAGAGACAAGGATGTGTGAAGTTTGTTCAAGTATTTAATCTCCGGACATGCGACTAAACTTACGATACCCGATTGCGGCGTGAGATGAAACCGTAAACTGGTACAAAAGGCCCAGCAGGACTATGCCTTACTGAGCCTTTGTTAAATACATTACGTCTTTTAGCAGACTATTGGGTCTGCTGGATCAGTTCCGCCGACGTGGCAAACTCGTTCACCACGTTCAGCAGAGGAGTAAAGACCAGCTGACTTGCGCGGAAATCCACTTCCGCGCTGGCCGGGTTGCGACCGAGGATCGCGGCGTACAAAAGGAATGCCGTGATTCGGTTTGCGTTGTTGAGCCGGAACTCCGCCGTGTTCAGGAACTGGTTGGCCATGGCTACCCGGTTTGACGAGCCATTGTTCAGCAGGTTCGCCTGACCAGTGATTTCGAATGGAGCACCGCCCCGTCCGAGCACCTGGAGGTACAGCAGCGACACGAACGCCTCGTTCGTCAACACGCCGTACCTGAGGTTGAACTCCGCCGAGTTCAGGAAGTTGGTCACCAGGACAGTCTGCGACACCTGGCCGGTCCTCAGCGCATTGCGCTGATACTGCCAGCCAGCGAACTCCGGATCGCGGCCGAGCAGGCCACGATACAGACCCGCTACGAATCGCGATGTCTGGTTGAACTCCTCGCCCTGCATGAAGTTGGTGAGCAGGAGCGACCGGTTCGTCTGGCTGGCAAGCAACAGCGCCGACTGCCCGTTGATTTCGTCCAGAGCCGGATACCGGCCGAGGAGGTTGAAGTAGGCCAGCGTGACGAAACGCTGCACTTCGACGAGAGGCGCGTTGAACTGAGTGACAGTGATGGTGCGTACGGCGGCGAGGGTGCCCACGTCGGTGACGGTAACGACACCGGCTCTGGGCACTCCGCTGTAGTTCGGCGTAGCGAGGAAGTTGATCGGCTGCGAGGTATTCCCGGAGAACGGTCCGACCAGGATCCACGGCACACTACTGCTGACGGTAAACGGGCAGTTTGTGGTGGACGTGCTGACGCTGAAGGTCTTGGTGACCCCGGTCGCGTCCAGGATGTCGACCGAGTTGGCAAGCGGATATACGCAGCCGCCGCCGGCGACCGGACCAGCCGTCTGGGTGATGGTGAAGCGCTGATTCCCGATGGCGATGGAGCCGGTGCGGGCTCCAAAGGGATTCTGCTGAATCGTGAAGGTGACTGTACCGTTTCCGGCACCCGAGGTGGGTGCGGAAAGGGTGATCCAGGAGTCCGAAGCCTGTGCAATCCAGGCGCAGTCAGCGGCGCCCGTGATGGAAACGGTCCCGATGTCTGCCAGGTAAGAGTAAGCCCTGCCCGGGGTGGTACCGGTGCGGATCGGCGTGAGGCTTACCGAGCAGTTGGAAAGCTTGGTGACGAAACCGTCCTGCGCGCCGCTGATCACAGACTGCGCCGCATTGAGGATGGGCAGGTTGGCGGAACTGGTGGTACCGGCGATGTACAAATTGCCGGCCGCGTCAATGGCGAGGCCACCGCTGAGTTCCGTACCTGCGCCACCAAAGAAAGTGGAGTTGTTCAGCGCGGCGCCATTTGCGGTGAACTCCGTGAGGAAGATATCCGAACTGCCGGCGATTCCCGACTGGATGGATCCAACCAGAGGGAAGTCCGCGGACGTGGTGCTTCCAACCACGAACGCGACGCCGGTGCTGCGGATCACGCGGATCCTGTCGGCGTTGTCTGCGCCAGTACCGCCGAGGTAGGTGGACCACACACGCGCGGTGGCGTTGGTATTGATCTTCGTGACGAAGGTGTCTCCGAAAGCCAGTACTGTGGTTCGATACGCGCCCGCGGTAGTGGGGAAGTTGGTCGAGTCGGTGTTTCCGAACACGTAAGCATTGCCCGCGCTGTCGACGTCGATGCCGACGCCTTCGTCGTTGCCGGCGCCGCCGAGCAGCGTCTGATAAATCTTTGCGCCGGTCGGGCTGAGCTTGGTCACAAACGCATCATTGGTGCCGGTGAGGTTCGCCAGAGTCTGCTGAAACACGCCGGGCGTTCCCTGGAAGAAGACGCTGTTGGTTCGGCCCGCGAGATACGTGTTGTTGGCGGAATCGACGGCAACACCGAAGGCAGCTTCATTGCCCTGGCTACCAATCAAAACCTTGTACTCGTAGCCCGCGCCGTCCGGCTTCAGACGGAATGCAAACGCATCCGTGCCGCCATTGGCGGGACCGGCGGGCAGGAAGTTCGAGGAACTGGAGGTTCCCACAACCACCGCCCCACCGAGCGAATCGAGCGCGACATCGTTGGCGATGTCGAGCGACTGGCCGCCGATGTAGGAGGAGAAAATCATGACGTTGCCCTGAAGGTTCAGCTTGCTGACGAACATGTCGCCGCCGCCACCGGGCACGGTCTGGAGACTGTTCTGCACCGGGAAGGCAACGGAATCTGTGTAGCCGACCACCGTCACACCCGTGCCGTCGACGGCCACGGCTGTCGCCTGATCGTTCGCTTCGCCCGAGAGGAACGTGGCCCACACGACGGACTTGCCATCGGTGGAAAACTTGACGACAAACGCATCGAAGGCTCCGCCGATGGATGAGCCAAAGCGGAGAGACGCGGGGAAGTTCGCGCTGGACGTGTAGCCCACCACGTAGGCGTTATTGGTGGCATCCACCGCAACGTCGGTCGCGTTGTCGAGACCAGTACCGCCGATGAACGTGGACCACTGTAGCGTTGGGTCAATGATCAGTGTCTTGCCGCGGTCGTATCGCGCCAGAGCAAAGGTGACTTCACCGCCGCGCATCTGGTACTTCGCGCCGACCGGCTTGCGGACACCGTCGATCATCTGATATGCCACCGGCTTGCCCTGTACGAGGTCACCGAACTCGGTGCTGAGGACCAGTTCACCGGCCTGGTTGACGCGCAGACCCTTCACGCCGTCGAAGGCGAGGCGGATCTGGCGGGTATCGGCATTCGGAGCCACCACAAAGTCATATTCCAGCTGCCGCTGATTTCCGTAGAACACGGCGTCGACGCCGGGATAAACCGACTTGTAGTTGACGCGCCCGTAATGAGCGAGCCCCCTGAGCCACTTCGCATGGTCCGGGCCGGCGAAGTAGTTGCTTACGCCAGGCTGCGGGTCCGCGGCCTCCAGTCCGGCAGCGCCGCGCGAGCCAGCGAAGCCAAGCCGGATCGCCACTGAGGACGTCTTTTTGTTCGCGTCGATCGAAGCGAGCGACAAAACCGCTTCTTTTTCCGTCAGGAACAGAGTGTATCCGGTTCCGCGTGACATATATCGGACGTTCTGGTCCGTTTGTCCGCGATTCTCTTCAAAGCTCAATGGGAGCTGGCCATAGCGGCTTACGGCTTTCGCCTCAGCGCTACCTTCCACAGACCGCCGCACAGAAGCGGCCGGCGCCAGGGAAACCAGCGAAAGAGCCATTAGCAGAAGACCGGCGTGGCGAACTTGCCGCAGTGCTTTACCGATTCTCATAAAACCCCTTTCGAATGCCCGTCCGGACTTTCAACCGATTCCACGGACTGGCTCAGTACGCAACGGTGTTCCAGAGCACACCCAGTACCAGGTGTACTCTGTAGGACCACCGCTCGTAAATATATCAGTATTCAGTCGCTAAGGCAGCACTTGGGGGCAAGTGGCTGTGTCTTTTCGAACCAGCCATGTGACAGACAGCAACACTCAGCCTGCCCCGGCGAGACCTAATTCAGCTGCACGGGCCTTCATGGCGGCGATGCAGAACTCGATGTGCGCGTCGAGATCCACGCTGAGCTCGCGGGCTCCGTCGTCAATATCGCCGCGGCTTACGGAGCGCGCGAAACCCTTGTCCTTCATCTTCTTCCGAACCGATTTGACTTCCACTTCGTGAATGCTGCGTCCCGGCTTGACGTACGAAATGGCGGTCAGGAAGCCAGCAAGTTCATCGCAGGCAAACAGAGTTTTCTCCAGCCGTGAATCGCGCGACACACCGGAATAACTGGCATGCGACAAAATGGCGCGCCGAATTTCGTCACTCACACCCCGTTCGGCCAGAATGGGCTCGCCTTTCATGGGATGGTCCGGAGCGTCGGGGTGCATCTCGTAATCGAAGTCGTGGAGCAGCGCGGTAACGCTCCATTTCTCCTCGTCCTCTTCGAACTTCTTCGCATACGCTGCCACGCAGGCCTCGACGGCCAGGGCGTGTTTGCGCAAACTTTCCGACTTCGTGAACTCCTCGAGAATGGACAGCGCCTTGTCTCGTGTCATGGCTGTTACTCAAAAGAGATAGCACACACTCCCTTCCTGCCAAACTCGTGCGAGTCGAATGCAAAGGATTGCGCATCAACGAAGGGTCCGCATTCCAACAGTTCCTGGAGGGAGATTGAATCAGGGGCCGATGCTGCATGTCCGGAGCATTTTTCCGGAAGAGGGACGGGTGGAGACTCAATCCTTTGACCTGACCCCGACCAACCCACAAGGCGAAGCCGTTTGCAGCCTGATCGAACGTTTTCTGGTGAACCGCCCCACCGCGTTTCGGGACCGGTTGTCGTTTTTGAAGAAGGGCGATTTTGAACTGGACTGGTCGGCTGTCACAGGAGGGGTCGCACTGGCGTCTCTGTTTCAGGGTGAGACGCCGGCGTCTATGTGCGTGCTGTTGGCCGGGGTTTCACCCGACACCGATACGATGATGCTGGAAGTCTTTCGTGAGAACGTCCTGGAGCCGCTTTTTGGCGACGAGTTCGACCACGTCTGTACTGTCGACTTCCGCCCCTTGCTGGTTCAGGTGGTTTTCCCCGGATCGCCCGAATGGCTTCCCGCGGTGCAGCTTTTGAGCGTTTCCGTTGCCTCCGTTTATTTTCGAACGGTGCTGGCGGGTGGCGACTCCGGTGGGTGCTGCGGCGGCGGTTGACGCACCATGCCTTCCCCGATCCGAATTCCCGACGACATGCACGAGGGGGAGATTCAGGCGGGGCCGCATTCGGTCCGTCTGACCAACCTCGACAAGCTGTTCTGGACCGAAGAGGGAATTACCAAACGACAGCTCCTGCAGTACTATGCCGACGTCTCCGACGTGCTGCTGCCGCATCTCCACGGCCGCGCGATGGTGATGAAGCGCTATCCTCACGGCGCTGGCGGCGAGTTTTTCTTCATGAAACGGGCGCCTTCCCCGCGGCCCGACTGGATTCGTACCTGCGCCATCGAGCACCGCTCGGGCAATGTCATCGACTTCCCCGTAATCGACGACCTGGCGGCACTGCTGTGGGTGGTGAATCTCGGCTGCATCGACCTGAACCAGTGGTACGCCACCTGCGCCGACGTCCAGCGTCCCGATTACCTGCATTTCGACCTTGACCCCGTGCCTGAAGCGACGTGGGACCAGGTGCGGTCGACTGCGCTGCGCGTGCGGGACACGCTGCTGAGGCTCGGGATGAGGCCGGTCGCCAAAACGACGGGGTCTCGCGGGATCCATGTATACGTGCCGATTACCTGCGGGCCCACCCAGAAGCAGGTTTGGACGTTCGCGAAGAAAACAGCCATCGCTCTGGCGAAAGAGCACCCGGACCTGATCACGGCCGAGTACAGGATTGCGAAACGCCCTCCGGGTCGCGTGCTTGTCGATTACAACCAGAATGCGTGGGGCCGGACGCTGGCTTCCGTGTATTCGGTGCGCCCGAAGCCAGGGGCGCCGGTGTCGACTCCCGTGAGCTGGGAGGAGATTGAGGCAGGGGTGCGCATTGAGGATTTTCGTATCGACAACGTACCGGCCCGGGTGGCGGAGGTGGGCGACCTGTTCCGGTCGCTGCTTCTGAAAACGAACCGGTTCCAGCTGGAGAAGCTGCTGTGAGCCTGCCCATTTCTCTCGATATGGAGCCGATGGAGGCCCATACCGCGACCGCGATTCCGAGCGGCGACGGCTGGCAGTATGAGCCGAAATGGGACGGCTTCCGGGCGTTGTGCTTTCGCGACGGCGCACGTGTCGACGTTCGCTCCAAAGCGGGTGAGGAGCTGGCGCGGTACTTTCCCGAGGCGGTCGCGTTTCTCGGCGGGCTGAAGCCGGACCAGTTCGTGCTCGACGGCGAACTGGTTGTGCCGACAGAAGGACGGCTGGACTTCGACGCACTGCTGCAGCGAATCCACCCGGCCGAATCGCGGGTGAAGAAACTGTCGCGTGAGACGCCGGCGCGGCTGATCGTATTCGATCTGCTGGTGGACGACACGGGCGCCGATCTCACCGGGCTTCCGCTCCGCGAGCGGCGTGCGGCGCTGGAGGCGTTCGCCGCGCGGTATCTCGGGAATAACCCTGATATTCTGCTGTCTCCCGCAACTGCCGATGTCGACTCGGCGAAGCGCTGGTTTTACGAGATGGCGGGCGGGCTCGACGGGATCGTCGCGAAACGGACGGATCGGGCGTACGAGGCGGGCAGTCGCGACGCGATGCTGAAGATCAAGAATCTGCGCACGGCCGACTGCGTGGTGGGCGGGTTCCGCTACGCCCAGAAGGACCGCACGTTCGGGTCGCTGCTGCTGGGGCTGTTCGACAGTGCGGGGCTGCTGCATCATGTCGGGTTCTGCTCCTCGCTCTCCGCCGCCGAAAAGGTCGCGGTGCTGCCCAGGCTGGAAGCGCTGGTGGAGCCGCCGGGGTTCACCGGGGCCGCACCAGGCGGGCCGAGCCGCTGGTCACGCAACCGCAACACGGAATGGCAGCCGCTTCGGCATGAGCTGGTTGTCGAGGTCCAGTACGACCACTTCACCGGAGGCCGGTTCCGTCATGGAACGAAGCTGTTGCGCTGGCGTCCCGACAAACGCCCGGATCAGTGCCGCATGGAACAGGTGCAGCTGGATTCGCAGTCACCGCTGGATTTGCTGTAGGGGAAAAAAGGCACGGGAGACCATCTTCGGAGGACTTGGGAATCTCGTTTGTTACGTTTAACCCGGTCGCCCGTGCGTAATGAAGTGGAGTCGATTCACCCATTTAGTGCAGACGCGGCCGGGTTTCTCTCATCGGAATTCGAGGAAGTTCCCGGGTTACCCTGAAGTCGCAGTCAAGGATTCATGGAAGAGCAACAATCAGAAGTCACAACGGGCGCCGACTGGACGCTGGTTTACATTGCGAAGAAGCTGAAAGAAGCGCAGGAACTGGAAGTGCTTCTGGAAGCCCACCAGATCGACTACGACGTGCAGCCCGACACGTATCGCGGCGGCATTATTTTCGTTACGGAACGAATCGGCGCGTTCTTTTACGTCGATCCGGAAGACGTTGAGAAAGCCCACGAAATCCTGACGAAGAACAAATACAAGCCCTATCGCGTCGGAGCTTAGCCGAGCACTACTGCAGTCCGTGTGTCCATTCCGGCGAGGGTCGCTCGATCTCGCCTTCGTCCCATTTGGCAAGCAACGGTCCGGCCACACTGTGCAACTCGAAGTGCGAGCGGGACTCGCCATGGGGGAAGGACTGGACGAAGGCGAACTGTCTGCCGTCTTTCAGAAAGTGCCACCCGAATATCGCCCGGTTATCTCCTCGGTAATCGGCTAACGTCTGCCCTGGCCGGTACAGGGTCAGAGAGCGCGGCAGAGGGTAGGACTGACAGCAACCGTCATAGGTGCTCAGCCATCCTGCGGCCCGCTTCGTTGCTGCGATCCGCAGAGACCGGAAACCGGCCTGGTCCTTGTCCTTTGGTCTCGGAGTTCTCAGCAGCTTTCCATCCTCGTGAACGATGATCGGGCCGTCAGTGCCGACGAAAACAGCGGCAATTGAGTTCGGCTCCGCGGATCTGCCTCCGGGCACGACTTTCACCGGACCCTGGATCTCGCCGGTGTCTCCGCGCTTCGACGAGCCATCACGGAGCACGATGGCCCCCAGATCGACGTACTCTCCCTGTGAAACGGTAATCCTCCCTACTCCGATCATGCGGTCCGGAAGGGGAACGGCCTCGGCGATGTAGATGTCAGGGGTCGACCCAATGAATCGCTGAGGTGGCCAGTAAGAGAGCATGAGCCTGGCGGCTTCGCGGGGCTTGTCAGGCTCTGAAGCACAATGCTGCCAAGGCCGATGGACGAGTCGACCACTCCGAGGTCGACTACGGTCCTGGCGAACCCGTCTGCAGCGATCTCGAGGAAAGTCGGTCGATTCACTTCGACAGTAGTATCGAAACCGCCGTTCCCGTCGGTCTTCGCTTCCACGGGCTCCCGGCCGCTGCTTGTGAAGCGAATTACCTGACCGGGTACAGGCAGTCCCGTGTCCGTGACCAGTTGACCCGAGACCGGTGCAAGGCGAGTCGCATCTGGCGGATTCTGCGCAGACACAGCAGCAGCGAAAGCAAGTGTGGCGACAAGCTTGTTACAACGCATCAGACTTCATCCTACTCACATCTAAGAGCCTTGTAAGCTGTACGTGTGAACCGCCGTCAGTTTCTCACCGCCTCGGCTGCCGCTGCCGCTCTTGCCCCGAGCCTCGTTCAAGCTCGCGCCACCAAGCCCAACATACTTTTCCTGTTTGCGGACGACCTCGGCTTTGGGGATATCGGCTGCTATGGCGGCAAGATTATTCCTACGCCGAACGTCGACTCACTGGCGCGGGATGGGATGAAGTTCACCCAGGCGTACTGCGGGTCGACGGTGTGCGCGCCGTCGCGGTCGTGCCTGATGACCGGTCAGCACACGGGGCACACGCGGATTCGAGGCAACTCGCGGGTCGATCTGCTGCCGGAAGACGTGACCGTGGCCGAGGTGCTCAAGGGCGCCGGGTATCGGACCGGGATCTTTGGGAAGTGGGGACTCGGCACTGCGGGCAACAACGGCGTGCCGAACCGGCAGGGCTTCGACGAGTGGTTCGGTTTTCTGGACCAGAGGCACGCGCACACGCAGTATCCGACCGCGCTCTGGGAGAACGAGGAAGAGGTGTTCCTCGACGGCAACTTCGGCCCCGGCCGCAAGGACTACGCGCACGACATCTTCACGAAGAAGGGCCTCGATTTCATCGACAAACACAAAGCGGGGCCGTGGTTTTGCTACATGGCGTGGACCATCCCTCACGCCAACAATGAGCTGACCAGGCAGACCGGCGACGGCATGGAAATCCCGAGCCTCGGAAGCTGGGCGAGCAAGCCCTGGCCGCGGCCGAATCAGGCGTTCGCGGCGACCGTAGAGCACCTGGACCAGAGCGTCGGCCAGTTCCTGGCGAAGCTGAAAGCCCTCAACATCGAGAACGACACGCTGGTGATTTTCTGCTCCGACAACGGGCCGCACAAGGAAGGCGGCAACGATCCGGAGTTCTTCGACAGCAACGGCCCGCTTCGGGGAATCAAGCGCGATTTATACGACGGGGGCATCCGCACCGTGTTTCTGACGCGCTGGAACGGGCAGATCGCCGCGGGTAAGACCAGCGATCAGATCATCGCGTTCTGGGACGTGCTCCCGACGGCTGCCGAACTGGCCGGGGTCAAACCGCCGACCGGGATTGACGGGATCTCATTC
>Ga0163150_10004146_pt1 | contig 19647 bp, 7 predicted proteins | sample OliLakLV19P2IB_FD_148628 | JGI IMG/M metagenome (GOLD analysis project Ga0163150, IMG submission 148628) | Freshwater microbial mat bacterial communities from Lake Vanda, McMurdo Dry Valleys, Antarctica - Oligotrophic Lake LV.19.P2.IB | ecosystem: Environmental > Aquatic > Freshwater > Lake >...
ATTTATATGGTTGCCTTTACCTTACTTCAAATCTGGTGTATCGTTAATGAATGAAGCTGCCATTAAATAAGATTGCCCTATTATTTTTGGGAATGTTTGTCTTATTCACATCTATTTTTCCAACGCCTTTGCAGGCACAAACAGAACTTGGTCCAACGAATGGTTTAGATGTAACGAATGTATTTCAGGTTAATGAAGAAGGTTTAGAAGATGGTGATATTTTACGCAACGGTGAAAAAGGGATTGTTCGTACAACTTTTGATTATGATCAGAAAGTATTTGGGGTATATCAGCCTAATCCTTTGATTGTTTTTCGTAATGTTGATGGAATAGGCGTACCAATTGTGCGGAATGGAACTGTTTCTATAAATGTCACGACTTTGAATGGACCAATTTTGCAGGGAGATTTTATAACCACTTCTGGAATTGCAGGTAAAGGACAAAAAGCTACCAGATCAGGTTATGTGCTGGGAGCAGCTCTTGAACCTTTTAGTGGTGAAGCAGGTACTGATGTTGAATATCAAGGGAAGACAGTAAAACAAGGACAGATTCAAATTGCACTCAGAATTGAATATGCTGAAATTGATTCTGCACGTAATGTTAATAGGTTGTTTGAGTATTTAGATGCGGCGCTCTTTTCTTCAGTTAAAAATCCAGAACAATTCATTCGTATCATTCGCTACGGGGGCTCTGTATTTGTGCTAGTCGCTACAGCAATATTTGCGTATCTCGTTTTTGCGCGAACAGTTAGTAATGGAATTCAGGCGATTGGTCGAAATCCATTAGCTAAGAATTCGATTCAAGTTGCTATTATATTGAACATTATTTTTAGCTCAATCGTTATCATACTAGGTATTATTGCTGCGTTTGTATTACTGCGCGCATAAGTATGACTTAGTATTATTAATATGTCCTTGCGTCCCCTCCTTTATTTTCGTATGCTAGATGTATGCCCCTGCCTGAGGTCAGTTTGCTTGCGAACCAAGCCACGATTATTCTTGCTGTAACGACTGCTTTATTTGCTCTCCTTTCGTCTTTTTTGACCTTTAAATATTTCAAAGAAAAAAATAAATCTATTTTCATAACTAAGAATCAGGATAAAAGCTTCGAAATGCTTGATGATGCAATGAAGAAAGCTCAGGAAATTTTGGGTAAAGCAGCCAGTGAGGAAGTTACTGCTATTGACTTCACGAAACAACAATCACAAAAGCTTGAGCAAGCAGCTGAATTAAGTATAAATACGACTGGGAAACAAGCTGAGGCAATTATTCAACAGGAAACAATAGGTATGCAGGCTGAATTTAAAAAGCTTAAAGGTGAGGTTGAACAGGCACAAGTTCAGTACATTACTTACCTTAAAGGGCTCCAGCTCAGTTCTGATCAGACAAAACAGCTTGCACAGGAACAAATGAGTCGGGCAATTAATGATCAAGCCTTACAAATTAAATCACAGTTAAATGGATTTATTGAGCAGCTTGAATCTGAGCTAACTAACTTCCTGCACAAAACAGAAGAACAAAGTGTCCACTCTCTTGAACTTGAACTCAAATCTGCAAGGCAAATGGTGGAAACATATAAACAGCAACAGTTTGTGTTGATTGATGAAAATATTATTGCGATTCTTGAGCGTACTTTGAGTTTAGTTTTGGCAAAGAAGTTAACGCTTAAAGATCATGTGGATTTGGTTTATGAATCACTAGAAAAAGCTAAGCTGGAGAAATTCATTGCGTAGCGTATATGGAGCAATAGGATCGTTTTGGTTTTATTCAGAGACAAGCTCTGCTTAGCCAAAAGGTAGCCCGTAGTTGAAAAATAAACATAGCTAAAAATAAGGCTACCTTTTTTGCTGGACGCAAAAAACGATCTTGTATTTTTGCTTATGTTGCGAGAAAGCAAAAATATGGAAGAAAAATTTTATTTAGCTATATTAACTGATACGTATACTGCACGGAAGCTGCAGAAAAGGTTGCGTGTACTTAAGGGTTATTTACTCTCAAAACTGTTTAACGCTCCCCTTTCTGAGGCTGACCATTGTGAACTCGCAGAGGAAAAAGAATGGTTTGAGAGTATTGATCCTGTACTTCTTGAACAAATAAATAAAAATACTGTTTACACCTTATTTACCACTTTAGAGAATAAGATCAAACAAGTCAGGTTGCTTACTGTTTATGTCGCTTTTGAGATGCCAAAAGATGAAATAACAAGGCTTGGTAGAACATTACGGCATACTTATGGCGTAGACTTTCTATTCGATATCAAGTTTGATCCTAATATAATTGCTGGCGCGTCTTTTGTTTGGCAAGGAGTATATAAGGATTATTCAATTCGTTCACTTATTGATCAGCATAAAGAAGAAATTCTGTCTGAGTTCAGACACTATGTGGGGAGGAAAGGATAGACGATAGAGAGTGGATGATAGAAGATAGTGGTAAGGATCGAAGAAAATATGGATAAACAAGAAGTTGGATATGTTAAATCTGTGCGTAATTATCTATTGAATGTCGATGGATTGCCTTCAATTGAGATAAATGACCTCGTTGAGAATAACGAAGGGGTCAGAGGTGTGGTGAATGCATTACATAGCGAAACTACTGAAGTATTATTGCTTGATGATGCAACTGTTTTACCAGGAGATTTATTTAAACGAACGCCGAACAAATTAACCTTAAATGTTGGTGATCATTTACTTGGGCGGGCAATTAATCCAATTGGTGTGCCTATTGACGGACGAGGTCAGCTGATAAAAACTGCAGTTGCGCATAATGAGGAAGTTGATAAAACAGCACTTGGTATTTTCTCGCGTGAATTTATTACTGACCAATTTGTATCTGGAGTCACAGTTATTGATACGCTTGTACCACTCGGTAAAGGCCAACGAGAACTAGTCATTGGAGATGCTCACTCTGGCAAAACAACCTTCTTGATTGACCTTATTTTAAACTCAAAACAAGCTGAACGTATTTGTGTGTATGCAATGATTGGAAAGCCTGCTACTGCTGTGCGTAATTTAATTGATATATTGCGTGAAAATAATGCACTCGCCTACTCCATTATCGTGGCCACATCTTCTGCTGATCCTGCTCCTCTTATCTTTATGACACCACATACTGCTATGACTGTGGCTGAGTTTTATCAAAAACAAGGCAAAGATGTATTAATTATTCTTGATGATTTAGGCGTGCATGCTAAAGTGTATCGTGAGATATCCCTGCTTGGAGATTCAAGTCCTGGGCGTGAATCATATCCAGGAGATATCTTTTATCAACATTCACATTTGCTTGAACGTGCTGGGAACTACAATATCAAATATGGTGGTGGATCAATCACTGCTATTCCGGTAATTGAGCTTAATATGAATGATTTTTCTGGCTATATTCCAACAAATCTGATGTCTATGACTGACGGGCATTTATTATTTTCAGCCACACTTCATAACCAAGGCATCAAACCTGCAATTGATATTTCACTTTCTGTATCTCGTGTTGGAAGGCAAACCCAAGACCGAATCCAGAATGCATTATCACAGAAGTTACGTGAGGTGCTCGTGCGTGCCGGCCAGTTTGAAACACTGAGTCGTTTTAGTGCCGAACTTCCGCAAGAGACACAAATTATTTTGAACCAAAAGAAACAGATTGATATGATGCTCAAACAAGATACGATTGCCTACATATCTCTTGAAGTCCAGACATTAATGCTTTGTTTAGTATTCACCACTTTTTTCCAAAGCTCTAGTCTGGATTCTATTGAAGCTAATAAAAATAAGTTTATTGCTGCATTCAATTCTGATCCAAGGCTTAATTTGTTCGTTAAAAATTACCATCAATATAAGAGTGTTGATGATCTCATAAAAGCGTTAGATGGGGCAAAATCGGTCTTAGATGAGGTTGCTAAAGCACAACCAGCTGGAGTACAAAAAGCATGACCACTAAACAGGTGTTAGAACAAATTGAAGCTGGAGAAGGACTTAAAACATTAGCTGAAAGTTATACTGAAATTGCTTCAATAAAGTTGAAGCAAATTCGTGATGATGTTGAACGTAATACTGCTTTCTTTGAGGAGTTAACGGGAATCTATTCTGTGGTGAAACAAATTGCATCTAAAAATAATTTAAAAGTGAACTTTAAAACTAAAGATACCATTTCGCTTATTTTGACCTCAAATTATCGTTTCTATGGAAATATCAATACAAAGCTGTCAGATGCATTTTATAAGCAAATTCAGAGCTATCCAAGTGATTTACTGGTGATTGGCAATACTGGTCAACACTTACTAAAACAGCTGCAGGGAACAAAGAACGCAACGTATATTGCATTGAAAAAAGATACTCCCAATGAGGCTGAGCTTCAGACACTCGCGCATTATATCCAGCCATACAGTCGGATACTTGTCTATTATTCACAGTTTAAGAGTGTTGTTGTTCAGCTTCCAACTGTAAAGGATATAACTCAGACGAATGCATCAGTAGGAACTAATAGTGCTTCAGGCTTGAGTGATGATTTAGGCTTTATCCTTGAGCCTGAGATTGCCGAAATGTTGGTTTTCTTTGATAGTCAAATTACCGCGCTTTTATTGCAAGAAGTATTTTTAGAATCAGAATTATCACGGACTGCGTCACGACTTATTGCAATGGATCAGGCACAAACTAATGCTGTTGATTATATAACTGGCCATAAACGAAGCTTGAATGCAACTAAGAAGTCTTCGATGAATATGAAGATTCTTGAAACAATTACCGCATTTGCTACTATTAAAAGACAAGGAGCAAGATAATGGATACAAAAAGTCAAGAAAAAGTATATCAAACTGCACAAAACAGTAACAATGGGGTACAAGTGAGTACAGCACAATCAGTAAATGGAACTATAAAAAGTGTTAAAGGACAAATTGCAGTCGTTCAAATTGAAACTGAACAGCAACCCTTTTTATTCGAGATTTTGAGTAATCCTGAGATTCCGGAAATTAGGCTTGAAGTGTTTGCACAAGCTCAGCTTTCAGTCTCCTGTTTAATTATTACCGGTAGATCAAAGCTGCATCGTGGTATGAAGGTTGTAGGAACAAGCTCTGATTTAAAGATTCCAGTTGGTGAACAAGTACTTGGTAGGGCAATTGATGTATTAGGCACACCTCAGGATGGAAATGGTCCAATCAATACTACAGCCAGGCTCTCGATCTATTCAAAGCCTCCTGCTCTCACCACACTAAAATCTCACCGAGAATTATTGGAAACAGGCATCAAGATTATTGATTTCATCACCCCTATTTTAAAAGGCGGTAAAGTTGCGTTTATTGGTGGTGCAGGTGTGGGAAAAACAATTTTGATTACAGAATTGATTCACAATATTACGACCCAAAGCCAGGGACTTTCTGTTTTTACTGGGGTTGGTGAGCGTATTCGTGAGGGGCAAGAGTTGTATCAACGTTTGCAAGAATCAAATGTATTGAACAAGACTGCGATTGTAGTGGGAAATATGAGTGAAAATGCAGCAGTCAGATTCAGGACAGCACTTGCAGGGATCACATTAGCTGAATATTTTCGCGACTCGATGCAGAAAGATGTGTTGTTTTTCATTGATAATATGTATCGATTTGTGCAGGCAGGAAATGAGGTTTCTACCCTGCTCGGGACTATTCCTTCTGAACAAGCATATCAGGCGACAATGCAGACTGAACTTTCAACTCTTGAAGATCGACTCGTTTCAACTGATTCAGGATCAATTACTTCGATTCAAACAGTGTATGTTCCTGCAGACGATTTATCTGATGCAGGAGTGTCAGCTATTTTGTCTTTTATGGATACAGCTATTGTGCTTTCGCGTTCGATTGCACAACTCGGTATTTATCCGCCTATCGATCTTTCTCAATCAACCAGTTCAACTATTTCCCGCTCAATTATTGGAAATGACCACTATGAAACATTAACCCGATTTCAACAACTACTTGATAAATACAACAAACTATCTCACATTGTAGCAATTGTTGGAGAATCTGAATTATCTGCTGAGGATCAAATGCTTTATAACCGTACCAAAAAAATTATTAATTACTTCACTCAACCATTCTTTGTAACTGAAGCTCAAACTGGGCGTAAGGGTGTATATGTAAAAAGGGAACAAACTATAAAAGACATTCAGTTAATTATGAGTGGAAAGTTTGATACAGTTAGTAATGACTCATTTAAATATATTGGATCTCTTAAAGAAGCGGGATTGGTATAAAATTATAATTCAATATTATGGAACCCAAAAAAGGTATACATCACTCCGCAAAAGAGGCAGTTATTCGTCCTACAGGTAACGTACTTCAAGTAAGGATTCTATCACCGAAAAAAATGATCTTTTTAGGGCAAGCAGATTCAGTCTCTTCTGCAAATTCAACTGGTAAGTTTGACATACTTCCCCAACATGCGAATTTCATTACCTTAGTCAAAAATAAACCAATTACAGTAACTACGAAAGATACTCAACAAAGTTTTACTTTTAACTTAGCAATTGTTTTGGCAATTAATAATGCAGTTACTATTTATACGGATATAGGGTCTGTTGAAGCGCTACCACCTAAAGGTAAATAGCTATTATTAAACTCCATTCTGAATGTACATTGTGGAGTCATTTTTTTTAAATTCTTAAAATTCAAGTATTACTTTTTGTATTATGAGCCACAATCTCTCGTTTACTTTATTCAAAAACTGCATACTTTTTTTTATCCTGTTTACATTTCATTTTTTTTAATTTTAGGATCATTTATAAGTAGATTTTAATAATATTAGTCGTTGACAAATCTATGCAAATCTATGTAAATTGGTTAAAGGCGGTAAAAACCTCAAGAGCAGAACTTGTGGCTTTACTCCCCTAACAGACGGAAAACTCTTTTTAAACAAAGCTTGCAAAACAAGTTGTTTAAAAAAACAAACTTATGAGTACCAATCCGTCTGTAAATAAGCAAAGCTTTTCTACGAATCACAAAGCTGCTAAATTCGTTAAAATCGGTGAAGCTTCACACATCCTCGGTGTTTCAATTGATACTCTTCGCCGATGGGAAAAATCTGGAAAGATCGAAACTGTCAGAACTCCTGGAGGGACACGACTCTACAAAGTAAAATCACTTGCTAAAATCCAAACAAAGTCTGTTGCAAAACATATGAGAAAAGCGCAGAGGGCAGTTCCTTTTGTTGCGGCTCCAATTGTTTCAGCTCCAAAGGTTGAAATGCCTGTTATTTCGGCTTTTGACGATGTTGTGCACCAACAGGAAATACCTGTTGAAAATAGCTCAATTTTTACTCAAATTCTTGAAGAAGCAAAAGCTGTAACTAATGCTGATCAAACAGGAGAAGCAGCATTTAATGGTAACGAAGCTGCTGACGAGAACGTTGCAAACCTTTCACAACATGCTATTTCTACACTTCCTAAAGATGTTAATGACTACCTCGGAAAGTATGAGGACCATACATTATCTATTCCTGAAAGAACGACTGATAGTAATGTAGACTCTAATTCAATTGATGATGATAATAATTCACAAATCTATGCAGTTTCAGATTCAAATATTGAAGAAGTATATTCTTTTGAATCTCATCTACCAGTAGAATTTAAGCATAAAGAAGAAACCTCTAAAAATAATTATTTAGCTGATGATATCCAGATTTCTGCATTAACTAGAGCAGGAATTATCAACTCAGTACAGCCATCAAATAAGACAAATTTAAATAACTCTTCTCGATTCACCCATCTTATTCCTAGTAGTAAAAATAAAATCTTTGTCGGTATGATTTCTGTTTTATTACTATTCATACTCGCTATTCCATTATTTGCCCTAAGCTTCAATTCAAATAACTCCTCATTCCTTGCTTTCTTTACTACTAAAAATAATGATGTTTCGCAAGTTTCTAGTCAGGTTTTGGCAGAATCTACAATTTCCCAATTAAATAAGTATTTAGAGATAAATGCTGATACAGCTATTAATGGCTCTCTTGCTGTAGAAGGTGAAGGAATTTTTATTGGAAATATTACAGCTCCAAATATTGTTTACAGTTTGATAGCTGGTCAAAATATAACTATCTCTGGTGATCCACAAAATCCTACTATTTCAGCAACAGATGGACTTACTAGTGAGACAGATACGCTTGCTTCAGTTACCGCGCGTGGTGCATCAACATCTACTCCCCTTCAACTACTGGGTGGAATTACTGGTAATTTAAATTTAACTGATACCTTAGTACTCGGAAGACTTAGCTCAGATCCTGGTAGCGCTACGAACGGTGCAACTTATTATAATACTGGATCAAACAAATTCAGATGTTATATTAATGGATCATGGCAAGATTGTGATACAGATACAGACACGATTGGATCAACATCAACCTTCAGCGGATTTGATTTAGTTGCTGACTCAGGAACAGCTGAAACAGTTAAAGATGGTGATACCATTTCACTTCTTGGCGGAAACGGTATTCTTACAACTACATCTGCTGATGATACGGTTACGTTTGCTGTTAATACAGGTAAGGGACTGACTTTTTCCGCTTCACAGTTGACACTGGCATTTCCTACATCCGGCACTTCTGCAGTTACCACATCTAACTCAGGACTTGAACTTACTACAGATGGCCTGTCTCTCATACGAGGTTGTGGGCACAACGAAATCATGAAATGGGATAACGTTAGTGAACAATGGGAGTGTGGAGTTGATCAAGGTCTATCAGGAGCTGTTGTTACTATTAAGGATGACGGGGTAGATGTTTCAACCGTTGCTTCGATCCTTGATTTTACAGGTAATAACTTTGATTTAACTGAAGCACCTGCAGGCGAAGTTAATATTTCACTATCAGCAGTTCCCCAGTCACTTACCGGTACAGCCGGTAATTTTGATGTTGCAGGTACGTTAGTTGCGGGCACCGGAAACTCATTCTCTGTTTCCACATCAGGATCTATAACTCTTGCTGTTGGACAAACATTGACAATCGGAACGACCTCACTTAATGAAACAACAGGTGCAACTGATTCAGGGGCTTACTTAGTATCAGTATTTGATGAATTTGCTAATTCAAACTCAACTACTGTCCAAGGAGTACTTAATGATTTAGATGCAGCAGTTGGATCAGGTGCTTCTAAATTCAGTCAAGCGACCGGCTTTGTGTATTTAACAAGTACAACTGATGATTTTGTATTAGGTGGATCAACTAGCGCAAACGGTTCCCTTTATTTTGATGAATCTGCTGGTAACTTAGCTCTTGGAACAGATGGCAGTTTGAATGGAATGTTAACTCTTTTATCAGCAGGTGCTGTAACAGATCCGACAATTACTACTGATAACTCAGGCAATATCATTTCGACCGCTCCAAATTTTAATACTACCTCTACTGGTATAAACAGTACAGCAATAGGTCAAACTACTGCAGCTGCTGGATCATTCACTTCTATTACCGCGAGCGGCACACTTACGGCTAACGGTGCTGTTCTTCTTGGTGATTCTACCTCAGATACTTTAACTTTTAATGCAGTTGTGACTAACTTTGTCGCAAATAGCTTCCTTTCTCTTGAAGGCGCTACAGCTGATGGATTTGAAACTACATTGAATGTAACTGATCCTACAGCAGATAATACTATTACTATTCCAAATAATTCAGGCACAGTAGTAGTTGCAGCTTCTGGGCCGCTCTCTATTGCAGCTAACGGTACTATCTCTTGTGCGACATGTTTAACTACAGGATCAGCATATGTAGCTTCACTTAATGGTTTAAGCGGCGCATTATCAATTGCAAATGCATCTGGTTCAGGTGCAACAATAACTATAGATGATGCTACAACAACTACTAAAGGTATTGCTTCATTTGCTAGTGCTAATTTTGCTGTAACATCAGGTGCGGTATCTATTAAATCAGGTGGAGTAGGTTCAAGCGAGATCGCTGATGGGTCTGTGGCTAATGCAGATTTAGCTAACTCATCAATTACTGTGACCGGTGGCACTGGAATTTCTACATCTGGATCTCCTGTTTCATTAGGTGGCACTGTAACGGTAACTAATACAGGAGTCACCTCACTTGATGGTGGAGCAGGCTCAATTGCAGTCGCAAATGCAACATTTGGAACAGGAACCTTAACTATTGATGATGCTGCAACAGGTTCAAAAGGTATTGCTAGCTTCAATTCATCTAATTTCTCGGTGAGTGCTGGAGCAGTTTCAGTTGCAACAGGTGGAATCGGGGCAACTGAACTTGCTGCTACTACAGTTTCAGCTAATTCATATGGTGGTCAAAGTACTGGAATTGCAACATTTACCGTAGATGCTGATGGAAGACTTACTGCTGCAGCTACAACTACTCTATCTTCAGGTGGGATTACAGATGATACGCTGACAGCTACTGATTTTGCCTCAACTTTATCTTTTGCTGACGGTGATTATGTTGATCTTTCAGCTATTGTGCATGATGATACAGGTTTGCAAGGTTTGCGATTGCCAAATACAGGCACAACCCCATCTAATCCAGTTTCAGGTGAGGGACAAATTGCATATGATGCAACAGGTAATTCAGTCATCTTTTATAACGGCAGCGCATGGCAGACAGTTGCAACTTTGGCGACAGCCGGTGATATTACATCTGTTGTAGCAGGATCAGGTTTGACTGGCGGAGGCACATCAGGTGATGTAACACTGACAATTGGTGGATCTTCTACGATTACCGTTAATGCTGATGATATTGCAATTACTGCTGATTCTGTTGGTGATACCCAGCTTGCATTTAATACAGGTCAGAACTTAACCACAACTTCTGCTGTAACATTTGCAACAGTTGATACCGGTCAGGGTGCGAATGAGCTGTATGACATGAATCAGAATGTGATGACAACTTCTGCAGTTACTTTTGATTCATTAACACTCACAAATGCACTGTCTGTTGCGAACGGTGGTACAGGAGCTCAAACATTGACAGGAATCTTAATTGGTAATGGAACTGGTGCATTTACTGCTACAACTGTTTCTACAGGTATCTCAGGTCAACTGTCTGATGAAACAGGTTCGGGTGCTTTGGTATTTGGGACATCTCCTACTCTTACTTCTCCACGATTTGCTGACGGTGGATTCTTAGCTGATTCGTCAGGTAACGAGATGTTAATTCTTGATTCTGTTGCTTCTGCAGTTAATCAGATTACTTTAACTAATTCTTCTACAGGAAATGGACTTGCAATATCTGCGACCGGTGATGATACGAACGTTGATTTATCACTTGATGCAAAAGGCGCAGGCGTTATTAATATTGGAAATACATCAACTGGTAACTTAGTATTTGGTGGAGGCTCAGCTTCAACAGGATGTACATTAACTAATAGTTCGGGTGCATTTGCTTGTACTGCTGCAATTACTGCATCTAATATTTCTGGCTCAACATCAGGTACAAATACTGGAGATCAAACTATTACATTAACTGGAGATGTTTCAGGTTCTGGAACTGGGTCATTCGCTACTACTATTCAGGCTAATGCAGTGGCACTTTCTACTGACACAACAGGTGATTATGTTGCAACTATTACCGGTTCTGGAACTATTACATCATCAGGCGCAGTAACTGGTGAAGGAATTGCTCATACTTTATCAATTACTGCAAACTCGGTAACTGCAACTCAGATTTCTTCTACTTTGACATTTGCTGACGGAGATTATATTGATCTTTCACCAATTCTGCATGATGACACTGCTCTTCAAGGACTTAGATTACCTAATACAGGTACTTCCCCTTCTAATCCTACTTCAGGTGAAGGTAATATTGCCTATGATGCGACTGGAAATAACTTAATTTTCTACAACGGTACAGCTTGGCAGACAGTTGCAACTACGGCTACAGCCGGTGATATCACTGCTGTGATTGCAGGTTCAGGTCTAACCGGCGGGGGCACTTCCGGGGATGTGACTTTGACTATCGGTGGCTCTTCAACAATTACGGTCAATGCCGATGATATTGCTATCACAGCTGATTCTGTTGGTGATACAGAGCTTGCTTTCAATACAGGGCAGAACTTAACAACTACTTCGGCTGTTACCTTCGCGACAGTTGATACCGGTCAAGGTGCAAACGAACTGTATGACATGAATCAGAATGTAATGACCACAAGTGCTGTTACTTTTGATACGCTCACATTGACTAATGCGCTTTCTGTTGCAAACGGTGGTACTGGCGCTCAAACATTGACTGGTATCTTACTTGGAAACGGCACATCAGCTGTGACTGGCGTTACAACTTCAGCTGGAATTTCAGGCGCATTGTCTGATGAGACAGGTTCAGGAGCACTTGTATTTGGAACATCTCCAACACTCACTACTCCACGGTTTGCAGATGGCGGATTTATTGCTGATTCTAATGGTAATGAATTATTGATTTTTGATTCTGTTGCATCTGCTGTTAATGAATTAACTCTCACAAACGCTGCAACAGGTAACGGAATCACATTGGCAGCAACAGGTGGAGATACAGATATTGCTGTTTCACTTGATGCAAAGGGTGCAGGCGTTATTAATATTGGAAACACTTCAACTGGTAACTTAGTATTTGGTGGAGGTTCAGCTTCAACAGGATGTACATTAACTAATAGCTCGGGTGCGTTTGCTTGTACTGCTGCAATAACTGCATCTAATATTTCTGGCTCAACATCAGGTACAAATACTGGAGATCAGACAATTACATTAACTGGTGATGTTTCAGGTTCTGGTACAGGTTCTTTTGCGACAACAATTCAGGCTAATTCTGTTGCATTAACAACTGATACGACCGGTGACTATGTAGGTACAATTACAGGCTCAGGCACAATCACATCATCAGGTGCAACTTCAGGTGAAGGTATTGCTCATACTTTATCAGTTACAGCTAACTCTATTGATGCATCACACTTAGCTGCAACCTTAACATTTGGATCAGCCGATTACTTAGACTTTTCAGCGATTACGCATGGCACAACAGCGCTTCAAGGTATCAGGTTACCGAATGCAGCTTCTGCTACACCTTCTAATCCAGTTTCAGGTGAGGGACAAATTGCTTATGATGCAACTACTAATGCAGTTATTTTCTACAATGGTTCAGCATGGGTGACTGTTGCCGATACAACGAGTGGTGGCGGTGATATTACTGCAGTTACTGCAGGAGCAGGTTTGACAGGTGGCGGTACAACAGGTGCGGTAACTTTAACAATTGGTGGATCCTCTACTATTACTGTTAATGCTGACGATATTGCGATTACTGCTGACTCTGTAGGAGACACAGAACTTGCTTTTAATACTGGCCAGAATTTAACTGCATCTTCAGGCGTTACATTTGCAACTGTTGATACAGGTCAAGGTGCAAATGAATTATTTGATATGGATCAAAACGTACTGCAAGCCTCAGCAGTAACTTTTGCGACGTTAGATACAGGCTTTGGTGCAAATGAGTTATATGACATGGATCAAAATGTGTTAACAACTTCATCAGTAACCTTTGATACTTTAACTCTTACTAATGATCTGTCTGTAGCAAACGGCGGTACAGGAGCTTCAACATTCACAGCAGGTGGAGTGCTTTTCGGAAATACAACTTCAGCAATTGGTGCATCCGCCCAAGGCACATCTGGACAAGCTTTGATTTCTGGTGGATCAGGTTCACCAACATGGACAACTGGCACATTAACACTTGCAGGTAACTTTATAACATCTGGCGTAAGCTCACTCACACTCACTACAACCGGATCAACAAACGTGACATTACCAACAACTGGCACTCTCTGTTCAACTGGAACATGTTATGCAACAGGTTCAACATTATTTAATACAGCTGGAACTACAGGAACTGGATCAATTGTTGGCGGAGATACATTCACTATTACCGGAAACGCTACACAAGGTGTTTCAGTTGCATTATCCGGAGATACATTTACTGCAACAGTTGCTGATGCAACTACATCTACAAAAGGTGTAGCTTCATATAGTTCTTCATTCTTCACAGTAACTTCAGGAGCTGTATCTATTGCAGCTGATTCACTTGATTTCACTGAACTTCAAGATACATTGGATCTTGATGCAAACCAAATTGTTAATCAAGGCACAAATACTTGGACACAAAACTTCACTGGTACTACAACTAATGGCTTAACATATAACGCAAATAATTTGACTTCAGGTCAAGCATTGTCAATTGCTTCTACTTCAACTGCTTTGACATCAGGTGGTTTGGCTTCACTTGACTGGTCTCCTGGATCTGCAACTACTGCAACAGGTGATCTATTCGCTTTGAATATTGGTACAAATGGCACAATTGGAAACATTTTTAATATTAAGGATGCTGGGTCTTCAATCTTCTCAGTTTCTGAAAGTGCATTGACTTCAAATATTCCTGTTAATTTCACTTCACCTGGAGATGTGGCTATTGCATATGACTTGAACTTCACAAATCCTGTTGCATCATTTATTAACAGCGCTTCTTCTATGAATATCGTGGCTGGAGAAATATTTAACTCATCTAACTTATACTTAAAGACTTATAACCAAGGAACAGTAGTGATTGATTCTGGTGCTACAACTGGCACATCATTTGAACTTGCAAATAACAACTTAACAGCTGGAACTGCTGCTTCATTTACGTCAAGCTCAATCACTTCTGGATCACTTATTAATGTTGCACAGACTACTTCGACATTTACCGGAAACTTGGCTCAAATTTCTCTTGGAACTGGATCAGGTACTGCTATGAATATTGCAAATGGTGGAACAGGATATGGATTCAGAGTAAACGATGATGGCACCTTTACTGATTCAACTCCAATCGTATTTGATGCAACAGGAAATGTATTAATTGGTGGTACAGCAGAATCACTTGCTAACGGATCATTCACACTTGGTGGTGAAGATCTGTTTGTAGCAGGAATGGTTGGCTTTGAAGGTGATATCTTCACTGATGGAGATTTGAATATTGGAGCAATTGGCTTAAATGATGTAGGTTCAAGCAACACTACTTCTGGTGCTTCCCTAGTTGGTGTATTTGATGAATTTACTAATTCAAGTTCAACTACTGTTCAGGATGTATTAGATGACTTAGATGCAGCTATTTCTGGTGCAGGTACTGGTGATATTACTGCTGTTGGAGATATTACAACTGGTGATGCATTCACAACTGGAACACCTGGAAATGCATTAACTTTTGCTGATAATGGCTACCTTGGACTTGGTGCTGCTGCTGGAAGAATTGGATTTGATGATTTGGCTACAGATGAAGTTGATATTTTAACTGCAACTCTTGATTTGAACACAGGTTTAATTACAAATATTGGTGACGCTGGAACTGACTTCACATCAGGTGGTGGGCTAACTATTGCTGGAACAGTTGTGGGAAATGGCCAATTCACACTTGGTGATAACGGTGACACAGGTGCAATTAATACTTCTGATTGGGATATATCAACGACTGGTGCAATTACAAATGCTACTTATGAAGGGCTAACTATTACTTCAACATCAGGTACATTAGCACTAGCAAATAGCTCAACACTTGCAACTGTTGGAGCATTCTCTACTACACTTACAGCAACTGGAACAACAACTGTAACCCTTCCTATATCAGGTACATTATATGGAACAGCTACTGGTTCAATAACTTCATCTCAATTACTTACATCACTTACTGATGAAACTGGATCTGGAGCTGCAGTATTTGCAACATCTCCAACATTTACTACTCCTTCACTTGGAGCTGCTACAGCTACATCTATTAATGGACTTACACTGACATCTTCTACTGGCACATTAACAATTGCTAACGGTAAGACTCTAACTGCAAACAATACACTCACTTTTGATGGAACTGATGGTACTACATTCACTTTCCCTGGATCTTCTGGAACTGTGTGTACAACAGCTACTTGTTTGACTTCTAGTTCAGGAGTTTCATCTATTGCTGGAACTGCAAATCAAATTACAGCTTCTGCAGCTACTGGTGCAGTTACCCTTTCATTGCCATCAGCAATTACTACTCCTGGATCATTAACTACAACTACTACTTTGACTGCAACAACCTTATTGACTGCTTCAAATGGATTCACTCAAACAACTGGTGCATTAAACTTGACCTCAACTTCAGGCGCCATCTCTTCAACTGGATTAACAGGATTAACTCAGACCCTATCTTCTGGGACTGCAGCAATTACTGCTCCAACTATTAATCTGAATACCTCTTCAACTGGAAATACTGCAATTGGAAATGCAACTGGAACATTTGCTTTGACCTCAAATGGTGGACTTAATGTAACAACAGCTGGTGTTATATCTGGTGCAACTGGCATTACATCATCAGGCACAATTACCCTGACCGGTCTCGGCATAAATTCAGCAGTTTACACAAATGGTTCAAGTGCATTAACTACAACGGCTCCAACTTCAGGTGCTTTGGGATATTGGACAAGAACTGGATCTATTCTTACCACAACTACTGGAGCTGACAGTGTAACTGTTGATGGAGCATTAACCTCAAATGGTGTTATGACACTTGGTGATGGTGGTGATAACTTTGCATTAAACTCAAATGCATTAGACATTAGTACTGCAGGTGCAATTACTAATGCAACTGGTGTAACCATGACTTCAGGCAACTTCTCTAGTTCAGGTGACTTCAATATCAACAGATCAGGTGGAGCAAATATTGCATTCAGTTCAACTGCTTCATCTCCTGGTATTAGATTTAATAGTGCAGTTGTTTCAACAGGCCAAGTTAATTACAACTTCTTACCTGCGGCACATATCAATCAAGTAGCTGAAAAGCAATCTTCACTCTTTGCGGGAGCAACTTACACAATCACTGGCGGATATGCAACACAACGATTTAATCAATTCGATCAATTCACAGTCACTGCAGGATCAGCACTTAACATTAGTTCAGAAGCTTCAACCATGAGTATCAGTGGTGCTCCTATTGCGGCAGGCTCAGCAACAATTGCAAACTCATATGCGTTGAAGATTGATGCAGGAACATCTGTTGCAGCAGGTGTAACTAATGCATATGGATTATATGTTTCTGCTCCAACTGGTGCCACAAATAATTATGGTGGTGTAATTGCAACTGGTAATTTCGGTATTGGTGACACAACACCTGATGCTTTTGCTGAGATCCTCGGAACAACTGAACAGCTGAGAATTACTCATACTGATGGCAGCAAGGATGCGAGATTTACTGTTGATACAAACGGACTTTTGACTATTGATACATCGACTGACGGTACTGTTGGAAGCGTATATTTGACTGATGATCTATTAGTTGGTGCTTCAACTGAAACATTGGCTAACACTGGATTTGTGGTGGATGGCAATGATTTATTTGTTTCAGGAATGGCTGGGGTTGAGGGGAATATTTATACAGATGGCTCATTTATAGCTGGCGCATCTACAACAATTAGTAATGGTTCAATTTCTCAATCATCAGGTGAAACATTAACTATTGGCACAACAGCAGCTGGATTAACATTACAGACAACTACTTCAGGAACATTGGCAGTAACTTCAGCAGGGGCATTGAACCTCACAGCAGGAGCCGCATCAACATGGAGTGCTTCACTCGCTGATTCTTCAATTCTAAACCTGTCAGCTATTAATGTATCAGGTACCGGTGAAGGTTTGATTTTGCCACAGAATGCATCAGCTTGTGCATTAGCTACAGCTGAAGGTCAAGTATGTTGGGATACAGCCGGTGAAGATCTTTATATTGGTAATGGTGCTACTGCTATTCAAATGAATGGCGGCGGCGGTTCAGGTACTGTTACTGAGACCGGCACAAATGTTTCAGGTCAAATCTCATACTTTACTGCCGATCAAAATATTACTTCAAGCGCTAATTTCATAATTGATCCTGTTGCTACTACAGGTACCGCATTTGCTTTGGCTAATAATTCACTCACTACCGGTACTCAATTCGCACTATCTGGAACAGGATTTACCACAGGTGAAATTGCTGATATTACGGGAACATGGGCTCCTACTGATGGTTCTGATAATGAAGCAATCGATGTAAATCTGACATTTACTCCTACTTCTTCAGCTGCAACAATGAGAGGCTTAGATTTGAACCTAACTGAAGGAGCTAATGCTTTAGCTAATACTGATTATGGTGTTAGAGTAGCTGTTAATAACTCTGCTAATACTTCCACAGGTACTCATTCAATATACGGTGGATACTTTTCAGCAGCCGGAAAAACTGCAGGTACCACAACTGCATATGGAGTTTACGGATCAGCATCAGGTGCAGACACAAATTACGCACTATACTCTGATGGCACGCTTGGATTTGATGATCTCAACGGAACAAATGTTGGTAGCATTTCATTAAATTCAAATGGTGTTGGTTCCGGACAATTCAACTTTTATTCTGGCGGCACCAATAGTGTTCTGGCTGCGTTTCGAGATTGTTGTAACGATGTGTTCAGAATCAAAGGAACAGATGTTGCGAGTGAATTCGGATATGGCCTAGATATTGCAAATACTGAATCTGCAACAGGCACTGGACTCATGAATACATTTACTCAATCAGATGACGCTGATGCATCAGACATCGGAAGTGCATTACAGATTAATGTCACATCTTCATCAGGTGATGCTGACATATTATATGCATTAGAAATTGCTAATTTAACAGCCGGAACAGCAACAGAAACTGCATTAAAGATTGGCACTGGCTGGGATAATATCTTAGATTCAGCTTCAATTGATATTACCGGTGCCGGAGTAATTTCAGGATCAACAGGATACACACAATCTTCAGGAACATTTACTCTCACTCCAGCTGACGGATCATTCATTAATCTCTCAGCTGTAAATGTGTCTTCAACAACAGAAGGACTCAGACTTCCTCAGACAACTTCATGCACATCAGGTACAGCTGAAGGTCAAATATGTTGGGATACTGATAATGACACTCTTTATATTGGAGATGGTGCAACAGCAAATGCAATTGGTGCTGGTGGAGCTACAACATGGAATGGAATAACTAATCCAACAGGAACTCAAACACTTACCTTTGATGATGGTGAATTAAATGCTTGGACTGTTTCCTCAAATACTGAAACATTCTGGAGTATGACAGCTGATTCATTGACTACTGGAAAATTATTTGATATTTCTCTTGACGGTTTAACTTCAGGAACAGGATTTAATATGCAATCAACTTCAACTGCACTTGCGGGAACTGCTGGAGTTGGATCATTAATGGATCTTGACTGGTCACCTGGATCCGCAACAACTTCTACTAATGGAGATTTGTTCTCACTCGTAATTGGAGCAAATGGAACACTTACTAATGGAAATATCTTCGGTATTTATGATGGATCAATTTCAACAACTGCTCCAATATTTGGGGTATCTGAAACTGCATTTACTACTTCCCTACCAGCTAACTTTACCGCAGCAGGTGATGTAGCTGTGGCATATGACATTAACATGACTAATCCTACAGCATCATTTATTAAGAGTGCAGCGCCTTTGTACTTAACTGCTGGAGAAACATTTAATTCATCTAACTTAACATTGCAAACATATAACCAAGGATCAGTAGTCTTTGATACAGCGAATACTACTACCACTGCAATTGACTTTACTAGCGCTACTTTGACTACAGGTACTGGACTTAATGCAAGCTTGAATGCACTTACAACC
>Ga0163150_10004147_pt1 | contig 19636 bp, 17 predicted proteins | sample OliLakLV19P2IB_FD_148628 | JGI IMG/M metagenome (GOLD analysis project Ga0163150, IMG submission 148628) | Freshwater microbial mat bacterial communities from Lake Vanda, McMurdo Dry Valleys, Antarctica - Oligotrophic Lake LV.19.P2.IB | ecosystem: Environmental > Aquatic > Freshwater > Lake >...
GGCGGCTTAAGGTCGAACTGGATTGGCTTAAAAAAAAAGCTGGTCTGCTCGACTGAGCACCTTCGGCGGCTGGTGGACTGGGGACACGACACGATCAGCGTGCGCCGGCAAAGTGAATTGCTGGGCGTAAATCGGGCGAGTCTGTATTACACGCCGTTGGGCGAGAGCGAAGAGAACCTGCGGCTCATGCGGTGGATCGACGAGCAGTACACCAGGACGCCGTTTTTCGGGAGCCGACGCATGACGGCCTGGCTGCGAGACAAGAAGGAACAGGAGGTAAATCGCAAACGTGTTGCCCGGCTGATGGGGGTCATGGGGCTGGAGGCAGTCTATCCGAAGCCCCAACTGAGCCAGCCCGGAGAAGGTCACAAGATCTACCCGTACCTGCTCAAAAACGTCAAAATGGAAAGGATAAATCAGGTTTGGAGCACCGACATCACCTATATTCGTCTGGCACAAGGCTTCTGTTACCTGGTGGCGGTGATGGATTGGCACAGCCGCTTTATACTCAGTTGGTCGTTGTCAGTGACGATGGAAATGGAGTTCTGTCTGGAAGCGCTGCGCAGCGCGTTGCGGCGAACGCGGCCGGAGATTTTCAACAGCGATCAGGGCTCGCAGTTCACCAGCGAGCGTTTCACGGGCGAGTTGCTCAAACGCGAGATCTCGATCGGCATGGACGGACGCGGGCGTTGCTTCGACAACATTTTCATCGAGCGGTTATGGCGTTCGTTGAAATACGAGGAGGTGTACCTGAAGGATTACCAACTGGTGAGCGAAGCTCGCGACGGCGTCGGCAAATGGATCGACTTCTACAACCACCAGCGGCCACATCAAAGTCTGGCTTATCGGACACCGGCCGCAGTCTATAAGGAAGGAGGCGTTGATTGACTCGGGGACTCCGTCCCCGAACCCCTGGGATTTATCGCCTTGTGGCCAGAATGAATGGATTACACTGATGGAACTGGAACGGAGGATAGGGGTGCGCAGGGATGCGCCCCAAGCGCCGATTCCAGTGCCAGAACGGCTACGGGCGGCTGCTTACGCGGTCGCTCGAAACGCGGCGCAGAGACCCCGTCCGACCTTAGCTTATTCAAAGCGCAAAATGGTCTTGACAAAGGGGTCCACTTTACGCGTCGAAACCACGCGCCCATTCGCCAGCGTCGTGGTAGAAGTTGTCAGCGGATCATAGAGAACCTGCAACCGGCCCTGCGCGTCGAGCAGGCCACTGAAGTCGCCCTGACGCATCGCTTCAGTCGGAACGGCGAAATCGCGCGTGACGCACTGGCGGAGTTCCTGTCCTTATCGTGAGAAGAAGAAGAACGTGCGATTCCTGCCGTTATAAAGTTTCTTGCCGTTGAGTCCGAAGGTGGGCAGCATCACCGGGCCGCCGATGGATCCACCGAACTCGTTGCGAATCAGCTTCGGCACCTTGTAAGGCGTGCCATTCAGATTCACGTCCTGACGTGCGCGCGCCACGCCGACGCCGTTGTTGCGAACCGTCTCATACACCGACCCGTGGACCTCGTTCGTTCCGCCCTTCGTGGTGACAATCACCGATGTCGGCCGCGTGTACTTTGCAGATGAGGTACTGGTCTCCACGCGTACTTCGCCGACCGATTCCAGTCCCTTGCAGACTCATCGACCCACCGAACTCCCGGTTGTTCGACGACGCGCCGTCCTGCACACAATCGGTGGAGTAAACCATCAGGCCCGCGACGCGCATGCCGCCGTTCACATCCTCCACCGCTTCCACACCAGGTGTCGCATTCTGTAGCAGCATATTTAAATCACGGCCCTTTAATTGGGATGTCTTTAATACGCATACTGTCCAGCGTGCTGCCTTCCGTTGGATCGGTGGTGGTGACCAGAGGCACCACGCTCGCCACCACCTCGACGGTCTCAGAAACCTGACCCGGAGTAAGTGTCGCGTTTAATTCCGTAATGCGCCCTGTCTCGATTTGCGCTTCGCCTTCCCAGGTCTTCATGCCAGTAACCTGAATTTGAATGCGATATTTGCCGATCGACAGCGTGGAGAGCGAGAAGTACCCGTCGCCGTTGGTGGCCGTATTGTAGGCTCGCCCGACCCATCACGGACCGTACCTTGCATGGCACCGCCACCGGAGCTCGACTGCGCCTGCGGCAAACTCGAAAAGGCCACCACGATAAGCACGGCCAGACTCACGGTACGTGACGAGAACGAAAATGATTTTCTTTGTTCCAATGCGACACCTGTCGGCAGAACGATGCCGCCCTGTCCCCTCACTACTAATGAGAGGAGAGCATGTCATTGAGGAGCGCGGCGGTTGAAGCGAGCGAACGAGAGCGAACGAAACGATAACCGAGGACTTTCAACACGCCTGGCATACGATAGTTCGACAGGAACCTCTGTGAATATTGTCAGCATTGGTGAGATTTTGTGGGACGTGTTTCCCGATGCGGAAAAGCTCGGCGGAGCAACGTTTAATTTCTCGGTTCACGCCAGCCGGCTGGGCCATATTCCCTATTTTGTAAGCGCCGTGGGAGATGACGGCCGTGGACGCCGCGCCCGGAAGATTGCCGCTGATCTCGGACTGCCCATCGACTTCCTGCAGGTGCGACCCGGCGTCGCAACCGGGACAGTGGATGTAAAAGTGGATACCAACGGCCAGCCCGACTTCACGCTGCACCGACCCGCCGCCTACGACCATCTGGAACTCACCAGCGAAGTGCTCAACCGGCTCGCAGCTCTGCAGCCGCAGTGGTTGTACTTCGGCACCCTGCACCAGATCCTGCCCGGTCCAAAGGAGCAGACCCGCATCCTGCTGTCCCGCCTGCCTGAGGCTAAGCGCTTCTACGACGTGAACCTGCGGCGCGACTGCTACACGCCGGAATTGCTGCTCCAGCTGCTGGAATCGGCAGACGTGGTCAAGCTGAATGAGGATGAGGCGCGAGAGATCGATGCGATGAACGGCCGGTCCTGGCGGTCGCCTTCCGCCTTCACTGCCTACTGGTCCGATCGGTTCCAGTGGCATGCCATTGCAATCACCAGAGGCGCCGAGGGCTGTGCATTGCGTGTGGCCGGTGAGTACGCCGAGGTCCCGGGCGTCGTTGTACGGGTCGCCGACACGGTTGGCGCGGGCGACGCGTTCTCTGCCGCATTTGTACACGGCCTGTCTCAGTCGTGGGACCCGAAACGGATCGGCGACTTCGCCAATCGCGTCGGAGCTCTTGTCGCAAGCCGGCCCGGCGGAATCCCGCAATGGTCGGCGTCGGAAATAAGCGGTACCGATTCGCCCGCCCTCAACGGCCCCGCAGCGACTGCAGGCGTTGGCTAAACCCTCCCCCACCCAGAATAACTAGTGCATCAACGTTCATCTGGCGCAATTTCGCTGACTATATTGTTTCTTCTTCTGACATTTCCACGAATTGTGGAGATGAATCTGCTTTTTCTGCACTAAACAGTCGAAAGTACGTCTCCTCACATGCGCGTTCTTGCTGTCCGGAGCCGTTCGGGGCTGCCTCGTGCTGGCCGGCCTGACCAAAACATTACTGAAGGAGGATGCAGTTGCAAACGGCACTGATCGCAGATGATTCAGCTTCCATCCGCACCATTGTCGGGTTCACCCTGCGCACCGCGGGCTTCCAGGTCATTGAGGGTGTTGACGGCCAGGACGGCCTTCGAAAACTGGAACATGCCCGCGTCGACCTGATCATTACGGACCTGAATATGCTCACTACGGAGGAGTCGGGCCTCCGTCAAGCAGCAGGGCAAAGCCGCCGGCGCCACCGGCTGGACCGTCAAGCCCGTGCACCCTGAAAAGCTGCTGGAGGCGCTCGCAGCCGATTTTCCGCGGCGCGCACCCCATTAAAGGCTTCAGCGGAACATTCGGCTTTGACGAGGTGTCCGCATTCATTCACTGCATGGGAGACGCTGCTTGATGGCGTCCGTGGCGGCACCATTGAGCTAACTCCGGTGCGCCCTGGAATACTGATTGCGATCGGTCGACATCCTGCGCGAAATGCTCGCCGCCGCCCGTGGGACCGGCGAGAGCCCGGCCGATGCAACGGGGTTAAGCCGCATGGCTTGCACCCGTATGGACGGGCCGATAAAAGTTCAGCGAACCTGAGGGAATCCGAGGTCCACTTTACTGGTGGCCGGATCGGGCCAGCGGCTGGTAACCACTTTGGCCCGCGTGTAGAACTGCACTCCCTCCGGACCATACATGTGCAGGTCGCCAAACAGCGACGCCTTCCAGCCGCCGAAGCTGTAGTACGACATCGGCACAGGGATCGGGACATTAATCCCCACCATGCCGACCTCTACATCAAACTGGAACTGCCGCGCGGCGCCGCCGTCGCGCGTAAAAATAGCCGTTCCATTTCCATAAGAATTCTCGTTGATCAGCGTCACCGCTTCATCGTAGGTGCGGACGCGCACAACAGCCAGCACCGGCCCGAAGATTTCGTCCTCGTAGCAACTCATGCCCGGCTTCACGTTATCCACCAGCGACGTGCCGAGGAAGAATCCATCGGCGTCGCACAAGCCACCCGCGCGGCCATCGACCGCCAGAGTCGCACCTTCACTCTCAGCGCGCTCCAGGTACGAAGCAACCTTGTCCCGGTGCTCGCGAGTAATCAGAGGACCCATCTCATTGCTTTCATCGTGCGCCGGGCCAACACGAATCCGGCTCATGCGCTCGCGAATCGCCTCAATCAGCGGGTCCGCGACATCGCCAACCGCGACGACCGCGGACACCGCCATGCAGCGCTCTCCGGCGGATCCAAACGCACCCGAAACAGCCGCGTCCGCAGCCATGCCGATGTCGGCGTCCGGAAGCACCACCATATGATTCTTCGCCCCGCCAAGCGCCTGCACCCGCTTGCCGCGCCGTGTCGCCGATTCGTAAATCGCCCGCGCCACCGGCGTCGATCCCACAAAGCTGATCGCCTTCACATCCGGATGCTCCAGCAGGCGGTCGACTGCCACCTTGTCACCCTGCACGACATTAAACACGCCGTCGGGCAAACCGGCCTGCTTCAGCAATTCCGCAATCAGCAGACTAACCGAAGGATCCTTCTCCGACGGCTTCAGGATGAATGTATTGCCGCAGGCAATCGCGTTGGCGAACATCCACATCGGAACCATGGCCGGAAAATTAAACGGAGTAATTCCCGCCACCACGCCCAGCGGCTGCCGGATCTGATACACGTCGATCCCGCGACTCGCCTGTTCGCTGAACCCGCCTTTTAAGAGGTTCGGCATCCCGCACGCGAACTCGATATTTTCGAGACCCCGAGCCACCTCGCCCATCGCGTCCGACACCGTCTTGCCGTGCTCCAGCGAAATCAGTTCCGCGATCCTGCGACGATTCGCATCCACCAGTTCGCGAAGCTTGAACATCACCTCCGCACGACGCGACAACGGCGCCGCACGCCAGGCGGGGAACGCACGGAGCGCCACGCTGACCGCCTGATCCACATCGGCCGCATCGGCGAAATCCACGTGAGCCTGAGGCTCGCCCAAAGCAGGGTTCCACACAACCCCCGAACGTCCGGAGGCGGACGCTGCCATCTGTCCGCCAATCCAGTGATTCACGCTTCTCAGTTTGATCGCAGCACTTACTAACGACATAGTTACCTCTTCATCCATTCCACGGTCTTGTCCGCCAGCCTGTCCATTGCGAGCACCGCTAATTCCAGGTGCGTCTCGTCCGTGTCTTCAATCTTGTTATGACTAATTCCGCGCAGTGACTGCACAAACATCATCACGCTCGGAATCCCCGCCCGCGCCACCTCCGCCGCATCGTGCAGCGGCCCCGACGGCAGCCTGTGAGCCGTGCCCGCGGTCTCCTGAACCGCATCCTCGCACATCTGAATCAGGTCTGGATGAAACGGCACGGGTTCGATATTCCAGATGCGCGACCACTCCACCGTGCATCCCTCCTGATCGGCAAACAGTTCGCTCGCTTCCCGAGCCTCGCGATACATCTGTGCCAGCACGCTCGCGTCAAGATCGCGTTGGTCCAGCGTCGCCTCGCAACGGCCAACCACGGCCGTCACAATGCCAGGAAACGTCTTCACGGACCCCATCGTGCACACGGCATCGGGGTGCCCCATCGCGATTGGCCGAATCCCCAGCGCCAGTTTCGCGGCAGCCGCCAGTGCGTCGCGACGCACGTCCATCGGAGTCGATCCGGAATGCGCCTCCTGCCCGTAAAACGTCACCGCATGACGCTCCACACCCTTGGTCCCTGTGACAACGCCCAGCGGCAGTCCCATGCGCTCCAGCACCGGTCCCTGCTCGATGTGAAGCTCCAGGTAGGCCGCCGCATTCGCCCGTTCCTTCGCAGCCTCAGGGAACTTGTCGAACTCGAATCCGCAGCGGCGAACCGCGTCCTCCAGCCGGATCCCATCCCGATCCGTGCGACCCCGGTCCGCGTCAATCGAGTGCGTGCCCGCGAACGCCGACGACCCCAGCAGGCTTCTCCCGAAGCGCGCGCCTTCCTCATCGGCCCAGTCCACCAGGCGTATCGTCACCGGGGGCCAGCCGTTATACTGAGTCGCAAAACGCCGCAAGACTTCCAGCCCCGCCATCACGTCGAGCGCCCCATCCAGCCAGCCCCCGTTGGGCACCGAATCCAGATGCCCACCCAGCAGCAGAGCCTGTTCCGATTCGCCCCGCAGCGTGATCCAGTTATTGCCCGCGGCATCGTAGTGCTGCTCAACCGGCAGCCCCGTGAGCTTAGACGCGAACCACTCGCGAGCCTTCAGCCAGGTATCGGTCCACGCCACACGCTGCGCGCCGTTCTCATCCGCGGTCAACGCGCGGAGCTCCTTCAGTTCAGCGACAGTTCTCTTCGGATCAAGGCTCATCTAAAAATGCACCGGTTCCCTGCGCAGCAACTTACCGCGCCCGCGCTCTCCAACAAACTGGCCGTCCCGCACCTGCACTTTACCGCGAACCGTCACTACAGACGGACGGCCCTCAATCGATACGCCTTCAAACCCGTTGTAGTCGTTGTTCACGTGCTGTGTCCGCGCCGACAGCGTACCGCGGTAGTTCGGGTCGAACACCACCAGATCGGCATCGCTGCCCACCGCAATCGTCCCCTTCCGCGGAAACAGTCCGAACAGCTTTGCAGCCCGTGTACTCGCCGCTTCGACAAATCGATGCAGCGACAATCGACCCGCCTTCACGCCATACGTGTAAAGCAAATCGACCCGCTCTTCGATACCCGGAATGCCGTTCGGAATTTGTGTGAATGAGTCCTTACCCATCAGCTTCTGCGACTTGTCAAACGGGCAGTGATCCGTGCCCACTGTATCGATGAAGCCCTGTTCCAGCGCGCTCCACAGCACCTGCTGATTGCGTCGGTCGCGCAGCGGCGGCGACATCACATACTGCAGCCCTTCCACCCCAGGCCGCTCCGCGTACGTCTTGTCGAGCAGGAAATGCGGCAGCACCGTCTCCACATAAATCGGAACCCCGCGCGACTTCGCAGCCATCGCACGTCGCAGCGCCGGTTCGCATGACAAATGCACCACGTAGCCGGTTGCGCCCGTGTTTTCAAGAAACGTCGCGAACCGCGCCGTTCCCTCAGCCTCTACGGACTCAGGCCGGCTCGGCTCATGCCACTCCGCACCCGTCCGACCTTCGGCCAGTAACGCCTGCTGCAGCCTCGACACCAACTCCGCGTTCTCACAATGAGCAGTCGTGATCACGCCCAGCTTCTTCGCCAGCACCAGCGTCTGGTACATCTCGGCATCATCCACGCCGAAGAAATTCTTATACGCAAGGAAGATCTTGAAGGAGCTGATGCCATCGCTCACAATCTCGCGAAGCTGGCTTTCGGTCCCTTCATCGAACTTCGTCACCGACATGTGGAACGTGTAATCGCAGGCGCTGCTGCCCTCAGCCTTCGACTTCCACAGGTGATAGCCTTCCAGCGCATCGTCGGTTCGATTCGGGCAGCACATCTCGATGTAGGTCGTGGTGCCGCCCACCAGCGCCGCGACACTGGCAGTCTCATGCGTGTCCTTCGCAAACGTGGCCATGAAAGGCAAATAGACATGCACGTGCGGATCGATGAAGCCCGGAAACACAAGCTTGCCCGACGCATCCACCACCACCGCATCCGGCGGAGCATCCAGCGCGGTGCCGATGCGCGTGACCGTCTCATCCTCCACGTAGATATCAGCGATATATCGGGAATCCGCGGTAACAATCTCGCCGTTTCGAATCAGGAGTGACATGGTTTTTGCGCTCTGCGCCCTCAGCTAATGAATGTGAATTCCCTTCTGCTCGCGATAGTTCTCCATCGCTTCCCAGTCCTCGGTCACCTCAGGCTGCGCGCTCGCAATCTCCGCCCATGTCACCGACTCCCGCTCTGGTGGCAGCGTCACCATCTCAATGCATGCTTCAACCGGGCAGACATTGAAACACAGTCTGCATCCCACACAGTCCACCTCACGAACCACCGGCTGCGGACGCGTCCCGACAGCCTCGGCGCGCCCGTTCGAAGTCACGGCGTACGAGTACGGCTGCACCACTACGCCCGAACCACTCACAAGATCAATACACTGATGCGCGGTGTCATTACAGGCGACATAGCAGAGGTCGCACCGGATGCACTTCTCCTCATTAATCCTTGCCACGGCACGAAAGGAAAGATCGAAATTCCCGAAGTCGGAGATACGATGCAGACTGCGCCCCACCACGTCATTGATCGTTGCGAATCCCTTCTCGTCCATCCAGTTCGACAGCCCGTCACACAGGTCCTCCACGATGCGGAAGCCATAGTGCATCACCGACGTACACACCTGCACCGTCCGCGCGCCCAGCAGAAGGAACTCAGCCGCGTCCCGCCACGTCGACACGCCGCCCATACCGGAGATCGGCAACCCTGACCGCAACACCACCTCATCGACACCCAGCGCCGCCAGCATATTCAGCGCAATCGGCTTCACCGCGGGACCCGCATAGCCGCCGTGCCCGCCTTTTCCTGCGATACTCGGCGTAATTTCCAGCGAATCCAGATCGACACCGATGATTGAATTGACGGTGTTAATAAGCGACAGGGCGTTCGCACCCGCCGCCACCGCGGCGCGCGCCGGAGGAACAATGCTGGTAACATTCGGCGTCAGTTTCACGATCACCGGAACGCGCGCCACCTCCATCACCCACGATGTGATCCGCTCGCAGTACTCCGGCACCTGTCCGACCGCCGCACCCATACCGCGCTCGCTCATTCCATGCGGGCAACCATAGTTCAATTCGATACCATCCGCGCCTGCGTCCTCGATACGCCGGATGATGTCGTGCCACGCCTCGCGCCTCGACTCCACCATCGCCGATACAATCACAGCCCGGTCCGGCCACGCGCGCTTCACCTCCGCGATCTCACGCAGGTTCACCTCCAGCGGACGATCCGAAATCAGCTCCACGTTGTTAATCCCCAGCATCTTCAGGTTCCCCTGATGCCATGCGCCATAGCGGTTCGATACGTTGAGCACCGGCGGCCCAATCGTCTTCCAAACCGCACCACCCCAGCCGGCCTCGAACGCACGGTGGATTTGCGCACCGGAATTCGTGGGAGGCGCCGATGCCAGCCAGAACGGATTCGGAGATTGAATTCCTGCGAAATTAACTCGTAAATCAGCCATTTGTGTGACTCAGCTTCCTGTGAATCGCCGACGCCGCCAGTTTCCCGTCCTGCACCGCCATTACCGTCGACGCCGCGCCCCACGCGCGCACGCAGTCGCCACCCGCATAAACACCAGACAGGCTCGTCTCAAGATCCGCATTTACCTGAATGTACCCGCGCGCCGTTGTCAGTCCCAGCAGTGAAGCAAGGCTCGGCTTATTCTGCCCGATGGCTTTAATAATCTGATCCGCGGGAAGGACAAACCCTGAGCCCGGTACATCGATCGGCTCCGGCCGCCCCGAAGCGTCGGGCGCACCCAGCGCGACGCGCACGCACTCCAGCCCCGTCACGCCACCCACGTCCGACACCACGCGAACCGGCCGCGTCAGGAATCGAAACTCGCAACCTTCCAGCTTGATGAATTCGTACTCGTGCGGATACGCCGTCATCTCCCGCTCGCCGCGACGATAGACAATCGTCACGCTCCCGGCCCCCAGCCTTCGTGCGATCGTCGCGCAATCCACCGCCGTGTTGCCTGCCCCAATCACCAGAACGTTACGGCCAACCGCCACGCGATCGGGTTCCAGCTTGCTCTGCTCGATATAAGCAAGGCCATCCATCACATGCTCTTCGCCCGCTACGCCGAGCGAAGCAGTGGCCCCCAGACCCACGCTGAGAAACACCGCATCGAACCTGCTCTGCACATCCGCCCACGCAAGATTGCCGCCGAGCTCCACTCCGGTCTCGATCTGCACACCAAGCCGGCGCACCATTTCCACCTCAGCCAGCGCGGTCTCCACCGGCTCACGCAGCACGATGATGCCATAGGTCGACAGCCCACCGCCCAGAGATCGCTTCTCAAACAGCGTCACGCTGTAGCCCAGCCGTGCCAGATATCCCGCACACGACAGCCCCGCGGGACCAGCGCCCACAACCGCGACCTTCAGGTCATTCGGTGCGCCCGCGTGAAACAGATCCACACCGCGGTCGCTCACGTAGTCGGTCGAATACCGCTGCAGCCGTCCGATAGTGATCGGCTTATGCTCTTTGCCGAGCACGCAGGCACCCTCGCACAATTCCTGCACAGGACAAACCCGGGCACACGTAGCGCCCAAAATATTCGCCTCAAGAATCGTGCGCGCCGATCCGGTCAGATTCCCGGTGGCGATCTTCTTAATGAACCGCGGAATATCGATGTGCGTGGGACAGGCGTGCGTGCATGGCGCATCATAGCAATACAGGCACCGGTTCGCTTCCACCAGTGCTTCATTACCGCTCAACGGAGGCAGTTGTTCCGACAGTCCGCCTTCCGGCCTTTGTGTCCCCATGCCCACCTCCTCTTGTGTTGTGCATCAGGGCAACATAAGCAACCCCGGCCACTCCACAGCCCACAAACCATGCGTAGTCGTACAGCCATCGCAGACTCGGGATCACCAGCCCAGTCAGCGCAGCAATCACACCCACCACCAGGCTCATCAGAGCCCGTGGATTCGTTCCGTTCGAGTATTCATACTCGCCCCCGCGGCGGTATAAATCGTCAACGGCCAGGTGCCGCTGCCGCATTACAAAATAATCGGCAATCATAATCCCGGCAACAGGGCCAAGCAACCCGGAATACCCCACCAGCCAGCCGAAAATGTACGATCCGTAGTCGCTCAACAGCTTCCACGGCATCATCATCACGCCCAGAACGCCGGTAATCAGTCCGCCCGTTCGGAGCGAGATGAGCTGCGGCCGCAGATTCGCGAAATCAATCGAGGGCGACACCACATTCGCCGCGACATTCGTCGTCAGCGTAGCCAGCAGAATCGTCACCAGCGCGATAAACGCGATCGCGGGCTGGTTGAACCGGCCGATCAAAACCACCGGATCCCAGATAGGAGCACCGAACAACACGACCGAAGCGGACGTCGCGGCGACACCAATAAATGCATAAAGCGTCATCGTGGTCGGCAGTCCCAGAGCCTGACCCAGAACCTGAGCCCGCTGGCTTTTCGCATATCGCGTAAAGTCGGGAATATTCAGAGCGACAGTCGCCCAGAAGCCCACCATCGCCGTCAGCGAAGGCACGAAGAACGCCATGAACTCGCCCGTAGTTTGAAATCGCGAAGGAGCGCTGAGCACCGGCCCGAACCCGCCGGCCTTCTGCGTAATCCACCACAGCAACAACAGGCCGACCGCGATCATGAACGGGGCCGACGCTGCCTCCAGGAAACGAATTGCCTCAAGGCCGCGCCAGATAATCACCACATTCATCACCCAGAACGCAAAGAAACAAACCCAGATCGCCAAACCGGATGCAGCCAGTTCGGGCCATAAAATAATTGCCATGGAGTGGATCGCCTGCCCACCAATCCAGGTCTGAATCCCGAACCACCCGCATGCAACCAGGGCACGCAGCACCGCCGGAACATTAGCTCCACGTACCCCAAAAGACGCGCGAGCCAGCACCGGAAACGGAATGCCATACTTCGTCCCCGCATGCGCATTCAGCAGCATCGGAACCAGCACAATCAGGTTGCCCAGCAGGATAGTCCCCACCGCCTGCCACCAGTTCATGCCACCCGCAATCAGCCCGCTCGCCAGCATATACGTCGGAATACAAACGCTCATCCCGACCCACAGCGACAGATAACTATAAACGCCCCACGTACGCTGCTCCGGCCGAACTGGAGCCAGATCCTCGTTATAGAGCGCTGGATCGTATCCCGAAATCATGCACTCGCCTGACCAGCCAAACTGCCGAGACTCCGGTCCAGGAGCCGCAGAAATTCATCGACATCCGACTTCGATATGTTCAGCGGAGGCGTGATGCGCAGCACGTTCCCATACAAACCGCCCTTGCCGATCAGAATGCGATTCTCCCGCGCCGCTTCCATCACAGCCAGCGTCGCCGCGGCAGCCGGTTTCTTCGACGTCCGGTCCTCCACCAGTTCGATCGCCTGCATCAGACCCATGCCCCGCACTTCGCCGATTACCGTGTGCTTTTCCTGCAATGCCTCGAGCCCCGCCCTCAAATGCGCGCCCGACTCCGCCGCATTCACACGAAGATTGTTCTCGTCAATAAAATCGAGCACCGCTTTTGCAGCGGTCGCAGTCACTGGATTCCCGCCAAATGTCGAGATCTGGACCCCTTTCAAAGCATCGGCCACCGCGGCCTTCGCCACGGTCAGCCCGACCGGGGCTCCGTTTGCCATACCCTTGGCGCTGGTGATAATGTCGGGCACCACGCCCCACTGCTCAATCCCGAACCATTTGTTGCCGGTGCGTCCCCACGCCGTCTGCACTTCATCGCTGATAAACACACCGCCCGCATTTCGAATAATCTTCTCGACGATCGGAAAATATTCCTTCGGCGGCGTGATGAATCCACCGACTCCCTGAATCGGCTCAGCGATAAAACCCGCAATGCGGCCCGACGTGGTAGTGCGAATCAGCTCATCGACATCCTGCGCGCACTGTAGTTCGCAGCTCGGATACGTCTGTCCAAACGGGCAGCGGTAGCAGTACGCATTATGCGCGTGTACGATGCCCGCCTGCGTCACCGGACCCAGCCTCCACGTCGCCTGCGCGGTCAAAGCCATCGCCATCGACGACCGGCCATGATAGGAATGCCGCAGCGCAATGATCTCAGTCGCACCCGTGTAACATCGAGCCGCCAGAATCGCCGTCTCGTTCGCCTCCGTGCCGCTGTTGGTGAAGAACGACTTAGTCAGCTGACCGTCCGGCGTCATCGACGCGACTTTCTTCGCCAGTGCCACCTGCGGTTCCGTGACAAAGACAGTCGACACATGCTGCAGCTTGTCCATCTGCGCATGCACCTTCTGGTTGACCGTCTCATTGCAGTGGCCAACACTGATGGTCACAATGCCGCCGAAGAAATCCAGATACTGATTCCCGTCGGCGTCCCAGACATACTGGTCCTTTGCCCGGTCAATTACCAGCGGTGTCTTGTAGTAATGGAACACCGATGGAAACAGGTGCTCTTTTTGCGCGAGGATGATTTCGTCTTTCGTCATGGGAGGCGGACCACACCTTGAGTGCAAGAGTCTAACATGATGCGCACGCAACCGGAGTCACTGTCTACCTGACCTAAGCCACCGCGGCCAGCCGTTGCAGCCGGTCCAGTATCAAATCGACAGCGGCCTCAGTGGTCCGCACGGTCTGGTCACGCTCAGTCTTCTGGATTCTCAAGCGCGGCCCGAAGCTCACCCGGCAGTTCCACCGCGACGTTCTTGTCGAAGTCGTACAACACCACAACGGACGACCCATCGGCAACCACCTCGCCGGTGCCGAGGCTGCGGATCTCCTGCTCCACCGTCACGCTGGTGCGACCCATGCGTCCCACCCATGTCCGCACTTCCACGGTATCCGGATACGTAAGCTGACGCCGGTAGTTGGCCGAAGCGAACGCAAGTATCGGTCCGATGTGCGGGCGCGTCCCCCCCAGCTGGATTCCAACGCGCTCCAGCAACGCCAGCCGTCCCGATTCAAACCAGCGAAAGAACACAACGTTATTGACGTGACCAAACGAGTCCTGGTCGCCCCACTGGACGGGCAGGGTGTTTGACACATACTTCTTCGAATCTGCCATCGTACGCAATTGAGTTTAGCGTTGCCCCAGAAAGGCTCCCACCTTCTCCCGAATCTGATTGCGAATGCGTCGGAACGCCCCAGGTCGCGTCGCTTCATCGCCCTCAATGGCCGCCGGATCTTCAAAGCTCCAGTGAACCATCCCGGTGCCGGATGGAAACACCGGGCAGTGGTCCCTCGCGTTGTCGCAGACGCTCACCACGTAGTCGAACCGCCGGCCGGTGAACTCGTCCACCGACCTGGACCGGTGGCCAGACGCACGCCAGAGTCATAAACAACTCTTGACAGTTTCTGTCTTTCGACTATTATAGAAGTATGGAAGGAACGGAGAGGGAAGACGTGCTTGTGGAAGAGGACGGCGAATGAAGCAACCGAAACCCGAAGACGTGAGCCGCTATGCCGATATGCTGGCGGCGATGGGCACGGAGCCGCGGCTGCGCATCATGCGCCTGCTTCTGTCCGCTCATCCCCACGGGATGGTCGCCGGTGAAATTGGGGCCGAACTCGGGCTGCCAGGCTCGACTCTGTCCCACCACCTCGAAAAGCTGAAGAACGAGAACCTGGTGTCAGTCAGCCGGGAAAGTACATTTCTTTGGTACGCGGCAAACACGAAAACCCTGCAGGACCTGCTCGGCTTTCTCTACGCCGAGTGCTGCACACGCAATCAGGCAATCCAGCCGGAAGCCATCATCCAGATAGCCGGCTAACCCGACCACCAGCAGCGCCGCGCGTTGACGACGTGCGCTATATGTGTGTCCACAAAAAGGAGAATTAAAATGAGCGCCACCACCACAGATATCCGCGACATCGTTAAAGAGAAGTACGGCCAGGCCGCCTCACGCGTCAGCATTGGCCAGAAGACCGGCTGTTGCGGTTCCGGCTCGGCCCTCGCGTCGGAGTGCGATCCGATCACGTCGAAGCTGTACAGCGCGGAAGAAAGCGGAGCAGTCCCGGAAGCGGCCATGCTGGCTTCGCTCGGCTGCGGAAATCCAACCGCGCTGGCGCAACTCAACCCCGGCGAGATCGTGCTCGACCTCGGCTCGGGCGGTGGCATCGACGTCCTGCTCTCGGCGCGGCGCGTTGGTCCCGCGGGCAAGGCATACGGCCTCGACATGACCGACGAAATGCTGGCACTCGCCCGCGAGAATCAGAAGAAAGCCGGAGTCGACAACGTGGAGTTCCTCAAGGGCGAGATCGAAAATATCCCCCTTCCCGATAACTCGGTCGACGTCATCATTTCCAACTGCGTCATTAACCTTTCGGCTGACAAGGATCGCGTTCTGCGAGAGGCCTTCCGTGTCCTGAAGCCGGGCGGCCGGTTCGCAGTGTCAGACGTGGTGGTTCGCGGTGAAGTGCCTGCCGAAGTACGCAGAAATATCGAGCTCTGGACTGGCTGCATCGCCGGCGCCTTACGCGACACCGAATACACAGACAAGCTCTTCGCGGCAGGCTTCGCCACCGTGGACATTGAGCCGACACGAATCTACAACGTCGAAGACGCCCGTCAGTTCCTCACCCGCGAAGGTGTGGACGTGGACGCCATCATCCCGCAGGTCGAAGGCAAGTTTATGAGTGCCTTCATCCGGGCGACCAAAGCGTCGGCGTGCTGTGGCCCGACTTGCTGCTCCTGATCCTGCATCGAACCAGGGGCGGCCGCGATTCGCTCTGGCGGCCGCCAGTCTTCGCTAGCTAAGCTAGGCCAGGCCCTTGCGGCAGAAGTCCACGCACCTGGCGATTTCCTGCATCACCGTCGATCCCTCAGGCACCGGATATTCAAACTCAATCGTCGCCTGAAATGGATACTTCTCGCGCTTCATAAGCTGAAGCACGTCACGAATCGGCGTATCGCCCTCTCCCCAGGGCTTGTTGGGACCATTGTCGAGCTTCCGGTCCTTAAGGTGGATATGCGTGATCCGGTCCGCATGCTTCTTAATGAACGGAATCGGTGACATGCTGCTGCCTGGGGTAAAGTGGCCGATATCCAGGTTAATCCCGTTGTATTTCGAGTAAGTCATCGAGCGTTCCCAGCTCTCCGGCGTCGCAAAAGCTTCTGGATTCTTAACGTCTCCATGACCGTGATAGCCGACCATCATTTTGTGTTTGGCCGCGATCTCGCCCAGCCATTTAGTCTTGCTGACCGGAATCTCGCACGACACGGCCTTCGCGCCCACTGCTTTGGCGAGCCCGAACGCATAGTCCACGAATATCCAGCAGAATTACAACCTGGTGAAGGGCACGCACAATATCCAGTTCGGCTTCCGCTGGCATCATGAGAAGCAAAACCCGCAGCCCGATCAGGGTGACATTTCGGGCACGGCTTATTTCAACAGCCTCGCTGCGGCGGTAGAGAGCCAGACCAGCGGAACGGCTGCGAACCCGGTAACACAGGCCGTTCGTGTTTGTAGCCCAACGGCGCGAACCCTGATAAACTCTCGCAGAACGGAGGGTCCGCGCCATGAAACGCGTCTTGTTATTGCTGGCCTCATTTGCAGCCGCCGCGATCGCGCAGCAGGATATGGGGGTGATCACCGGCGTCATCACCGACTCGAGCGGAGCATCCATCCCGGGTGCCAGGGTGACCGCCACTCAGCAGAACACTGGTGAAAAACGGGAACTGGCGAGTTCGGAGACAGGCACCTACACCATCGGCCCGATCCGCATCGGCACATGGGACGTGACCGTTGAAAAGGACGGGTTCCGCCGAGCCATCTGGACCGGCATCGAACTCCATGCGCAGGACCGTGTCAGAGCCGATTTACAGCTGCAGGTTGGCCAGACTTCAGACACCATTTCTGTCACCGCCGAAGCCCCGCTACTCCAGGCCGAAACGTCAAGCCTGGCCCATGTAGTGCAGGAGCGCGAGATCAAGGGGCTTCCCCTCAATGGTCGAAACTTCCAGCAACTGGCCTGGCTGACCGCGGGCGTCTCTCCGGCCACCCAGGGGCGAGACCGGGAGAGCGGCTTCAACGCGCACGGCCAGCCGATGACGCAGAACAGTTTCCTGGTTGACGGCATCGACAACAACAACAACGTAATGGGCATGCAGGACCGCAAAATGCAGGTCGTGGTGCCGTCGCTCGACGCAGTGGCCGAGTTCAAGGTGCAAACTTCGAACTACTCCGCGGAATTCGGGCGCAATTCCGGTGCCGTGATGATCGTCAACATCAAGAGCGGCACCAACCAGCTTCACGGCAGCGCGTATGAGTATGTCCGCAATGACCGCTTCGATGCCCGCGACATGTTCAGCTATGTCGACCGGACTGGCGATGGCAAAGCCGACCCCGAAGTCTTAAAACAGAACCAGTTCGGTGCGACTCTCGGCGGGCCGATACTTCGCAACAAGCTGTTCTTTTTCGGAAGCTGGGAGCGCCGCACAGAGCGCCGGTCGCAGTCCGATACCGCCATTGTGCCCACGGACAATGAGCGTCAGGGTATCTTCGCCACTTCGCTGCGGACCATCAATGACCCGCAGACCGGGCGCCCGTTCCCGGACAACCGCATCCCGGCCTCCCGGTTTGACCCCACCTCGGCAAAGATCGTCTCCCTCTGGCCGCAGGCCAACTTCAGCGGATTTGGGACCCGCAGCAACTACATCAACAACCCGCCATGGACCACGGACCGTGACGCGGTCGACATCCGGTCCGACTACAGCATGACGTCGAAGGACACCATGTTCGGGCGCGTGAGCCTCTCGCCTTATACCAACCTGCGCGCCGGCGTGTTTCCTGGACCGGCGCGAGGCGACGCGGGCAACGACCGTGCCATTGACGACAACAAGGGCTACAGCGCCGCCTACTCCTGGTCGCACATCTTCCGCCCCAACTTGTTGAACGAGTTCCGCTACGGCTTCAACCGGCAGCTGGTGAACAAGCGCGAGCTCACCGATGAGAGCACGGAAGCATTGACGAAGCAGTACGGCATCAGCGGCATTCCGCCCAACGGCCAGCTATTCGGTCTGCCGCGGATTACGCTGAACGGCGGCATCGGCTATACGGGCCTCGGCGAACCGGGCTCGATGCCAAACTTCAAGATCAGCCAGGTGCACCAGTGGCTCGATAACGTGTCGTGGAACCGCGGCAATCATAACTTCAGGTTCGGCGCCGACCTCCGCTGGAACCGCAGCGACATTTTCGGCGGTGCGTCGTCGCACGGCAGCTTCCAGTTCAACGGAAACTTCACAGGCGTCAGCCTGGCCGATTTCCTGCTCGGACTCAGCAGTCAGGCCAATCTGACGACGCAGCTGTACGGCCAGATGCGCTTTCGAAATTACATGTTCTATGCGCTCGACGACTGGAAGCTCAGCCCTCGGCTGACTCTCAACATCGGGCTGCGTTATGAGCTGGCGACACCATGGTTTGACAAGTACGACAACATGAATCGCCTGGAGCTGGAAGATAGATCGCGGTTCAATCAAATCACGAAAGCAGGGTATTGCGGATCCGGCTGGTCCTGCCGGGGCCTGGTCAACACGGACACCAACAACTGGGCGCCGCGAGTCGGCCTGTCATACCAGGCGTTTCGACGAACCGTTTTGCGCGCGGCTTTTGGATCCTTCTATGGGGGGCAGGGCTCGCTGGGAGCGGACCAGCGAGGGATCAACAACTTCCCCTACAACCGAAACGTGACGGTGCTGTCGACGGCTACCCGACCCGCACTGCAACTGAGTGCCGGATTCCCGGCAGGCTTCCTCGGCGATCCGGGTGGGGCACCCCCGCGCAACCTGAACTGGAGCACGTGGCAGACTGACTTCCCGGCGCCCACCATTCATCAGTGGAACGCGGCCATCCAGCAGGAATTGCGCAGCGGTCTCGCGCTGACCGTCGCTTATGTGGGCTCGTCTTCCAGCTACATCATGGGCGATTACAACTGGAACGGCGCGCCTCCTGGACCCGTCGCTACGGAGGTGCAGCGCCGGCCACTTCCGGAGTGGAATACCATTAGTTTCCGCACACCTTACGGCCACGCCAGCTATCACGGGCTCGACGTGCAGCTGGAACGCCGCTACGCCAACGGACTCTCCTTTACCGCAGCCTGGAACTGGAGCCACTCGCTCGACAACATCGCGGAGCAGTTCGGCCAGGGCAACGGCAGTGTCCAGGACTCGGCGAACTTCCGCGGCAGCCGCGCCAGCTCGGACTTTGATCTGCGGCATCGCGTGGTCTCCGCGATGGTGTACGAACTGCCGGTCGGAAAGGGCAAAGCATGGATGAATCGTGGAGGAGTGCTGAACCAGGTGCTCGGTGGTTGGCAGCTTTCGGTGCTGCCTTCCTGGCAGACCGGCCAGGTGTTCACGGTCACGCTGGCCAACGCGCGCCAGCGTCTGGGAGCGACTTCAGTGGGCGACTGGCGCCCCGACCTCATTCGTAACCCGAAGCTGGAAAACCCGACGCCGGACCGTTGGTTCGACACCTCGGCGTTTG